>JAEEGL015493734.1_pt1 | contig 10368 bp, 9 predicted proteins | sample 9134231 | NCBI WGS metagenome assembly JAEEGL01 (sample SAMN16246548, study PRJNA631951) | gut metagenome | biome: gut microbiome; feature: rumen; material: fiber-attached | host: Bos | place: Iran: Karaj | collected 2018-10
TCTGAAAAATTGAATAGTTTTCTTAAAAATTGTCTAACAATTTATAAGAATTCTAATAATTTTCTACATTTAGTGGTAATAGGTAGAAAAAAGCACAAGAGAGGCGGATTGTTAACCTACCGATAATTTAAGTTGACAATCGATAATGCTAATGTTAACATCTCTGATGGTCGGGTTAACAATCTTTCCTGAAGATTGCGATCAAACACCGGTCGAAAAAATTCTGCGAGGTTCATCAATGAAAATTTCAAGACTCACATCCATGGTATTTATTGCGGTATTTGCCGCTCTCATAGCGGTATGTTCCCAGATTCAAATCCCTTCCGTCGTTCCCTTCACACTTCAAACCTTTGCGGTCTTTCTTGCGGTGGGACTGCTGGGCGGAAAACGTGGCACCGTATCGGTACTCATATATATTCTCCTGGGTGCTGTGGGCCTGCCGGTATTTGCGGGATTTAAGGGAGGCATCGGAGCATTGCTCGGAACTACAGGCGGATACATCATAGGCTTTATTTTTTCCGCACTCATAATGTGGGGATTTGAAAAGATTCCGGGAAAAAAGATCCCGATACTTACACTGTCAATGATCGCAGGCCTTATAGTATGCTATGCCTTCGGAACCGCATGGTTCATCACTGTTTATACAAATACAAAAGAGCCTGTGGGAGTAGCCACGGCCCTTTCCTGGTGTGTATTTCCTTTTATCATACCGGATCTTATCAAGATCGCCCTTGCATTATTCCTGACAGGCAGACTTAAAAGATTCATGCCGGAAGGAATACGCTAATCTTAAAAGATGTACAAACAAAAACACAGCCCTCAAGGCTGTGTTTTATTATGCATTACTCCATTTCAAGTTCACCGTTGTTGTACTTCTGAACTATGCTCTGGATCCTCTCATTGGGATTGAGAAGGTCAGAGATTGAAGAATCATGGTTAAGTGTATCTATGATGTAAGCAATGTACTTACTGAGATCACAGCTGATGTACCACTCTTTCTCCAGAAGCTCGGGAGTCTGATAGATAAGGTTAGTGGTAAGGACTCTTGAGATAAGCCCCTTCTCATAAGCCTCATCGAACCTGTCGAGTCCGCCGGTGAAAAGTCCGAAGGTGGAAAATACGAAAATGTTTGCGGCATTTCTCGCTTTGAGTTCCGCTGCTACCTCAAGCACCGAATCACCGGAGGAGATCATATCGTCGATGATGATCATATCCTTGCCGGATACATCAGTTCCCAGGAATTCATGGGAGATGATGGGGTTCTTGCCGTTGACGATCCTCTTGTAATCGCGTCTCTTGTAGAACATACCCATATCAAGGCCGAGAACGTTTGCTATATAGATGGCTCTTCTCATTCCGCCTTCATCAGGTGAAATGACCATCATATGATCGGAATCGATCTTAAGTCCTTTAACGTGCTTAAGAAGTCCCTTTATGAACTGGTAAGGAGTCTGCACGGTTTCGAAACCGTTAAGAGGAATCGCATTCTGTACTCTGGGATCATGAGCATCAAAGGTAATGATGTTATCTACACCCATATGTACCAGTTCCTGAAGAGCTATTGCACAGTCCAGAGATTCACGGGCACTTCTCTTGTGCTGACGGCTCTCGTAAAGGAAGGGCATGATCACGGTGATCCTGCGGGCCTTACCTCCAACCGCTGCAATGATCCTCTTAAGATCCTGGAAGTGATCGTCGGGGGACATATGGTTCTCATGTCCGCAAAGAGAATAGGTCTCTGAATAATTAAGTACATCCACAAGGATAAACAGGTCGGTACCTCTGACAGATTCAAGGATCTCTCCCTTACCTTCACCGGAACCGAATCTGGGTACTCTGGCTTTAAGCAGATAGGAATCTCTCTGGTATCCCGAAAAAGCAAGCGAGCCTTTGTGTTCACTCTCCCTTTCAAAACGCCATTTTACGAGGTAAGAGTCAACCTTCTCCGCAAGGCCTCTGCAGCCGTCCAGGGTTATGATCCCAAGAGAGCCTACGGGAATACTTTCGAGGTTTCTTTTTTCTTCACGCTTCGGCATAAATAAAATCTCCCATTATAGGATGCGCCTGAGATCAGGCCCGTCCATTTTTATAATATCATATGAGCCCGTCAGCCTTGAAAAGATCCTGTCGGAATAACGGTCTCTTATAAGAGACAATTCAAGATTCGTGGATATTATCACGGATTTCTTGGAATTAAATCTCTCATTTATGATCGTAAACAGCTCTGTTCCCACAAAAGAATTGGTCATCTCGGTGCCGAGATCATCTATTATGAGAAGTTCACAGTCATAGATACGTTCCCTTATGGCATCGGCTTCAGCAGTATCCCCTTTGGAAAACTGTGCTTCTGCCAGGGAATCGAACAAAGTCTTGGCACTCATATATAAAACACTGTGATATGATGCCAGAAGTTCCGATGCAATGCAAGCACTAAGGAATGATTTGCCGGTACCTACTGTACCACAAAACAGGATATTTCGGTAGTCCGAATCAAAAGAATCGATAAAACTCCTGCAAAGCTCCACTGCCTTAAGGAAATGTTCCTGTGTTTCACCGGCATAGATATCGGTACGCATAACAGAGAAATTGTTCTTCTTCAGCATCTCCCTCATGCCGGATTCTCTGAGAAGGATCTCTGATTCCCTCTTTCTGAAACATTTACACTTCTCGGCGGGACGATCCTCGCTCTCGATATACCCTCTGTCCTTACAGATGGGACAGGTATAGATCCTTTCGAGATATTCAGGATCCACGCCTGCTGCCGCAATGATCCCTTCCCTGATGGAACGGGCTTCCGCAAGTTCTGCATCAACACATGCATAATCCTCATCGTTAATGCTCTTAAAAGCCTTCTTAAGAAGGATATCGTCTATTCTCTCATCCGCAGCTTTAAGATCAGGATGATCATTGTAGATCTTCATAAGACGCTCTGTATAAAGTCTGTCGTTTTCACGTCGTATCTCTGTATATTCATCTTCGATACTGTCATATGATGCATTTCGAAGGGCCATTATCCGTATTCTCCGTAAGAATTATCAGTTTTTTACAAGTTTTTTCTCGAGTTCATCAAAATCGATATCGGAACGCTGCCCGAATCTGTTGAATTTGTTGGAAGAATTCTCTCCCGCAGATCCGCTGTCGGGCTTTCCTGTAACGGTACGGGACTTTGTAGCATGCTGCTTGTCCAGTTCCTCCACATCCTTAATGGAGGTCACACCACTGTCCTTCCAGTTCTTCAGGATCCTGTCGGCATACTGGAAGCGGTTCTTCTCCGTAGCCATGACGGTCCTTACGCAGGCTTCCAGGATCAGCTCCTCGGAAAAACCGTATTCTCCGGTCCATCTTGTTATATATGCCACTTCTCTGTCAGTGGGATTATTGCTTCCCTTTCCGAGCTGTCTCATGATCTCATAGACTCTCTTGTCATATCTTCCGGGAAGTTTCTCCGCATCTTCGGGAGTGGTAACGCCGTTTTCTTTCCATGAAATGGCGACCTTCTCTATATAACGGAAATCACATTTATTTCTTGCGGCACAATGCTGAAGAAGATGGTCAAATAGTTCATCGGAAAATCCAAGTTCTTCGCATATATAGATTATGGTGCTAATATCAGAGGTGGAAAGGGGCTTCTTCCTGTATTCCTCCGCAAGATAGAAAATGTCTATCCCGCTCTCGGAGGAAGAACGTGTGGCCTTGAAATTCCGCACCTGCACTGCGGAATATGAAGGCTTTGCGGGAATAACATTTTCTACATTTACGACATTTGCGTCATCTTTTTCGGAAGTAGCCGGTTTCTCTTCGAAAACAGTCTGTCTGCCTGTGGATGACACTATCGTCTGCGGAGTGATCAGAGCCTGGGGAAGATGAGTGGATTCCACGGAGGGGATGGTGCTTTCACATCTGCAAAGGTTCTGCAGATGTATACCCGTGAGATTACCGTTCTCGTCATAGTCAAGATCAAGGATCCCCTTGCTCTTCCAATATTTGAATGCCCTGAGCACATCCTTCTCGGTGTAGTTGAACCTGTCCGCAATATCGGATACGGAAGTCTCGAGATTAGCGCTCATCATGCGCACAAGATAAAGATAGACTTTAAGCTGTGCATCATTGGCATCAGTCATATATTCATCGATGAACCTGTTTGAAAGGATCGTCGCATTTATGTAGCTGTCCTGGTAGATGGTTAACTGTGACAATTTGTGCCCCCGGCCGCCTCCCCGAAATTTCAGATGAACACACCTGACAAAAGATCGCGACCATGAAGGATAATAACACATTAACCCCGGATTTTTAATTAGACAAAATGACGATTTATCAGAATGGGCAAGGCTTTGAGGCTATCCACACTTAAATGTGGATTTCGTGGATTAAGTGGATAACACATGTGTGATGCCCGTAAATACTGGAAAAAAATATCCACCGGAAAATTAAATAATCCACGGTATTTTCAACTTAATTAAGTCGAAAATCCGTGGATAAGGTGGAAAGGTCAATCCCCTATGAGCGAATCGCCTATTTTATATACATCTCCGGCACCCATTGTTATCAACACATCTCCCTCTTGGCAATTTTTCAGGAGGAACTTCTCAATCTCGTCAAAAGATGGTAAATAATAACTGTCGGTATTCCTTTTTTTTATGGCTTCCGATAAAAGTTCGGAGCTCATGCCCAGTGTATCGGTCTCCCTGGCGGCATAAATATCTGCAAGAACAACTTTATCCGCAAGGCTTAAGGCATCCGCAAAATCATCAAAAAAGGCTTTGGTCCTGGAATATGTATGGGGCTGGAACACAACCCAGAGAGTCTTATGTGCCATGGCAAGAGCAGCCTTCATGGTAGCCCTGATCTCCGTGGGGTGATGAGCGTAATCATCGATCAGTGTAACGCCTCCGGCGATCTTTCCTTTTTTCTGGAATCGTCTGTCCGTTCCCCTGAAGTTCTCCAGTGCTTTAACCGTTACTTCCGTACTTATTCCGGCAGTCTTTGCAAATGCTGCTGCAGCCAGGGCATTCAGGACATTGTGCTCTCCCGGAACAAGCAGTGACAGGTGCATTATCTTCTCGCCCTTAAATTCTACATCAAAGGAAGGATTTCCGAGTTCATCATATTTTATATCCGATGCTGTGCAGTCAGGTGCGGGTGATCCATCTTCTTTTTTTCCGAAGGTGATCACATTACATTTAAGGCCATCGGTAAAATATGAAAGGTTCTCTATATGGTTGTTGATGATAAGAGTTCCGTCGTCGGGAAGAAGGGAAGCAAACTTCTTAAATGAAGCCCTGATATCATCAAGATCTTTGAAAAAGTCCAGATGATCTTCCTCAACATTTAATATAAGTGCAATATCGGGGAAGAAATCAAGGAAGCTGTTGGTATATTCACAAGCCTCGGTTACAAAATAATCCCTGCTTCCTACTCTGATGTTTCCGCCGATGGACTGAAGCATTCCTCCCACTGTAAGAGTAGGATCCGCATCCTCCGCAAGGAGGATCTCACTTATCATAGAAGTGGTGGTGGTCTTTCCGTGGGTTCCGCTGATGGCTATGGAAGTCTTGTAATTCCTCATGAGCTGTCCCACCAGCTGAGCTCTTGTCATATGGGGAATGCCCAGATTTTCAAGTTCCACATATTCCGGATTATCGGGATGAATGGCTGCGGTAAGAACTGCCACATCTATGTCTTTTGTGATATTTTCTTTTTTCTGTCCGTAAAAAACTGTTATGCCTTCTTTTTCAAGAAGATCCGTGGTCTCACTGTGTCCCCTGTCGGAACCGCAGACGGTGAAACCTGCTCTGTGAAGTATGACTGCCAGGCCGCTCATGCTTATGCCGCCTATGCCAACAAAATAAACCTTTACCGGCTTTGAAAAATCCAATTCGTACATATATGCCTCCCGATCCGAAGAGAAAAAATACATTTCAGATCACATTTATACAAAATTTATAAATATTATGTAGACTAAACGGAAGTTTTGTTATATCATCCCGTTTGTGTCGTTTTCGGGCATTTTGCCTTATCCACGACATTATACCATAAACCAGTCAGTTCGAAACCTTCCTGACTTAAATCAAAACTAGAGGAAAAACAAATGAACAAAAAAACACTTTTCGTAGCTCAGGGCGCTGTCATCGCAGCACTCTACACCGTTCTTACCGTAATTGCAGGTTCTCTTAACCTTGCAAGCGGCGTCATTCAGGTCAGATTCTCCGAAGCACTTACCATTTTACCCGCATTCACCCCGGCTGCCATTCCCGGACTGTTTATCGGATGTGTTTTGAGTAACATCATTACCGGATGCGCTCCCCTTGATGTTATCTTCGGATCCATCGCAACACTTATAGGTGCACTGGGAACCTGGTTCCTCACTCACTCCTATGCGGATAATAAATGGACCTTTAAAAACACCAAAGCCAATTACGTACTGGCCCCTCTTCCCCCGGTGCTTGCAAACACCATCATCGTTCCTTTCATTCTTGCATATGTTTACATGAACGAAGGAACCCTCTGGTTCTTTGCTCTGACTGTAGGAGCCGGGGAGATCATCAGCTGCTATATCCTGGGACTTGTTCTCTATTCCGCCATTCTTCCGAGAAAAGAAATTATCTTCTCACAGAATAAGTATTGATATGCTCCTTTTAAATTCAAAACTCTCTGACCCGCAAGGATCAGAGAGTTTTTTTAATTCCTTGAAGCCCAGATTTCAGCCCCTGCATAGGCGTAGGTTATGAACTGGTTTCCGTTATTTTCGAAAATATCATTCATTTTCGTTATCTCTTTTTTGTAAAGAGTTCCCGTCACCGGATCCATTATGACAAGTTCCTTATCATTATGACCGGTGATAAGAAGGGCATCGCCGTTCTGCATAAGTGCCATAACAGGGATATTTCTGTCCAAATAGAAATACAGCTGATCTACGGTACATCCGCTCAGATCAAGTACTTTTACATTATCCATATTCTCAGACAGGATATCACTTACGGAACCTCCGGCAGAAAGAAGCACCTCAGAATTCCTGATGACTCCCTCGTAACCCATCATTACATCCATGCAAACACTGAGAGCCGTCTCTCCCTCATCTATTCCGTTTTCCGTAATGGACATGATCTGGTTAACGTTCTTTTTCGAAGCATATTTCCAGATAACGTTTCCGTTTTCTTCTATGGCTACTCCGCCCAGTTCCGAAGCTCTCATAACTGCAGCGGCCTCGGTAACATATATTCCTCTGATGCCGAAAGCATCATATACATAAAACCGGTCCACTTCCCTGGACAGTTCGGGAGACAGCCTTGGTGCTTCTTCGAGCACCACTTCCCTTGGGCTTGTAACCTTTATTCCGGAAGCTTTGATCATGCTCCTCATCTGGATCTGGACATATCTCTCATACTTATCTATTACCGCAACGTTCAGATAATTCCTTCCGACAACGCTTTCCTTGCTGGCGGTGATGCTGTCATCATCTGCCGCAGAATAATGCTCCCTGGTTCCCTGGATCCTTGTGAGGATGATCTGGGTATCGGTGATGTCCGCATCCGTAACAAAGAACCCTTCTTTTTCGTAGTACTTAAGAAGCTTTCCCGTACCGTCACAGATACAGACTCTGTACATGGGAAACAGTATATTTCCGCTGGTTTCAACCTGAATATCGGTGCTCTTGGCCATTCCGTAAACCATGTCTTCACCGATAAAGCCCAGGAATCTTATGAACTCACCGCTTCCCGCAGAAACCTTCACAGACTGCTCCGCTTCAAGATCCGTAACCGTAAGTTCGGAAACCGTCTCAGAACTGTCTCCTCCGATGGTTACTATGAACCTCTGATCCTCACTGGTCTGCAGGGTATCCCCGGACCAGTACATTCCCGTGGTGCGGATGGATTTGTCCTGAAGATCGATACGAAAAACGGAATTTTCAATGGTCATATAGATATGATCACCGGAATTCATGTATAAAAGTCTGCTCATTTCCTCCATGAGGATGTCTGCAGATTTGTCATAGGGGATGTACATCAGTTCCTGAATGGAATTGATGGAATCATCGTAAGAATATATGGCTATACCGATATCACCCTCGTGTTTTCCACGGTTTAAATAGCCGTAAACTGCAAAATACATATTACCGTCATCAGTTACTTTGAGAATTCTTATATCATGTCGGTCGTATATATTACGAACATCAAATGCACCGAAATCATAGAAACTGTAGACGTTAACAAGTTTTGCAGCTTCTTCGTTATAAAGGAAAAGTCTTCCGCCGGACACAAACGCAACGCATCCTCCTTCGGGGCTTTCCATCATCTCCGGATCTTCTCCCGCAATTCCCAGAACGATCTTATCATTGACACACATGTCATTTGGATTGGTTATTTCTTCCATGGTCCTGATATAGGACATGATGTATACGCCTTTTTCCGTATATCTTACGGTGATGGCTTCATGTGCCATGTAAGCGATAAGAGAACTTCCGTAACCGCTTCTAAGCATGTAATCGATGGAAACCACAGCATTTGAGCCGTTGTCTTCCTTAAGGCTGATCAAAGGTTCACCGTAGGGTGTAACACCCAGATCTCCGTAAGTGACCTGATCAAAGGAAGAGTGGATATCAACATATGCGAAAGTGGAATTGTCGTTTAATGATGAATTGGTCTCAAGATGTTTTTTGATGTTTGCCGCAGATTTTTTGTCGAAGAGACACTCGTGAAAATACTTGGCATAGGCGATCTTGTCATAGGCAAGTTCGTTATCTCCGGAAATGATCCTCGTATAATACTTAATGTCTCTCCCGTCCTCCATATTGAGATTTATGGAAAGAGAGTATTCTGCACCGGGAGTATAGAGGTCCTTTACACGGATCTCACCCACAAGATTTCCTATGGAATTCATGGACAGTTCTGTCTCGCCCTCCTCTATGAGTCGCTCATCCTCTATATTTCTGAGTTCATAAGTGACGGCAGCAACCTTTCCGCCAAAAGGGGCAATGGTGATGGGAATACATCTTTCATCATCGAGATATGTCAGGGTATCCCTGTCATAGGAAATATCCCTCGGATCCGAATATCCGCGGAGCATATTGTAGGTTATATCACCTATGGACATGTAAATGACCGGCTGTGATGCCGGTTCCATATCCACCGTATTATTCACCTGTTTACCGGTGAATATTTTTCCGAAGATCAACAGCGACAAGAAAAATACCGCAAGATATACCGCTGTTTTTATCAGAAATTTCTTCATGGGTTCCTAAACAAAAAACCACGGCCCAATTAACGGGCCGTGGGAGATAACTTACTATTTAAGAGCTTCAATTCTCGTAACCGCTCTCTGAAGAGCCAGTTCCTCACGACTCATATCTATGTCGTCGGTCTTGCTCTCGAGCTTTTTCTTAGCTCTTTCCAAAGCAGCCCTTGCTCTTTCCTCGTCGATCTCATCCCGCCATTCAACAGCCTCGGCCAGGATATTAAAAGAATCGGGAAGGATCTCTGCAAAGCCTGAGTGAAGCGCCGCAACCTTTACCTCATCACCCTCATGGATGTTGAGTATTCCGGGCTTAACGATGACCGTAAGGGGAATATGTCCGGGATAGCATCCTATCTGGCCCTCAGTAGTATTCATTTCGACCATGTCCGCTTCTCCCTCATAAAAAACTCTTTCGGGAGTGACGATCCTGAGTTTGAATTTCTCAGACATTTATGATCTCCTTATTTCTTCTCGTTGTATGCTGCCACAACATCATCAATGGATCCCTTGCTCAAGAAGTAGCTCTCGGGAATATCGTCATGCTTTCCTTCAAGTATCTCTCTGAAACCTCTGATGGTCTCCTCAATGGGTACATACTTTCCTTCGAGTCCGGTGAACTGACCGGCTACGAAGAAAGGCTGTGAAAGGAAACGCTGAACCTTACGGGCTCTTGATACGACGATCTTATCCTCTTCGGAAAGTTCATCCATACCGAGAATAGCGATGATATCCTGGAGTTCCTTATATCTCTGAAGGATCTCCTGAACACCTCTGGCGGTGTCGTAATGCTCCTGACCGACGATCCTGGGATCCAGGATTCTGGAGGTGGACTCAAGAGGATCAACTGCGGGATAAATACCGAGCTCTACGATGCTTCTTGAAAGAACGGTGGTAGCATCCAGGTGAGCGAAGGTTGTTGCGGGAGCGGGGTCTGTAAGGTCGTCCGCAGGAACGTAAACAGCCTGTACGGAAGTAATGGATCCGTTCTTGGTAGAGGTTATTCTCTCCTGGAGAGCACCCATCTCGGTCTAGAGTGTGGGCTGATACCCTACGGCTGAAGGTACACGTCCGAGTAGTACTGAAACCTCTGAACCAGCCTGGGTTAAACGGAAAATGTTGTCGATGAAGAGGATCACA
>JAEEGL015683655.1_pt1 | contig 10368 bp, 13 predicted proteins | sample 9134231 | NCBI WGS metagenome assembly JAEEGL01 (sample SAMN16246548, study PRJNA631951) | gut metagenome | biome: gut microbiome; feature: rumen; material: fiber-attached | host: Bos | place: Iran: Karaj | collected 2018-10
CTTTTCCACTTCCATTTCTTCCATTCTAAAACCTTTAATTTATGAAATTTGTTTTTCTATTATCGCACAAACATTGTCTATCGTCAAGTTAGAAGTATCTATATATAGTGCATCTTTTGCAATTTTAAGAGAGCCTTCTTTCTTGTTTTTATCCATTTCGTCGCGCTTTTCAATAGCAGCCTTGATTTCTTCAAGTGTCATATCACTTACGCCCTGGTCAAAGCGGCGGCGGGCGCGAACCTCGGCAGAAGCATCCAGATAAACCTTTACCTCTGCGTTCGGGAACACAACGGTTGTCATGTCGCGGCCCTCGCACACGATGCTCAGACTCTTTGTAATCTCACGCATAAGGTCGTTTACGAGGTGACGGATTTCTACTATAGAACTAACCTGACTTGCATTTGCAGTTACACGGTCGTCATGCAGATGGTCTGTTACATCAGTTCCATTCAGAATAAAATGACCTTCCTTTGTATATTCGATTTTCTGCTTGCGGCAGAACTCGAGGGTTGCTTTTTCATCCTTATAATCTACGCCTGCGTCAAGAACTGCCATTGTAAGAGTACGGTAAAAGCCGCCGCTGTTCAAAAATGTAAGATCCAGCTTTTCAGCCAGCATTTTAGCAATGGTACTCTTTCCTGTTCCGGCTGGTCCATCAATTGCAATTATCATTTTTTCCTCCATAAATCTTATAACACAAATTAGAAATTAAATAGCTGATTACAAAGCCCAATGCTGCACCTGACAGAACATCAGTCAAAAAGTGATTTCCACTGAACATTCTGAATATCATTGTAGTAACACAGAAAATAAGTGAAATTGTAAGCACCGGCTTTTTCAATTTTGAATCTGCCTTACGTACGGCATACCAGGTAAGCAGGAACGCAAAAACGATAAAAACATTTGCAGAATGTCCGCTTGGCCAGGAACGGTAAAAATCTCCCTCTGCTATACCCTTCGCACTCGGATTAGCAAAATACATATAAGGGCGGATTCTTCCGGCAATAGTTTTCAAAATGCGGTACAGGCTGTTTGCATAAATTCCACTGATAAGGAAAACAAAACAGTCGTATACGGCAATAAAAAAAGCAGTCTTTTTATCTTTAGAAGTAAAAAAGCTGATAATAATTACTAAAGAAACAATAACGCAGGTAATAACAATAAAGGCGTCTCCAAGAGTATCGAAGCTTTTATTGTAAGGCTGGGCAAACTTAGAATCCAGCGCATTTACATTTTCCAGGTTATAAGGATTTCCATCCCACTCAATAACAGTTCTATGCTTTTTCATAAGGCTTGCAGTACATAAAAGCCCGCAGCCTACAAGGAAAATACAAAGTAATGTTAGAATTTGTTTTTTAGTCATACACATCTCCTGATTTTATTATATTTTCTTTTTAAGAACTTTATATTCCATAAAAATACTTACATCTTTTGCCCAGCCATACTGGCCCATAAACTCACCGGCAAAGTTTTTAATAGTCTTTTTGTCGCCGGCAAGAAAATCGTAATAATCGCATTTTATAACTTCCGGATTAATTCGGAAATTATTGTATTCTGTAATAAAGAAATTCTGAATATCGAGATCGGCAAGCGTATGCTTAATATCAACTATAAGATTTCTTATGCTTGCACCGTAACGCGAAGAATCAGCTGATTTTCCATAAAGAGCAACAATAAGATCTCTTGTTTTTACCGAGCTTCCGTTTTTATAAATCAGATAAGCCAGAAGCTCCTCTGATTTTGAACGTGAAAATTTTATAACATTGTTATTATACAAAAGCGTAAAATTACCAAAGGTTTTAGCTTCAAGATTCTGCTTCTGCTTTTTTGCAAGCATTATGATTTTCTTTTCTGAACGACGCTTAAAAAGAGACAGACAGAACATGAGTGCTACTGAAAGAAAAACATTAAGAACGCCCGTAAGCGAAAAGATTCTGTATAAGCCGGGTGCCATTGCACAGGCTGTAGAAAAATATAAAAGCAGAAACATAAATGGAGAAAAGGAAAATAGATAAAGGGCTACAAATCCAATTATTCCACATGTAATTACTGCATTAAAAGGAGAAGAATCATAGAAATTATAAACCCCGATTCCTGCAAAAGCCAGAAAAGAAATATAAAATGGAATTGTTTTTAATACATAAGCCTTCTCTTTCTGTACATTCTTAACAAGTCTTGAATGCACAAACATATAAACACTTATGATTATATAAAAGCCGTAATACGTAAATGTCGTCAGGTGAGTCTCTAAATCATTACGGTAAATTACCAGAAAAAATGGCAGCAGCACTGCGCCGAATAAAAAAAGAAAAGGACTTACAAACATTAAATGAAGTCTGTTTGTTTCGCCGGAGTCTGCAAGATCTAAAGGTGAAATATAATATCTTCTGCGGTAGCCTTCTATTAACTTTTTGAACACAGTATTCTCCCGTTTATTCCCGACATAAGGAAATCAGCCCCTGCACTTCCTTCTCGGTTAGATTTCTATGCTCTCCCGGGCGCAAATCATCGAGGTTCACATTACCAATTCGGACACGAACAAGAGAACGGGTTCCTATGTTCTGACTTTCCAGCATCTTTCTGATTTCACGGTTTTTACCTTCAATTAGAACTATGCGGATTTTTCTTGGCTTAAGAACATCGCAGCGCACACATTTATAAAATACATTATCTACACGAACGCCTTTTTCCAGAAGTTTTGCAGTTTCTTCCGTTACGTCCTGACTTGTTTCTACTATATATTCTTTTTCTATCTGACTTGAAGGATGACTAAGTTTTGCCGCAAAGTCGCCGTCGTTTGTAAAAAGAATCATTCCCTTGCTGTACATATCGAGGCGGCCTACATTATAAAGGCGTTCCTTATAACTGTCGCGCAAGAGGTCTGCTGCTACCTGACGTCCCTTTTCGTCGCTGGAAGAGCATACAAAGCCAGCGGGCTTATTCAACAGCACATAACATTTTCTTTCTTCCAGGTGTACACGTTTTCCGTCAACGGTAACAGTATCGCCGTCGCGCACCTTAGTTCCCAGTGCAGTTACAACAGTGCCGTTAACGCAAACGCGTCCGTCCAGAATAATCTGCTCGGACGCGCGACGGCTTGCTACCCCGCAATGCGCGAGATAGGCCTGAAGTCTGATTTCTTCTTTGTTTTCTGATTTTTCCAAATTATCGGGCAAGTTCGAATCGTTCCTGTTCATCTTCATCAAGTTTAGGCAATTCCGCGATAGAATTCAAGCGGAAAAGCTTTAAAAATTCCTTGGTGGTTCCGAACAATGTTGGACGTCCCGGAGCTTCTTTTTTGCCTACTTCCTTTATAAGATTTCTCTCTATTAAAAGACGGATCATATTGTCTACGCCAACGCCGCGAATCTGTTCAATTTCTGCACGGGTAATTGGCTGTGAATAAGCGATAATTGCAAGGGTTTCCATTGCGGATTTGGAAAGACGGCCTTCGCGTTTTGAACCGTAAAATTCCTTGAGTACTTCCCAGTATTCTTTTTTTGGTGCGAGACACCAGCCGCCTGTAATCATTACAAGCTCAATGCCGGAGTCTTCTGCACTGTATTTTTCTTTAAGCTTTTCAATGCACTTTTCTGTTACTTCTTCGGAAAGCTGTGCTTTATTTGCAAGCACCTTGGCGGTAAGAGGTTCGCTTTCCAAAAATAAAATTGTCTCGACAAGTGCAGTCTCTTTATTAAAGTCCATTTATTTACCTAGTTTGATGTAAGTTCTTCTTCGCTTGGAACATAACCCGTGTTATCTTCTCGTGCGCATATTTTTATATCACCAAAAAGCTTATTTTGGAAGATGGTAATCATCTTAAATTTTACTGCTTCGAGAATTGCCATAAAGGCACAGATAACATCCATTTCGTTACCAGGTCTTGTAAGAAGGTCTGTAAACATACATTCTTTTTTGTCTTCAAGCAGCTCGTTCATAAGGGTGATTTTCTCGTTTACAGAAATCTCCTCGTACATATTCAAAATCTTTTCATTTGAATACTGCTTCATGATAGACTTAAAGATATCCTGCATCTGCTGGAGGAGCTCCCAGGTGTCTACCTCTTCCCACATATCTTCTGTATCATCAAATGGAAGAACTCGCTGAATCTTTTTGCGTTCAAAGTTCCATTCTGAATCATCTTCCTGCTCTTCCATAAGAGAAGAAAGCTTCTTAAATTTCTGGTATTCAATAAGCTTGTCTACAAGCTCCTGACGTGGATCTTCTTCGTCTTCGTCATCATATGCAACCTCAACAGGAAGAAGCATACGGCTTTTAATGTAAATGAGTTTTGCAGCCCAGCTGTAAAATTCGGAAAGGTCTCCGAGGTCTGTCTGTACTGCGTAATCAAGATATTCAAGATACTGCTCTGTAATCTGAGCAATTGGAATGTCGTAAATATTAACTTTACTTTCGCGGATAAGAGCCCAGAGAAGGTCGAGAGGTCCTTCAAATTCTCCGGCTTTATAAGCATGCTTTACTGCAACTGCTGTTCCGCCATTATCATTTTCCATTTCTTCCATATTCTACCGCCTTAGGGAATTCCATTAATTTTTTAATTCCTTCAGCCCCACCCGTTTTTTCTACGGCCTCAAGGCATTTTATATATTTTTCCCTAACTATTTCATCGGCAGAATATTTTAAAACTTCAATGGAAGGTATCAAAACAAATGCTCTTTCTTCCATCCGAATGTGCGGAATCTGAAGATCCGGAGCATCAATATGTTCGTTTCCAAAAAGTTCTATATCTATATCGAGGGAGCGCGGACCAAAGCGAACTTCCTTCGCGCGGTCGCGGCCATACTTAGCCTCGATTTCGTTTATTTTATGTAAAAAATCAAATGCGTCGGCATCGTCACTTACATAGCCGAGTGCCGCCGCATTATAAAAGTCTTCCTGGTCTTCTACGTACATGGCTTTAGTTTTGTATACAGAACTAAAATGTACATCTTCCATAAGACGCGAGAGCTCCTCCCCCGCAAGAGAAAGGAGCTCAATTGGAGCAAGCCCGTTATACGACTTATTGGAACCAAGTCCCAGCAGAACACGTTTCATTATTCTGCAGCCGGAGCTTCCTCTTTAGCAGCCTTCTTTTTAGGCTCTTTCTTTTCGATCTTCTGTCCAGGGAACACAAGCTCGCGAACCTTAGCTTCAATATCAGCTGCTACTTCAGGATTCTGTTCGATAAATGCAACTGCATTTTCCTTACCCTGACCAATTTTATTTTCGCCCATTGTATACCAGGCACCGCGCTTATCTACGATTCCATGCTTTACTGCAGAATCAAGAAGCGAAGCGTAGGCATTAATACCTTTACCAAAGTAAATGTCGAGCTCACATTTTTTGAACGGAGCGGCAACCTTGTTCTTTGCAATCTTTACGCGAACACGGTTTCCGATTGCATCCTCATCACCCTTTCCGTCAATAGTTTCTATACGGCGGATATCCAGACGAACTGATGAGTAGAACTTAAGAGCCTGTCCACCAGTTGTTGTTTCAGGGTTACCAAACATAACGCCAATCTTCATACGAATCTGATTGATGAAGATTACGATACTGTTTGACTTACCGATTATTGCAGTAAGCTTACGAAGAGCCTGGCTCATAAGGCGTGCCTGCATACCCATTACAGCATCACCCATTTCGCCTTCAATTTCTTTTTCCGGTGTAAGAGCCGCAACAGAGTCTACAACTACAATATCAACCGCACCAGAGCGAACGAGGTTTTCTGTAATCTCCAGAGCCTGCTCACCAGTATCCGGCTGTGAAACCCACAGCTCATCAATATTAACACCGAGGTTCTTTGCATAAACCGGGTCCAGAGCATGCTCTGCATCCACGAATGCTGCAACCCCGCCTAATTTCTGTGCCTCTGCAATTGCGTGTAAGGCAAGCGTAGTTTTCCTGAGCTCTCAGGTCCATACATCTCAATTACACGACCGCGCGGATATCCGCCGATTCCAAGAGCCTCATCGAGCAGAATCGAGCCCGACGGAATTACTTCGATGCCGGCCGCATTTGCCTTGTCGCCGAGCTTCATAATTGCGCCCTGGCCGAACTGCTTCTCAATCTGAAGACGAGCCGCCTCCAGAGCCTTCATTTTTTCTGATGTTTCCATTTTAGCCACCTTCCTCCCACATATAATATGGGCTAAACCTAATCATTTTACGCAGTTTTTTTGAAAAAAATCCAAAAAATCAGCTTTTTTTTATATTTGCTATTTATGCACACTTTGATAGACTGCACGTCCTGCAAGACAAACCATTCCGTCTTCCAGCACAATCTTTCCTAAAACCTTAACGGCTCTGCTTGTATCAACTGACTGAACTGAATCAAAATGAACTCTCACAGTTCCTTCATACTTTGTAAGAGTTTCATCTCCTACAAGAAGGTCGCAGGTATAAGAACCGTCTTCATAGGTAACAGCATTCGAGAGCTTACCACCCCAGTTTACCCAGCAGTCCAGATAAACAGCAGGCTTTTCGGCAACCTCTGTAAAAGACGGAACATCTGTAATTGAATCAAAATCAGGAATTTCAAAATAGCCCATAAGAAGCCGCGCCTTTTTCTTTACAGCAACAGAAGCATCGGAATTCAAAATTACATTTACTTCTATTTGAGCGGCATTGTCTCTGTGAGCCTGAAAATACTGAAGGGCCTTATTATATCGCTTATTGATTTCCTTGCTTGAAAGAACAAAGGCATAAGACTGCGAAGATAAGTCCTTTTCCTTTGCATCTGATTTTTCATCAGCAGAAAGCTCGAGCTTTGTTAAATCTGCACGAGGACCGTTATACATCTGCCCTCTCGGGAAAAAGATAAACGCAAAAACACAGCCGAGTATAAAGGCAGTTCCGGCCGCCGCAATTAATGCCACCTTATCCGGGTTGCTTCCCAGCGGCGGATAAAACTGTTCAATTTTACCGGTATCTACCCAGCGGCATATTGTGTCGTAATTTCCGTTTACACGGATAAACTCCATTGCCTCATCGGCAGTTTTATTAAGAGGATCGTTTTCCTTTATTTCCAGATAATACTGAAGCGCACGGGCAGTATCTCCGCGTCGAAGAAAAATTGCAGCCTGGCCCAGAAGAAGTCTTGTATCGGTAAGCTTAATTCTACGTGCCAGCTGAAAATAGGAAGAAGATGCACCTATATCACCTACATAAAGGCATGCAATTCCGAGAGTCAGGTAATATTCAAAGTTTTCTTCGTAAATCTCCTGCTTTGCTTCAAGACGTTTGATTGCAGTTGCAAAATGACGTCTCCGCATATCAAGCCAGGCAAGACTAAGTGCATCTTTTGCCATAAAAAACTACTGCCTCAAATAGGTTAGAATAGCATCCAGCTCGGCATTCAGCTGTAAAAGCTCCTGCTGATTAACGGATGAAGAATTTTCTTCAAGGGCAGCAATACGGTCCAGCAGAGACTGAATGTACTCTGGAGTCAACTGCTCTTTAGACATATTTTTAATATAGAAGTCTACACTAGGGAATTCTGGTTTTTCAGCTGATGCTTCAGAAACTGTTTCTCCAGGAGCAGTGAATTCTGTTACTCCATCAAGCACTCCAGGAACTGCTTCCTTACCAGCTTCAACTGAATATGGAGTTATAATTTCAAGTCCGCTGGCAGATTTTCCTGCTTTATCTTCTGCTTCTCTGTCCTTAAACTCCTTGCTGTAAACATACTTTTCACCGGTTGCAGGAGTTCCATTTCCAGACAATGCAAGATAGAACACAACCTTACCAGATTCAGAAGGAGCAAGCTTCATAGGCTTCCAGATTGCACACACTGCAGAGTTATTATAAGAAAGAACTGTATCAAAAACTCTGTAGCTGAGCATATCCGGCTCCCAGCTGTTTTTCTCAAAGGTTGAATAATTTGCAAGAGCAACCAATTCAGGAGCTGTACAATCTGCTCCTGTAAAGAACAGCTGCATTGCGGCATTAATATTCTTTGAAACAAACCATTTCTGATTCTGAAGGGTTCTATACGAAACTTCGTTCTTTACAGGAATGTCTTCCCAGGTATAAAAATGGAAGGCAGCTGCTTCGCCAAGCACTGTGTCTAAAACGGCCTTAAAGGCAAATTCATCGTTACGTGTGCTGATATTTTTGATGGTGGCAGTTACCTTAACCATATCCGGGTCTTTATCCTTTTGAGAAGCCATGCAGGCAAAATAAACATTTACCTGTGCTACTGAAGGAATTTCATAAGTGATAACGGCACCGTCTTTTGTATGTCTTGCAGCTGAATGAACTGCATTATCTGTAACAAGATTATAGATTTTTTTAGAATTTTTCAGATAAAAGGCATTTGATACATATTCGTTTGCAGTAGATAATACCGGTACAGCCTTGTCACGTTCGTTGAGTGCTGAAATATTATATGAACCGATTCCACCTTTAATCTTTATCTGAATTCTACCAAAGCGTTCTGTTATGTTTTTTCTGGAAGATTTAATCCAGCCGGTAAAATCCTTGTCTTCTGTTTCTTCGCCGTCTTTTGGAGCAGTCTTTTCTGAATCAGCAGCCTCCGGATTTTCTACAGCTTTTCCGTCAGGAGCTTCTGCAGCTTCTGAGTTTTCTCCAGCCTCAACTACTGCATCAGTTTTCTGTTCTTCTGCAGCAGCCTTTGCCTTTTTTGAAGCCTTTGTTGATTTACAGGAAACCGCAGCCAGCAGTAAGCAGACAATTGCTGCAGAGTAAACTATCTTTTTCATTTCCCCTCCGCCTGTGAAGAAGAATTCTTTTCATCGAGAATTCTCTGAGCCTCAAGTGCTTTTTGTTTAAGAAGCTTTAACTGATATTTATTTTCATCAAACGGCTCTGGATCAGGAATATCCTTTTCTCCGGCCTCTTTTAACTGCTGAATAATACGGTCTGCCTCTTCCTGATTATTTTTAAGGGCAGCAATCTGAAGCTCAAGCTCTGCAATCTGTTTTTCGAGTGTTTCGTTTCTTGCCTGTGCTGCAGAAAGCTTTTGTCTTGTAGAATCCATTGCTTCTGAATTATAAAGACGAAGCTGACGTTCGTACTCTTCCTTTGCAGAAAGATATTCTTCACCAGTCTGCTTAAGAAGATACAAAAGTTTTTCTTCCCTGCCCCTCTGTAAAATTGTTTCAAGACGATACTGGGCAGCCGGAGTTTTTGGAGATTCCGGAAATTCTGTTACAATGCGCTCGTAAACTGCGCCTGCTTCATCATATTTGTATCCGGCAAAAAGTGATTCACCAATATAGAACAAAGCATGCGAATATAATTCATCATTTGAAAACTGATGGCAGAAATCGCTGAGCACTACTACAGATTTTTCGTATTCACCAAGCAGATAGAGAAGCTTTCCCTTCTGATAGTAAACACGCGAATAATAAAGCGAGTCTGAAAAGTTTTCCAGGAAGAAATTACAGTCATCAAGAGCTGCCTTATTATCTCCGTCGTAAACCTCTGCCATAATCAGCATAAAATAGGTATCCGGATTAAGATTTTCTTTGTACGAAACCGCTTTTTTCAGCATGAATTTTGCGTCGGTCCAGTCTCCTCTGGAATAAGACTTACAGGCTTCTACAAAAGCAGAAGCCGCAGATTCTGAGGCCGAAGCATACATAAAAACAGATGCGCATATTACTGCAGCTGCAGCAATTCTTTTAAAAGCTTTTACCAATCTTCTCAACTCCATTTAAGGCTGCCATTAAAAAAGCAGGAGCCTGAAACTACAATATCTGTACCGGCATCAATTACCGAGCTCAAGGTCTCGTTATTTACACCGCCGTCTACAGAAATCTTATAGCTTAATCCATGCTCCTCCCTGTACCTTTTCAATTCGGCAACTTTTTCCACGCAGGAAGGAATAATCTTCTGTCCGCCCCATCCGGGATTGACAGTCATCACTAATATAATATCGGCACAAGGCAGTATTTCCGACAGTACAGACAAAGATGTACCAGGACACACTGCAACACCTGCTTTTTTACCTGCTTCGTGAATCATCTGAATTACACGATGTGCGTGATTTGTTGCTTCAAAATGGAAGGTAATCCAGTCTGCGCCAGCCTGTGCAAAGGAAGCAATATGAAGCTCTGGCTTATCTACCATAAGGTGAACGTCGAAAGGAAGCTTTGTTAATTTTCTGATTGAGCGGATTACCGGCTCGCCGTAAGTGATTTCGGGAACAAAAGATCCGTCCATTACGTCGATATGAACTGCCCCGCCGTTGTTGTTTTCTATTTTTTTAATCTCGCCACCCAAATCTGCAAAATCAGCAGAGAGAAGCGATGGTGCTAAAATCTGATTTTTCATTTGGTATATATTTTAACAAGAAAATGTAAATTTTACAATAATAAGTAGAAAATATTCAATATTATAGAAA
>JAEEGL016179222.1_pt1 | contig 10368 bp, 6 predicted proteins | sample 9134231 | NCBI WGS metagenome assembly JAEEGL01 (sample SAMN16246548, study PRJNA631951) | gut metagenome | biome: gut microbiome; feature: rumen; material: fiber-attached | host: Bos | place: Iran: Karaj | collected 2018-10
AGACCACTAAATTCATCCAGACACTATTGAGGAGCATAGCGGTTAAGTTGAAGATGATGGCTAAACCAGCGCTTAAAGCGGTTGGTAATGATTGAGAGATGAATTGTCTAATGGTATCGATGTCGTTTGTATATAAGGACATGATGGATCCGTGAGCGTGTGTATCGAAATACTTGATTGGTAAATCTTGCATATGATTGAACATTGCCTTACGGAAGACATTCATAAATCTTTGGGTGACAATCGCCATGGTTCTATTCCAGAACCAAGAAGCAAATACACCAATGGTGTAAATGCCAATTAACACTAATAAGAGAACGGTGACATTGGTGTTTAAAGTAATACCCATTGCCATCGCTTCATAGGAACCGGTTAAGGGGTTACCACCGACAATAATGGCTTTGGTTAAAATAGTGGTGACGAAGTTCATGAATAAAGATGAACAAACGTTCGCAAAGATATTAAAGATAATACATAAAGCAGACACGATTAATTGTGCCGGATATCTCTTAAAGAGTTCTTTAAGTAATCTCTTGAGTGTGCCTTTCTTGGCTCTCGCTCTTTCTCTAATTCTCACTGGAGGCATTATTTATCACCTCCTACTCTATTTTGTGTGTAGTAGATTTCTTGATAGATGTGGTTGTTCTTTAATAAGTCATCATGTTTACCAACCGCATTGATCTTTCCATCTTCCATGATGATGATTTGATCAGCATCTTCAATAGAAGATATTCTTTGAGCAATGACAATCTTTGTGGTGTCAGGTAAATCATTTTTTAAACCTTTTCTAATCAATTTATCCGTCTTAGTGTCTACCGCAGAGGTGGAGTCATCTAAGATTAAAATCTTTGGATTCTTTAATAACGCACGAGCAATACAAAGTCTCTGTTTTTGGCCACCAGAAACGTTGCTACCACCTTGTTCAATACGTGTGTTGTATTTATCAGGGAATTGTTCGATGAATTCTTCCGCTTGGGCGATTTGACAAGCTTGTTTTAATTGTTCGTCTGTCGCGTTTAAGTTGCCCCATCTGAGGTTGTCCGCGATTGTGCCACTGAATAAGAAATTCTTTTGTAAAACAACCGCGACATTATCTCTTAATGTTTTTAAGTCATATTCTTTAACATCATGGCCACCGACAGTTAATGAACCGGAGGAGATGTCATATAGACGAGAGATTAAATTCACTAGTGAAGTTTTACCAGAACCAGTGGAACCTAACACACCGATGAATTGTCCGGATTTGATATTAATATTGATATCTTCTAAGGTATTTTTCTCTGCAGTTTCCTTATATTTGAAGTTAACATTGTCAAAAGTGACATCACCGTTAGGTACTTCAAACACAGGGTTTTCACAGTTTTTAATCGTGGGTTCTTCTTGAAGAACTTCGCCGATTCTTCTAATACCTTCTAAAGATAAAACCATCATGACCATGATCATTGAGATCATCATTAAGGACATGAGGATTTGAATACCATATGTTAATAACGAGGACATTTGTCCAATAGTGAGACCACCGTTAAAGTTGATTTGTTCTTTGATATTATCGTATGTCGCTGTCTTAGCAATAAGAGTGGCACCGATACCAATAATTAAAACATTGGATAAGTGAATTGCGGTGTTCATCACTGGGTTATTTAACGCCACAATTTTTTCGGCGTGGACAAAGTCACCAGTCATATTATCGCTCGCGGTGTTGAATTTGAGTTTTTCAAACTCTTCTCTGACGAATGATTTCACAACGCGCATACCGGAAACGTTTTCTTGGACGGATTCGTTGAGCTTATCGTAACGCTTAAATACTCTTTTGAAGATTCCCATCGCAAAGCGAATGATTAAGAATAAACAGAAACCAATCGCTGGAATTAAAGCGATAAAAATCCACGCCATTTGACCACCAGCGATAAACGCCATGATAGCGGAGAAGATCATCATTAAAGGCGCACGTATAACGATACGAATGAGCATCATAAATGCCATCTGTACGTTCGCGACATCTGTGGTCATTCTAGTAACCAAACTAGATGCTGAGAATTTATCGATATTTGAGAAACTAAATGATTCGAGTTTCTTATATAAATCACTTCTTAAGTTAGCAGCGAGACCAACGGAAGCTTTGCTTCCAAAGACACCGCCTAAGATACCACATGTTAAGGAAACAAGGGCCATAGAAACAAGAGCGATGATTAAGCCAAATAAACTGACATACATGTGCATGCCAAAGTTTGGATTCTCATAGAGAAATGGTGTCATGAAGTCATCGATGGTGGTGACTTTTTCAATTGTGTCCACGAACATGGACATGACAAATGGAAGCGCACATTCTAAAGCAGCTTCAATAACCATGAATATAGGAGTGATTAAGGCAAATACTTTGTATTGTCTAATACTTTTTAATATGAGTTTGATGTTTTTCCACATATATTAAGCATTTCCTCCTTCCATGTTAGTGATTAGTTTAACTAATAAATCGCAAATGGTGTCTTTATCGCTAGGATTGAGACCTCTTTGCAACGTTTCGACTGCTTCTTTACGTCTTTCTTTAAGATGAATCAATATATCTTTTCCTTTATCGCTGACTTTAATAACCGCGTAAGGATGTTGCTTAGAAATAGTGATAACACCTTTCTTTTCCATTCTCTTGACTAGACCACTGACCGTGGACTTAGATAGATGGAATTCATTTTCGATATCGTTTTGATGGACTTCCTTATCGTTATTAAAAATAAAGAACAAGATTCTTCCTTGCTGACCTGTCAATCCGAATTCGGATAAACGGGCATCAAAATCCTTATCGATTAGCTTTCTTAAATAGATAACTAAATAAATGATGTTGTCTTTCTTTTCTAAATCAAGCATAAAACTATGATATAGTTCGCATACGAACTTGTCAATTAGAAGAAATTGATAAAATTAATAATAAAAGAGCGCATTCATCGATAAATGTATTTACAAATGTATATACAAAATGTATGATTGAAGTATGAAAAAAGACACAATTGTTAATTTAAGAATTAATAAGGAAGTAAAGGACTCATTTCAGAGCATTGTTTCATTGGATGGATATACCGCATCAGAAGTGATCGAAGGTTTTGTTCTGGATGTTGTTAATCGCGGTTTTATACCAGTTAACATCAAAAGCAAATTAAAACCATCTAAACAAATCATTCTCACAATTCCTTTTATTAAACAATGTTTGGAAAAAATCCTTAAAGATGAAGACAAAGTCATCAGCGCTTCCCTTTTTGGTTCATATTCAACTGGTGAAGCAAAACCCCATAGTGATGTAGATATCTTTCTCGAAACAAAAGAGGGTTTTTCCCTATTTGATTTAACTGGTTTACAAAAGAAATTAGAAAAAGCTTTAGGAAAGCAAGTTGATTTGGTTGATGGCATAGAAGAACCACAGGTATTGCATCACATAAATAAGCAAAAGATAAAACTGTATGAAGCAGCCTAGTCGTGATTACTATCTGATTTCCCACATTAATTCACATTATGATGAATTGAAGAAAGCCTTCTCAAAGTTTGAAACACTTGAATCTTTTTCTAATTCAGGGCCAATCAGAAAAGCTATTTTATTTGATTTTTTACAAATTGGTGAACTACTAAATCATTTATCTGATAGCTTTGCTATATCTTTTGGTGAAGAGGAGCTTGGAAAGGCAGTTTCAATAAGAAATCATATTGTTCATGGCTACGACACCGTAGATGATGAAAAAGTTTTTCTTACTATTAAGAACAATCTTCCAAATTTTATTGAAAGTTTAAATAAAGTTGCCGTTATGCGTTATAAATCAACAATTGATAATTTGGTTGGAACAAAAATAAAAATCTATCACGATATTGATGAAGATAAATTTTACACAAACAATTTAACCACCTTAAAAGGAAGATTCCAGCCAGTAATTCTTAAGGACACAAACAAATCTTTTTGTGATGGCGATAGCGCTGTTGTAGAAAGCGTTGCGCAAGGTGAACTTGAGGATGCTTTAATCGTTTCATTTAAATAACGTTTAAGAAATCGTTTTACTAATAAAAAAACTTGCTAACCACTTTATATAATGTAATTATATTAGTAATCAAAACATTTTGGCGTAGACATTAATATCGTTTTTGTCTTAAGCATCTATTCGAGTTGAAAGATACTTCCCATCTTTAAGATGATAGTCGAATGCCGAAGAAAGGAATTACCAGGAGACTATTGGTAAATAATAGCTAAATGAAACTAAAAAAGTTATTTAGTGTAATTGGCTTAGGTCTTTTTGCTGTCGCTAGTGTTTCAGCAGGCGTTTTAGCATTCGCAAAAGGTCCTAGAATGGAAATGGCGAAAGCCGAAGGCGAAAAAACATGGATGTTTAGAGCTCAATTAGATTTAGGTGTAGCTTCACCAGATTATGAAGACTGTGTTATCGAAGCCGAACATGCTGTTGATGGCGTTCAGTTTCATTGTTGGGGAACAAACGTAGATCAGACATTCGACGCCGCATTTATGGAATATGATTCATATGATTATTACGGTGTCAACGTAGCACTTCGCGATGATCAAATTATCACAGGTGCTCAATGGATTCTTCATCAAAAAGATGTTGGCTACAAGTATTCTACAGATTTTAATAAATTTGGCGATAGCTCGAACAATCATCTTGATAAAGACTCTACTTTTGTTGCGATTGAATGGCAATACAATCATAACTGGGTAGATGGTAAGTGGACACCTTATACTGACTATGGCAATCCTTGTTATACTCTTCAAATGCATATTCAAGGCCAAGAAGAGGTTGATATGGTAAAAGAGCCACAAGCAGGTATTTTTGCTGCTAGAGGCATGGTTCATTCTGTTGAAGGCAAGTGGATTGAAATGATTTCTGGTGGATCTGTTCAACTTAAACACTCTTTCAAAGAAATGCTCGATGAAGATTCTCTTGCTATAGTTCATGGCGGTAGCGATCAGTGGACATATCTCAATGACCTCGGAACATACGACATTATTTTAGGTAATGGACATACTTCTATCAAAAAACACGAAGCTGCTACCAACACATGGATTTATTATGTAACTAATAGTGCATCCGCTACTACCGATTACATTTATTCTTGGGGTGGTTCTGAACAATTTGGCGCCTTCCCAGGAACATCTATTGCTTCTTTGGTGGCCTCCGATGAGGCTGAAGAAATGACAGGCGGTGGCGTTGTTCATTTTCAAGGCGGAGATACCGCTAAATTAATTTATAGAATTAATATCACAACAGGTTACCCAACTGGTGACTCAAAATTCATGTTTGATAATGGAACCAGTGAATACAAATCTGCTGAAAGATTAATTCAAAATGAACATGCTTATTGGTGGACCGGAGAAGCCAACCATGATGCCGCTCAAGCAATCAATTTCATTGAGATACTTGAATCACGCAGAAATGCAGTTGCCGACACTTCTATTTGTAATATTATTGAAGCTAATGCCACAGTAATAATAAATGCTTATAATGCTTTTGATGAATCAATTAGAGAAACATATATTGATTGCACGACAATTTATACGTGGGCAAATAAAGAAAAATCAGACAATACTCTAGTTACTGTTAGAGCAATTGTGGAACAATTAGCGGAAATGTATAACAAGCCTCTTGTTGGTACAAGTTCAACAGTTAGCTTTGGCTTCCAAAACAATCAAACTACATTAATAGCAATTATCTCTGTTATTACAGCAGTTTCTGTTGCAGGTGTTGTCGCTCTAGTTGTTATTAGAAAGAGAAAACACCAATAATCAATAGTTGAAACTATTAAGCGCCTACGCTAAATGCGTGGGCGTTTTGTTTTGGGTTGGTTTGACTTTATCTTTATTAAAAGATATTATTTAGGTAAGCGAAATTGAGTTTAATATGAAAAAGCATAGAGTCATCGTATTCACTTTATTAGCAACCGCTTCATTATCTTTAAGTGGTTGTTCTTATCTGTTTTCTTTATTTAATAAAACCGCTGATCCGATTGATTTAGCATCCACTCAATTAAGTGGTACATATAACGATTATATGAACCACAATTTCTATCAACTTGATGGCACACCACTAAGTGGTAGTTCTAAGTTATTGGTGGTGCCAATTTGGTTCACTGATTCCGACACATATATATCTAACGATAAAAAAGAGACTGTTCGCCAAGATATTCAAAAAGCATATTTTGGCACTGATAGTGAAGTTGGTTGGAAGAGTGTTAAATCTTATTACAAAGTATTATCACAAAACAAACTTAATCTTACTGGCGAAGTAACTAGTTGGTATGAATGTGGACAGTCTTCAAATCAATATTGGAGTGAAGACCAAGGCGCCAAAAACACTGTTAAACTAGTTAAAGATGTCGTTGAAGATTATAAATCTTCCCATGGTGGAACGATGAGTGATTTTGACACAGATCAAAATGGTTACATTGATGGTGTGGTCCTTATTTATGGTGCGCCTGACTATGGTGCGTTAAAGAATAACAACGCTTCTAACTTATGGGCGTATTGTTTCTGGACACAACAAGATAGAGGCACGCCTTCTAATTCAGTTCCTAATGCTTTCTTCTGGGCTAGCTATGACTTCTTGTATAAACCAGGACAAATGGGTGTCTATGGAAGTGGTGATACTGACCACTGCAAACTCGACACACATACATTCATCCATGAAATGGGTCATATGTTAGGTTTAGAAGATTACTACGATTATTCAGGGCAATATATACCTTCTGGTGGATTCTCTATGCAGGATTATAACGTTGGTAGCCATGATCCTTATTCCGTAATGGCGTTTGGTTGGGCTAGCCCAATGATTCCAAAGGAATCCTGTACATTAAAGTTAAGATCATTCCAAGAAACTCATGATTTAATCTTATTAGCGGCATCTCCATCTAAAGTGGTGTCCCCATTTGATGAATATTTATTGTTAGAGTTATACACACCTTCTGGACTTAATTCCTTTGATACGAATTACGCTTATCTCGGACAGTATCCAACAGGTCCAAAATCTCCTGGTATTCGTTTGTGGCATGTCGATGGTAGATTACTCCAAGCTACGAGCAGAGAGGGTGAATTAAAAGTGACGTTCGCGAATAGTATCAATCCTAATTACTATTACACTCATGCGATGAGTAATACTTACTATGATGAAAGAGTTGTGGATTACATTTCACCTTTAGGTAAAGACTACGCGGATTACAATATTTTGCAACTTATCAGAAATGATACAAAAGATACATATCATCCAACATATACCTTGTCTCAAGATGATTTATTTATGGCGGGTGATACCTTTAAAATTAAAAACTACAAAAAACAATTCGTGGAAGGCGAACGCTTTAATGATGGAAGTAGTATTTCCTGGTCATTTAAAGTTAATAAAGTGAATAGCTCCGAGGCAATTGTGACTGTTACAAAAGGATAAGATTTTTCAAATATTTTCTAAAAGATAAATTTTGGTGGCTTTTTTATGCGCATACATGATTAAATATAATCTCGCGCATAAGAGGGTTTAAAAGATTATGAAGATTAAAAGTAAAAAGATATTAATAGGCTCATTCATAGCCTCAATGGGACTTATCGTCTCTACTTTAGCAATATTTATTACTAACAAAGCATCAAATAATCTTTTGAACTTACATGCGAACGATACTGAATACACCTTAACATTAGACCAAAACAATGCGGTTAGTAGCGCAGGTGATGTTGTTCAACACACCGCTCAAGGCGGAGAAGTGACATTTACATACGCAAGTGTATCTACACCCACAGGCAATAATCACACAACCATCCTCAATGGTGGAACCATTGTCAATAAAGATATTATCCACTCAATCACCAAGTTCTATGCGAGATTCGAAGGTCATTTACAAGCTCGTGTCTCTTATGTGGACACTAATGATAAATGGGGTGGATATTTTGATTTAACATCAGGTCAAACTATCGAATTAGGTAGTAACCCATATTATTTGGAATTAAAAGCCACAACTAATGTTGTTTTAGAAACAGCAACATATACATATAACTGTAAGACCAATCCTTCCGCAGAAGAAAGCGATACTTCAGGTGCTTATGATATTACTTTCAAAGAAAACGGCGGTAGTTCAGATGGATCTACTGAATTAACAACCAGCACTTTTAGTGGTCAAGTCACTTCTGGTTCATCTTACATCACAGCTTGCTCTGGAATAAGCAAAGCTTATGAAGGAAGAAGTGGCCTCAAACTTGGTTCAAGCAATAACGCAGGATATGTGACATTATCACTCTCTTTTGCTGAATCAATTAACACAATTCAATTCACAACCATTAAATACGGAAGCGAAAATACAAACTACTCAATCTACATCAATGGTTCTAGTAGTTCTTCAGGTAGTTTCGCTGCTGGAGCTTCTATAGAAGATGCTGTCATTACCATTAACACAACAGTCACATCTATTAAGATTTCATCTAATAGACGTTCCTATATTCAAGGTGTCTCATTTAATTATGGCGAGCACATTGAACCAGGTGTTCCTGAAGCAGTAGAAGTTGGCTTCGAAGCAAGTGATGAAAATAGATTAACATATACAACTAATAGTGTGTTTGATACTGATAACGCTTTAAGCGTTAAATCAGTTAACTCCAATGGTCAAAAGACTTCATTAACCACAGGTTATTCATATGAAGTATTTGATTCTAATGATACAAAGATTAACACTGCAGAGAAATTCCCTGCAGCAGGTCTATATACTTTAGTGGTTTCTTATAAGAACTACATTCCTCAAGAGATTTCTCTTGAAGTTGGTGTTTATGTCTATCCAGTGGACTTAACAATCACTATGAGTGATGTGACGTTTAACACCTCTGATATCTTAGGTAATAACCTCAACGATAACTTATCCATCTCAGTCAATATGTCTGATGGTTCCACAAAACCAGTTAACTATGCTAATTTCGGTTCTGAATATCAAACAACCTTAATTACCCCTAAAGGATTTACATATTCGATTAATGATGTCTTTGGCACAGATGGTAACTGGACTCTTAAAGTTAAGAGTGTCGCTAACGAAGAAGTAGAAGACTCCGTTAACTTAACAGTTTCCGCGATTCCAGTGACAAGTGTCTCTATTGATCAATCTGAACTCAACTTACAAGTTGGTAATACCGGTCAATTAGTGGCTAACGTTTCACCAATCACCGCGACAAACAAATCTTGTGGTTGGTCTTCCAATAACGAAGAAGTCGCAACAGTGGATGATACTGGTTTAGTGACCGCAGTCGGTGTTGGTCAAGCCACAATTACCGCAACAGCATTAGATGGCACAAACATCTATGGTACATGTTTAGTGAAAGTCACTGAAGCACAAGCTTCGAGTCCAACCGGTACATTTGAAGCAATTTCCGGTAGTGAATTAGAAGTTGGACAATATGTCTTATTCGTTGGCACTCATTCCAGTACCTCATATGCAATGAATACACAAAACTCCAATAACAGAGCGGCAAGTTCTGTCACTGTTTCTTCTGGCAAAATTGAAAGAACAAATTCTTCGAATTTCCGCGCTTTTAGAGTCAAAGCTGGTGCCACAAGTGGAACTTTCTCTTTCTATGATGAAACTGATGAGAAATATTTATATGCTGCAAGCAGCGGTAGTAACTATTTGAGAAGTCAATCAACAGTTGATGGTAATGCAAGTTTCAACACTTCACTTCTTGCTCAAGGAAGTAACTCCAGAAATAAGATGATGTTCAACTATAACAATGGCACAACCATCATCAGTTGTTATTCAAGCAACCAAAGTACAACTGAAAACATTGGAAATATCACAATCTATGCCAATACATCTGGTAGTGGTAGTACACCTACACCAAGTACAGTCTATCCAACTGCTATTGATGTGACTGGCACAAGTAATATCTCCAAAGGAGAAACTTCACAATTATCAGTGAGTTTCACCCCATCAAATACCACAATTAAAGACGTTACATATACCTCAAACAACACAAGTGTTGCCACTGTTTCTAATAATGGTTTAGTCACAGGTGTCAGTGCGGGTACCGCAGTTATCACTGCTAAAGCAGCAGCGGCATCTGGTTATGTAACAGACACAATTACAATTACAGTTTCTAATATTGCGGTGACGGGTGTGTCCTTAAACCCAACATCAATTTCTATTAATGCCGGCAAGACTGCAACAATTGCAGCGACAGTATCACCTGCGAACGCATTTAATAAGAATGTGACATTTACTTCTAGTAACACGAGTGTTGCCACAGTTACAAATGCTGGCGTGGTTACCGGTATTGCTGCTGGTTCAGCAACAATTACCGCTAGAACAGAAGATGGTGGATATACCGCAACATGTTCTGTGAAAGTCACATCATCTAGTGCA
>JAEEGL016272851.1_pt1 | contig 10368 bp, 17 predicted proteins | sample 9134231 | NCBI WGS metagenome assembly JAEEGL01 (sample SAMN16246548, study PRJNA631951) | gut metagenome | biome: gut microbiome; feature: rumen; material: fiber-attached | host: Bos | place: Iran: Karaj | collected 2018-10
GAGGACTTGGGGTGAGTTTTTCCATTCGAAGAAGAAAACAGGGGTGGCCTTGGCCTCCCTTGTTTTCTTTAGCTGCCTGTATTGAAAAGCAATTGCTGGTATGCTCGAATTGTTTCCTCAAATCCCCCTAGGTCCATTCGTTCGATTGCTTCATATGAGTGAACTGAGCCGAAACAATCCAAATAAACTGTTCACGATTATGACTTCACTCCAACTGGCGTTTCTAAGGAGTGATTAGGGCAACAGTTTCGATTTCGATTCAAATGCACCGTTCAATTCTACGTCTAACTCTTGGTGCAATTCTTCTCACTGCTTTCTCTATTTATCGATTCTGGACTCTCCATCAGCTCCACTATTTTTGCAGAGTGTTTTCTACAGGACAGGAAATAAATAAACGTGATGACTGCACAGGCTATAACGATTGGCCATTTATGTGCAATGATTGCAAATATTAACAGTATAAAGAAAAGAGCTATTCCTGTACGTGACAGCGCGTATTCTCTGGAAAGAACGCTCATGACGGCGTACTGCTTTTTTTTGCTATTGAAAAGTGCATAGTCGTCGTTGAATGGAATCAATTTTAGCCACTTCAGAAACTTCTCTGCGGAGACCGACCCAATTCGATTAATTATTTGTCCTGTCTCATACGCTGTAGCGAAGACACTCACGGTGATAACAATCTCTGGTCCTGTTCCAAGGCTCTTAATAACTTCATTGTTAAGTACAGCTAAAGCGTACTCGGGGAATATTATTAAAATGCCTCCCAAAAAAACCAGGCCGGTCAGAAACATATTTAGAAGGTTGTACAACGGAATTTTGATTTCCATTATTTTGCTCCTTTCGGTGTAAAGGACCCTAAATAGTGTCCATATGTGTCGTCTTCGAGCCCATCGTCACAAAGAAACGATATATCGTAACTATAGTTTTGCTCGGAGACATATACGTGGACTTTATCCTCAGTACAATGAAATACAATGTCTCCAGCACTATTCTGCTTGATTGTATTATAATTGGAATAGTAATTCAAATACTTGGACGGGGCTTCTCCGATGACGACAATATAAGGAGATAGTTTCTCCAATACATCTTCTGGAACTTTACCAGATTCTCTACCATGATGAGGAGCGAACAGAATATCGACTTTAGTCCAAGTAACGCTGTCTTTAACTTTCTCCAAGAAATCATGTTCTATATCACCCATCCACATGACGACAACGCCATTATTTACAGAATATGTAAAGATGGGCGAGATGTTATTAAAGCCTGTTCCATTTTTAACTGTAGAAAGAGCTTCTTTGAAATCTGGATTTGCAGTATCAGGCCACTTGAAGTGAATTCCTGCGCTCCCACGCATTTCATCAGTGATATTCATCCATCTCCTGGAACAACCTTTACTGACATAGTACGCGTGTTTACCATCTCGCATGGAACAATAATGTACAAAGTCTTCAGTCTCATTATCCTTGACCGCTTCATTCTCTACGCAGTAGAAGTTTACAATTCTCAGTTCCTCATCCAAGTATTTAATTCCCTGCAAGTGATCTTTATCGGGATGAGTTGAGATAAAACGTGTGATGCCCTTCTTACTATTCCTGCTTTTAATTTCGGCTGTAATGAGTTCTTTGCTGTTATCATCCATACAACAGTCGATAATAGAGAAATTATCGCTATTGTGGTCAATATAAAACATATCTCCATTGCCTACGGAAAAAGATTTTACGATGCTCATCTAAGCTCTCCTTTGCAATCCCCATTCACCCAATTATTTCCTTACCTTCGTTTGCATTTCAGCGATACCTTTCACGCCCGGAACAGTTCTATCGAACGGCAACAGAACATGTGTAAAAGACGAGATCAGTCTATACCAACTTCTCTTTGATATGAGGTATAACTGGTTGTGTATCGCTTCATTAATACAATGGATCCACCGTTACCGAAAGTATGCCTACTATCGTAATACCCCAGAGGATTCCAGCAATACCCCACAGAACACCTGTTATTGCTCCGCCAAGCAAAAACCATATTACGTTTCCAATGACACTCATTTGTCTTGTTCGGACTGCCGAATGATGTACTTGAATTGTAGTTCATCATTCAAAGGTTTATCTTCGATAACAAGCGCATCACCAAAACCCCATTGTTCCTTTATTAGCACCTGAGCCAAAGGATTAACAAGGCAGGTCTCAACCATATTTCCGATTCCACGGCCACCATTTGAAAGATCTTGCTTAGCTTTATCAAGCAGGTATTGCTTAAATGGGGCTCTAATCTCCAATTTAATGCCTTTTTCGTGTTCAAGATTACTCGCTATAGCTGTAAGCTTCAGATTCAAGATTACCTCTACAGCTTTCTCTCGAATAAAGTCAAAGACTATGAAATTATCCCCTATACGGTTTAGCAGCTCTGGCCGTTGGATCGTATACTTAAAGTAATCCTTAATAGTGGAAAGGAGTTCTTTTTGAATGGTAACACTTGGATATATATTATTCCAAATTTCAGATGGTAAAGATCTTCAAAAATGTATGATTGAGATTGTCGTACATAAGTCATCTTCTCCCGTCAGTATAGTGTCCACCAGTAGTCGAAGAGCCGACGATAGAAGTTGCCTTTTGCGGGAACATCCCTGCAGCTTCGAATACGTCGGCTTGTTTCTCTCTTTATCCACTTTTGGCAATTGCTGTTTCGCGGATATTTAATGTATTTCCCTGTATGGAGCAGAGTTCTTCCTTGAAAGCCCCAATCAATGTACCCACGATGCGGTGCATACCCGCCATAGTTGATAATCTGCAGAAGGTTGTCATTCTTCCGGATTCGTGTGGTTCTGCGCAACTGATTGCGTTCTTTCTGCTTTTGATGCGCTGTTGCAGCGTCATTCTCCTGAAGCTCGGCGATCCTCTCGTTTAATGCGGTTTCTGTCATAAACCCTCCTGCTCTGTTCAATACGGGTTATAGGCGAGACCCCGTTCCAGGAGCCTCGCTTAGCTGCGAAGTATTCACGCTGTCTGCTTTTGCTCTGCTTTTTGAGCGGCGTCACTTTCATCGCCGAACAACTCTCCTTTCATCTTTTCCATTGCGTCCATCATCGAACTGATCTCGTCCTCATAATCCGGATGTCCGCAAAGCATCATGCTTCTCTTCAGATCCTCCAACGCAGCCTGAAACCTCGGTACGTCTTTCTTCCTCACATGGCAGAAAATGGCGAGATAAGGAGATCCGGGTTTTGCATACTCCTGGTCGAACCACACCCTGACCTCATACCGGATGAAAAGCTGATCTGCCAGATATGGCGTGGTATCAAAGAACATGAAATAGTCACAGAACAGTGACCATATTGAGTGTTTGCGGATCTTCCAGTACAGTTTTTCTCTCAATTTTACCTCCTGATACTGATTTGGGGCTTGATTTTTTCTTATGAACCTGTTATTTTGTAGTACTACTCTGATTGAAGGAGGCGATACCCATGTACACAAAAGCCTTTCCTGTGATCGACCTGGTCGCCACGGGGAACAACATTCGACGCCTGCGCCTGGAACGAGGTATGACTGTTCGGGACCTGCAAAGCTATTTCGGCTTTGAGGAGCCTCGAGCCATCTACAAGTGGCAGCGCGGTGAAAGCCTTCCCACGGTAGACAATCTGTACGCGTTGGGGAATCTCTTTGAGGTTCCGATGGATCAGATCCTGGTTCCCGCTGCGGTCAAACTGCATATTGTCGGTGAGCAGCAGGCTGAGCCCTGCTGCTCAAGTCATTTTATGACCGGCCATTCTGGATACGGCAAGAGTCCGATGCAACTTCAACCATTTGTTCCGCTTGCATGGTTGGCCGCGTGACAAGTCACGTTTTCAACTCAGCTCGCGGAGAAGATCACTTAATGATCATAAACCAATAGTTTGTAGCGGCTTAAAGCCTTATAATGGAGATGTCAGTTTGGAAGCAAGAAAGAGAGTGGTTCCGAAAGAGCGGTTCTGATGTAAGGATGTAGGGCGGTGCCTGAGAAGTTGGACGCTTCTTTTCTTCTATCATGAAGGCTCGTAGGGTGAGCCGAACCGGAATATCCTTACGGTTGTGTGCAGCCTTATAGTTCATCTGCACCTGAACCGGTATCCGTATTCTCTTGTCTTGCCGCATCCAGAATAGTCGGTCCGCGCCGGGGTTGTTATGCCCCGGCGTTTTCCGTATACGACTCGAATGCATCCGCGAAGCTCGCGTTCACATCGAAGGGCGGCTCATAGTCCACCTGGGAGGTGACCATGCACAGGTCGATTTTCGTGGATGTCTCGTCAGCTTTCCTGTTCAGCTTTCCGAGCGCGGCACGGATGACGTTGCGATCATAATTGATCGTAGTCACGCGCTTCACGTCGCAGCGATAGGAGATCTGGTTCCCCTCTGCATTGAAACGGTAGCCGGTGCCGCCGTTGGAGATGATCTGCTCGGAAGCGCGCAGATCATTCATTCTCTTGAAGGTGCGGGCGATGCTCTGCCGAGAGGCATTGAGGCTGACCTCGCTGTCCATATCAATCTCCAGCGCATCCTTAGCCTTGCGAATGGCCGCGAACAGGCGATCCTTCTCACCCAACAGATACAGAAGGAACTGAGCGATCTTCGTGATCTGCTCGTAGTATTCGGTTTCGGGGGCAATGAGGACCGTCTCGTCTTCGGCCTCAGCCATCACCTTATGACGAAGATAGGTGTTCTCCACCTTTGTAACGTTGGCGTCACGGTCAAGAATACTCTGGGCCTCATCCATGAAGGCCTGGAGCTTGTTTTGATAGCGGAATGCTTCTTTCAGATTCATATACACCCTCCTTGTATTCAATATTTCTCCGACTGGGCCAATTGTATCTAATGCGGCTATAAAAGTCATTGAACTCATGGTTCACTGCCATTTTCAGCCTCTATCCCAAACGCATGGTAAAGGTTCTCTCTCAGATTGTCCGTGCCAATGTCAATCATTTCTTTGATCCGCTCTAATCTTGCCTTTTTGAGCCATCGGTTTTTAAAGATTGCCACATCTCTCTGATAGGAATCTATGTCCGTATCACCTGATTCTGCCCAATCGTAGGAGTGCAGCAGGCAGAAGACATCGTAGACCAGCGCGGAGATCTCAGGATCTCCCAGCCGGTTTTCACGAATTACTTGCTTATAGTACTTTTCGTGTCGGTCACTGTCTAACCCGTACCCAACATAGATGTGATATCCAAAGATCTCACTGGCAAGGGTGTCGTTCTGATACTGCCAATACCCTCCGCTCACTTCATCTCACCGTCCTTTTTCTTCATCAGTAAGACCAGCTCCTCGTCGTACCAGATGCAAAACGGGAGGAACTTCTCCCGGTCATCATAGGGAAGATTTATGAAGTCGATGATATGATCGTTGGGAAACCGGCTCTCGCAGTATGCCGGGAAGACGCCCTCCGGCACGATCCCGATCCATTCTGTCTCTGCCAATCTGTCGGCCAGAGTGTGGGCTTCTCGGAGATACACCGGAACGCCCGCTCTTGTCAGGGCAAGATAGAATTTGACCGTCTCAATCGTTCGGTTCCAGGCGTCACCGTCCAAAATGAAGTAGTATCCGTTTTCATCATCTAAGGGATACAAGGAGACATGTGTGGAGTTGCCGCCCCTGCAAACCTCCCACGGATGACCGCCTCCGCGAGACCTGTCGTGGAGCCATGCGTAGAAGGCAGCGGGATCGTCGGCATCGATATTGCGCAACCCTGAATCCCGACCGTCGGCATGGAGATAATACTGCTCCTTTGGCGTCAGATCGCAACCTTTGTATCGGTTTTCTGCGTAACCCATCGCACAAAACCGATAGAAGTCGTTTGCGGTCATACCGGGCAGTCGCTCTTTGATCGTTTCCGGGTCTACTCCCTGCGCAGAGGCTTTCTTGATAAACTCTGCAACATCCTCTGCGGAGATGTCTTCAAAAAACTCTTCTCTTGCTTCCGGCCAAATGTTCCAGAAGTCTTTACGGCGAATTTTACCTGTCCGGTGCTGTGGCGGAAGGTTGGCGTTGACGTAGTCGTTGTAAGTTCCCGCTTTGAGCATGTCGATACATTCCTTGACACCATCGATCAGCCATTGCACAAACTCGGTAATTTCATTGGGATATCCAGCAGGCTCGCGATGCTTGTCCTGGAGGATAACCACCTTGTGTCTAAGCGTGACTGCGCGATATCCCTCGTCCTTCAGCTGGACAGCCTGGAACTCATACCACTCGGTTTCTTCCGGAAACCAGTCTTCCCACTCTCTAATGAATTCCTCTTCGGATTCATATGAGCCGTTGGCGATTTCCTCCTCTATATTTCCAAAGTCTTCGATGGGGCCTCGTTCCGCCCGGAGCCAAAGCCTTCTCACTCCGTTCTCTGCGAAAGGGAAGATCTGTTCAAGCAGCTCGAAGAGATCATCGAGTAGCCGATTGCTTTCATCGTCATAAATGCACCCCTGCGGTCCGAAGTAGTCATTGCTTTGAAGCCATCGGAGGTAGTGATCCACCTTCGGCTGCGTAAGTCTTTTGCTCATTTGGATGCCCTCCTTTTTGTTTACATAGACAGGCTGAAGCTATCGTCCTGGTCCTCTTCATCATCAAAAACCGCTTCAGAGATGCTCTCCGGGGTCTCGATCAGATCATCCTGTACAGAGCAAATATGAATTCCATGATTTGTGAGCTTGTCAATGTCTTTTCTAACCTGTGCAGGGTTTCTTCCGAGGCGGGATGTGGACGCGATAATCAGCGTATCACAGGAATTTTTCTGCATTTCCTCCATTATTAGATCCAGGAACTCGCTTGCAAATTCCGGCGTCCCGGCAACAGTGTAGACGCTGTCCAGCTTCACGTTGTGCTTCTCACAGTATTCACGGATGGCGCAGTATTGATTATCTACTGCCGCCTGGCCCGCCTTCATAGACGTCCGTATATACGCAAAGGCTCGATTCTCATGAATAGAATTCTCTACCATATCACCTCCTCAACCTTCTCGGGAATTTCCTCTTCTGAATAGAATACTTTCATGTCATCCAGTCTGAGACAGGCAAGTCTGCCGTAAACCGGATGAGATATCTGCTCCTCTGCAGGCGGAAATCCGCATCCGCAATCGATGCCGATTTGATCTCCGCCTCGTGAATGCCAAATCTCCAGGGGGTTGTTGTTTTGGTAATGAGATGTTGGCGTATGCCCAAAGACAATGGTTTTGCCCGGTGCGCTTCTTTCTGCGCATTCTAATCGATGCCATACGGCGAATTCTGTCGGACTGTTATAGCGGTAATCGTACTCCGAATAAAGTTCCACCGGACTGCCGTGAACCAATAGATATCTTATCCCGTTGACCTCCACGTCGATGTTCAGCGGCAGATTGTTCAGATAACCGATGATCTCTTGACGTACGCTCTTGCGGATCCTCTTGAGATACTCGTGGGTGACTAAGCCGTGGTTACGGTACCACAGCTTCATATCCCGGAACGAGTCCCGATTGGAATCGCTCTTCGGATCGATCACGTTGAGCATCATGTATTCGTGGTTTCCCAGAAGCATCTTCGCGTTGGGCATACTCATAATCCATCGCAATATCTTGATGCCGTCCGGGTATCGGTCTATTACGTCTCCGAGAACATAGAGCGTATCCTCCGGCTGTAGATCGATCTGCTTTATGACAGACCGGAACCGCCTGGCGTTCCCGTGAATATCTGACATCACGTAGATCATGGTTTAACTCCTTATTCAAGTGTGAGTCGGTACATGGCGGCAAAGTTGCCTACGAGCTGCGGGTAACGGAGACAGATGTGCCGATTCAGCTTCTTGGACAGTTCATAGAAGCGGAGGTCATCTCCGTAATCTATTAGCCTGTCCTGAATCCACTTGATTTGTTTCTCGTCTGTAAGCCGCCCGACAAGCACTTCATCCACCGCTTGGGTGTACAGCGCATATGACGCATCATGCAGCCCACGTTATCAATGAAACTGCTCGTCGGATTCAAAGGTGTGGAAGAGGAAGTGCATCTTATCGATTTGCTTGTCCGTATGCCAGTGCCCGCAGAGCCACGCTTTGTAGTCAATGGACTCCTCGATTTCATCCAGCCACCGTTCCGTGCTATCATCCACGGTGCTCTGATCGATCCAGCTGAGAAACTCCTCTTTCGGCTCATACTTAAAGGGGCACGTATGTGACAGGACAATGTCGAAGGGCCTTTCCCGGATTTGCTGCTCCACATAGGCTTTGATTTCTGCGGAAGGCTGTTCATCAGGCCACCAGCCCCAGCCCTGTTGTAAGCGGTAGTACTTGTCCACACTGTAGGCACCGCCGATTACAAGGTAGCGGAGTCCGTTCAGCGTAAATACCTCGCCATCTTTGGCAAAGAGCAGGTTGGGGTACTCTGGCTGAGCCCAAACGACGCCTCCGTTCCATTCCTTTTCAATGTATCCGGGAATAGTTGCCGGACGTCTTTCATGGTTCCCGTGGATGCAGAGGAAGACGGTGCCGGCGTCATTGAGAATTGATTTAAGCAGGTCGTCTCTCCTGTTATTGTAATAGTTCGCTCCGACGTCGCCCAGGAGGACGATCACATCATCCATGGTCGGATGTACTTTGCTTATGAAGTCGACAATGCCGTCCGGATTGCCGTGAATGTCACCAGTATAATAGATCATCGTTCATCTTCCTTTCGCACATATTATACTGGCGGTCGCTTGAAAAATCTCGGTTTTCCCGAAAATGTAATAGGTTTCGGCGAAAATGTAATTCCTTTGGAAGGACACCATACCGAAACCATTTTCAAAAGTCCAGAGAAAATCAGAAAGATCTTTTTGGGTCACCTGATTTTCATAAACCAGAGGTGAAGGACTTGACTCCTGGTCGATTGCTATCCCCCGTTTTTCTCCCTATACTATTATCAGTTACCTTCTGCCCTGAAGCACTCTCCAGCTTTCCCGCATCGCGCTCTTCGCCGCTTCGGCTACCTCAAGCAGTACCCGGATCTCATATTCATTACAGTCCGAGAGCAGACTGGAGAACTCATGATTTGAGACCACAAGCGTATTCTCGATACAATCCACCAGCAGCAAGTCCGCAGAGCACTGCAGCGCATTTGCCAGAGACACGAAGGTGTCCAGGCTCATGCGCTTCAGGCCCGTCTCTATGTAACTGATGTATGTTGGTGACTTGTCTACCAGCTCAGAAAGCGTGAGCTGCGACATTCCTCGTCTTTTGCGGAGCTCCGCAATGCGTCTACCAACCTGTTCATAATCCAGTGCCATTGTGAATTCTCCTAAAAAAATCAGGCTTCTATATAGCGCAAACGCCATAATACCCGGTACTCGCTATATATAATATAGCGCAGAGACGATATAATTGCAAGAGAAAATATGCTTTGCGCCATATTTGGAGGTGAGGAATGTGGATGAACGTCAGCGGAACGAGTGCAAGGAGATCGGCATGCGAATTCGGGCGGTCCGCATACAAAAGCAGATGAGTCAGGCATATGTCGCTGCAAAGGCGAGTGTTTCGCTCTCCCAATATAATGATATCGAAAATGGAAAATGCGCCATGCGGCTCCCGACATTCATTAGAATCACCGAGGTATTACAAGTCTCGGCGGATCTTCTCATTCGATCTGATAACCCCGTTGTAAACAGTGTCTATAAAAGAGAGTTTGCTGAGGCGCTGGAAGAGTGCACTCCCTCAGAGATTGATGCAATTCTCAGAATTGTGAATGAGGTTAAGAGAGCTCTTCACGTAGCTAATCTTAACAAGGAATAATAGCTATGGAAAAATACTCTAAAATCCCCGCAAAAGTGAGATATATCGGCCCATCTTCGGAAGAGTTCACGCAAGGCGAGGTCTACCACGCCTATTTGCTTGAATACTGGCAGGGGAAGCGCGACAGCCTGCATGTGAAAGGCAATTCCGGCAGGATCAGCGACTTCAATCCCTTTGAGGATTTTGAGGTCGTTGAGGACGATGACGATGTTCTCAATTTGCATGAGGCTACAGTCAGATGCGTGACACATAGATATGACGAGATGGTGACTGGCTTGAAATTCGGGAGAGAATATAAAGCCATCGGCAGGGATCGTGATGGTCTGTATCTGATCATGGACGAATCATTCGATTGCTATTTCTACCCACCGGAAATATTTGATATCGTTTCTGACGAGCACGATCTTCTATCGCATCAAAGCATTTATTACAGCTTTCATGGCGGCAGAAACTCTACGAAATAACTGTGCCTCTATGTACCCGGAGCAGGTTTCCGCCTGCTCCGGTTTTTTTGCTCTTCTTCAACCGGCTCGTACTCCTCGTCGAACAGCTCACGTGCGCTGGGCGTCGGCTCGCAGGAGACGTATTCTACCGCCACGCCCTGCCGGAGATCGGC
>JAEEGL016450241.1_pt1 | contig 10368 bp, 7 predicted proteins | sample 9134231 | NCBI WGS metagenome assembly JAEEGL01 (sample SAMN16246548, study PRJNA631951) | gut metagenome | biome: gut microbiome; feature: rumen; material: fiber-attached | host: Bos | place: Iran: Karaj | collected 2018-10
GAAATGAATTCGGGCAAATCGTTTCGCCGGACTGCCGGCGCGGCGCAGAAGCGCCGTATGCGCCGCTTTGCGGCGCACGTTTGCGGCGCGGAAGGTGTGTTTTGAGCGGCGCATGTCCGCTCAAAACACCGATCCCATACCGCCGCGCGAAAGCGCGGCGTAATGAATAATGAATACTGAAAAACCGGTTAATGAATAATTGTTGTGTCTGCGACCATCCCCGCAAAATCTGATGATTTTGCGGGGAATGTCGGCGACAGATTTATAAACGGCGGCAAAGCCGCCTACACCTCATCAGTCACTTCGTGACAGCCGCCGGATGCTTCCATAGCAGCCTTCCCCTCCGAGGGGAAGGGGTACTCACCCCGCAAAAGAAGACCTTTTTGCGGGGGCCCCGATGACCGCGAAGCGGCGGATGAGGTGTAGCCGCTCCAAGCGGCGTTTATCGATTGGAAGGCACAAACGCGGCGGGGCGCGTCAGCTTCCCCCTGCGGGGGAAGCGGCCCCGAAGGGGACGATAGGGGGACCGCGTTGGCGGGTATCGATTTATAAAAGGCGGCGCAGCCGCCGTTTACAAATGCGCCGCAGGCACATTCATTATCAATTTTCAATTATCAATTCTCAATTGCCCTTCCGTCTCTCCGCGTGGTATAATAAAACAAATACCCGTCCCTTTGGGGACAAAAGGAGACACGACCATGACGAAACGACTGTTCAGCCTGCTGATCGCCATATGCGTGGCGGCGGCGCTGCTGTCGACGCCGTCTCTGGCGGCGGGCTGCACCGAGCCGGCGGACAACGGTTCGATCCCCACCGGCCACAACTATCAGAACGGCGTCTGCCGGAACTGCGGCGCGGCTGCGCCGATCTATGAGCTCGTGACGAGCGAGGACATGCTGGTCCCGGGCGACAAATACATCATCGGCACGATCGGCGAGGGCTTCCTCGGCCTGCGCAACGACCGCAAGGCCGTCAACGGCTCCGTCGTCATGCCGTTCGACCAGGCCTACTGGGAGCAGGTCGGCCGCGAGACGCGGACGATCCGCCTCGCCAGCGCGGAGGAGGATAAGTGCGTGAAGTACGTCGCCGAGTTCACGCTGGGCCTCTGGAAGCCGCTCGACGACGATCTGGAGCTGCCCGGGGACGCTGTGCTGTACAGCCTCATCAGCGACACGAATTACGTGTTCTCGCTGTATAATGGAGTCCACCTCAACTACATGGAGGAGCCGTCCGTCAAGTACCCCCTCGGCATCACGATCGAGCCCTATGACGCGGAGAACGACCGGGGCGGCGGCGCGACGATCCGTTCGTGGGACTATGACAAGGACGGCCACGGCACGTGGAGCAGCCCGCTGTACATCCCCGCCGAGGCCGACGCCTTCGTGCTGGGCGAGACGCCGCATGTGATGCTGTTCCGTCTGAAGCACGTCCACACGCTGGAGCATATCCCCGGCGCCGAGGCGACCTGCGAGACCGAGGGCACGCGCGAGCACTGGTACTGCACGGGCTGCTATAGGTTCTTCTACGACGCCGGCGCGACGAGAGAGCTCAACCAGGGCGACATCCCGCTGGCGGCGCTGGGCCACGACTGGCTTGCGGAGTGGGAGAGCTCGCCCAACGGCCACTGGCACAAGTGCAGCCGCTGCGACGAGACCACGGGATTTGAAACGCACACGGAAGAATGGAAATACGACGAGGTGGAGCACTGGCAAGCCTGCGCGGTCTGCGGCTTCGCGGGCGAGAAGAGCATACACAGCTATCAGTTCACCGAGCGCGTCGAGCCGACGGCCGATCAGACCGGCTACGAGCTCTATGAATGCGCCTGCGGCTCGCGGAGGATGGAGCTGCTGCCGATCGTGACGCACGTCCACACGATGGAGCACGTCCCCGGCGCCGAGCCCACCTGCGAGAACATCGGCGCGCGCGAGTACTGGTACTGCACGAGCTGCTATAAGTTCTTCCATGACGCCGAAGGGACGAGAGAGCTCAATCAGGGCGACATCCCGCTGCCGGCGCTGGGCCACGACTGGCAGGAGAAGTGGGAGAGCTCGCCCAACGGCCACTGGCACAAGTGCAGCCGCTGCGACGAGATCAGCGAGTGCGAGCTCCATACGTTCGTCGACTACCTCGTCGAGCCCGACTGCGAGCACGGCGGCATCCTCCGCAGCACCTGCACGGTCTGCGGCTATGAGGAGACCACGGAGATCCTGCCGCGCCACCTGCTGGTCGAGCATGACTTCGAAAAGCCCACCTGCACGAGCTACGGCATGGCCAAACACAGCGAGTGCACGCGCTGCGGCAAGCTGTTCGACGAGAACGGCGACGAGACGACCGCGGAGCGCCTGCGCATCCCGATGCTGATGCACATCGAATACACGGAGAGCACGGTCGTCACCGAGCCCACCTGCACGCATGAGGGCCTGCGCACCGAGACCACCAAATGCGAGAGCTGCGGCCAGACGCTCTACACCCGCGAGGTCGTGCTGCCCAGGCTGGAGCATCGGTTCGAGGCCGTCGACGATATCGAGGCCACCTGCACCGAGGCGGGCGTCCGGGCGCACTGGGAGTGCACCCTCTGCGGGGCGCTGCTGGCCGAGCCCGCCGTGCTCTACGGCCCGACCGCACCGCTGGACCGCAGCCTGATGGCGCAGGTGATGGCCGAGCTGATGGGCTGGACGTATGAGGGCGCGGAGCAGGCGTTCGACGATGTGCCCCTCGACCACCCGTACTACGCGGCCATCATGGCCTGCGTCGGGAACGGCTTGGTGAACGGCGTGGCAGAGGGGACGTTCGCCCCCGACAGGCCGATCACCCGCGCCGAGCTGGCCATGATGCTCTACTGTCTGGCCGGGGAGCCGGCGCTGGACGGCGAGGCGACGCCGCGCGACGTCCCGCAGGCCGCCTGGTATCACGACTGCTGCACCTACGCCTGCGCGCACGGCTGGATGGATATCGATGACAACAACTGGTTCCACCCGGTGGAGCAGGCGCTGCTGGGCGACGTTAACCTCGCCCGCGCCCTGAACAGGAATATCGCCGTGGTGGAGGCCACCGCGGCCGAGCTGACGATCCCCGCCCTGGGCCACCTGCCCGGCGGCGATTGGCAGAGCGACCTGAGCGGCCACTGGCACGAATGCGCGCGCTGCGGCGAGAAGCTCGATGAGGCGGCGCACACCTGGGGCGGCTGGACTGTCGCGATCCCGGCGCAGAACGGCCAGGACGGCATCAGGCACCACACCTGCGAGGTCTGCGGCTTCATGGAGCGCGAGGTTATCCCGGCTGACACCGATGAGCTCGTCTGCATTACCGATATTGCGGTCAACGCCGAGACCGGCGGCCTCGAGGTCAGCTTCGACGTCTGCACCGAGCAGGTCGCCACGTTTGAAGCCCTCGCGGCGTATTACGACGAGAGCGGCTGCTTCCTCGGTGTCGAGATGGTGACGCTGACCGAGGGGTCGCTGACCGCGTCGTTCGACAACGAGGCGGGCGGTACGTACGTCGTCATGGCCGTCGACAGCACCTCCTGGCAGCCGCTGATGGAGCAGGTCGGCCAGGAATAAGCGCGCGATAGGGAAGGGGAGAGCGCATGAAACGTCTGCTGGCGCTGCTGCTGGCGCTCGCGCTGGCCTGCGGCGGCCTGACGGGGCTGGCCTGCGAGGCTGAGCCGGAACCGTGCGAACAGGCGGAGCTGATGGCGCTGCGCCGCGTCGCCGTCGTCAATGAGAACGACGTCTCGGGCGCCGACATCGTCGCCGAGGCGATGCGCTGGGCCGACACCGCGGCCGTCTACTGGTCGGGCAACAAGCCGCAGCCCTACTGCATCGCCTGGCGCACCGGCTACCCCGTCGTCTACCGCGACCCGCAGACAGGCGAAGAGACGAGCCGCTTCGCCTTCGACTGCAGCGGCTTCTGCTGCCGCGTGCTCAACGACCTCGGCTTCCGCAACGCCGAGAACATCCCCGGCACGCGCTGCGTGCTGCGCGACGTCTACGGCCGCGGCTATATCTCCTCGACGATCGAGGATCTGACGCGCTACGGCGAGGATATCACCGAAGCGGTGAAGCGCGCCGTCGACGGCGATTACTCCGGCCTGTGGCCCGGCGACATCATCGGCTGGACCAAGCCGGTGCCCGAGGTCCCGTCGCGCCACGTGATCATCTACGCCGGCCTCAGCGAAGACGGCGAGCCGCTGACCGTCGAGTGGACGGGGCGGCGGTTCCTCTGTCGCGTGATCCCCGCGCACTACTTCGCGGCCTTCGCCTCCGACACCTGCTACGGCGCGCGCTACGTCACGCGCCCCGACGACGGCCCCGCCTTCGCGCGCGAGGGGACGGCCGTCACGGGCACGCTGAGCCTCGATCAGCCGGCGCTGCTGTGCTGCGCCGCCTTTGACGAAAACGGCGCGATGACCGCGGCCGACGTGCGGGAGCTCCCCGCCGCGGCGGGGCTGCACGTCAGCTTCGAGGCGCCCGCGGAGTGCGAGGCGCGCCTGTGGCTGCTGGACGCTGACTGCGTCCCGCTGGCCGAGCGCGTCACGCTGCCCGCCGAATAACGAGAACCGCGCCCGCAGGGGACTTTCCCTGCGGGCGATTTTTCGTCGAGCTTTGCCGAGCTTTGTCGAACCGTGTCGAAAAACGGCTCTTTCGACGGTTTTCGACACGATCCGACCGCGCGCGGCGCGGCTTTTTCGCTCTCACGTCTTGCATTTTGCTCGTTGTTCTTCTAAAATATAACCATAAAAACATGAGAGGTGAGCTTATGATCAGACAAACCACCCGCGCGATCATGGCGCGCATCAACGGCCAGAGGGCCTTCCAGTCCGTGGCCGAGATCTCGACCTATCACCGCATCCAGGCCTCCACCGGCTACCGCGCGGCCGCCGACCGCGTGCTGGAAAAGATGAAACGCTGGGGCTTCGACGCCAAGATCCTCTCCTATCCCGCCAAGGAGCACGTCATTTTCGGCACCTATCCCTCTTTTGAGGAGTGGGACTGCAAGGGCGCCTACTGCGACCTCGTCTCGCCCTCCTACAAGCGCCTGGCGGATTTCGACGCGATCCCCATCTCCGTCATCCAGAAGAGCGCGCCCTGCGACTACACCGAGGAGCCGATCGAGCTGGTGATGCTCGACAAGGGCCTCGAGGAGAGCGCCTACCGCGGCGTCGATTTCAGCGGCAAGCTGGTCTTCGTGCGCGGCAACATCGACAAGGTCTATCACTGGCTCGTCGAGGAGCGCGGCGCCGCCGGCCTCATCACCGACTTCGTGCTGCAGGACCCCCACGTGCGCGAGCGCCACGACCAGTCCGACACCCTGCGCTACACCTCGTTCTGGTGGAAGCCCTGGCAGAAGAGGGCCTTCGGCTTCGTCGTCTCGCCGCGTGAGGGCGACAAGCTCGCCGCGCTGTGCGAGGAGATGAAGGCCAGGAAAGAGGCGATCCTCGTGCGCTGCAAGGTCGATTCCTCGCTCTACACCGGCCACATCGAGGACGTCACCGCCTTCCTGCCCGGCGAGACCGAGGAGGAGATCCTGCTCGTGGGCCACCTGTGCCACCCGCGCTCGTCGGCCAACGACAACGCCAGCGGCTCCTCCTGCTGCATGGAGGCGATGCTGACGCTGAAGCAGATGATCGACGACGGCGTGCTGCCGCCGCTCAAGCGCGGCGTGCGCATGCTGCTGGTGCCGGAGTTCACGGGCACCTACGCCTATCTCGAGTCGATCGGCGACAAGGTCAAGCGCATCAAGGCCGCCTTCAACCTCGACATGGTCGGCGGCAGACAGGATCACGGCTACGGCCCCATCACCATCACCGACCTGCCGCTCGCCACGCCCTCGTTCGTCTCCGACGCCGCCGGCGTCGTCCTCGACGAGATCAAGCGCCAGGTGACCGGCATGATGCCCGAGAGCTACTGCCCGCTGTGGAACAGCCACATGACCGAGTTCTCCGGCGGCAGCGACCACGTCGTGCTGTCCGACCCCAAAACCAACGTGCCCTGCCTGATGATGGGCCAGTGGCCCGACAAGTACTACCACACCTCGACCGACACGCTCGACCGCGTCGACCCCTATATCCTCTCGCGTTCGGCCGGTCTCGCCGCCGGCTATGCCTACGGCCTGGCCAACCTCGAGCCCGCCGACGTCGGCGATATCTGCAACACCGGCCTGCAGCGCGCGGCGATCTACCTCACCGATCTGCAGACCAAGATGACGCGCGGCACGCTCGATCCCAAGTTCTACAAGGGCCGCGTCCTGCTCTACACCAACTGGCGCCTCGACTCGATCGACACCTATAAGAACTGGGTCGACGTCGACCAAGAGGAGCTCGAGGCCGAGAAGGCGCGCGTGCTGGCGCTGGTCAAGGCCGTCTGCGGCTTCGACCCGCTGCGCCCGGTCAAGACGATCGTCACGCGCCGCCAGGCCGAGAAGTACAGCCTCGTCGCCGCGCGCACGCAGAACGTGCCGGTGATGATGAACAAGCTGCAGAACATGTTCGACAAGGAGCTCAACGCCGAGATCGACGCATTCTGCAGCAAGTATATGGCCACGCTGGGCCACGCCGTGTCGCTGGCGGTCGACTACCGCATCGACGGCAAGCGCACCACGGCCGAGATCGCGCGCGACATCGCCTACGAGTTCGGCGTCTACGCGCCCGAGGCGATCGACGCCTATGTCCGGCTGCTGATCAAGCTCAATTATGCACAGGAGGTCAAATAAATGAACGCCGAAAAGAAACTGGCCGAGCTGGGCCTCACGCTGCCCGCCGCGCCCGCCCCCATCGCGTCCTTCGTCACCTGCAAGAGGCAGGGCAACGTGCTGTACCTGTCGGGCTCCGGCCCGCTGGTCGAGGGCAAGCTGCTCTATCAGGGCAAGGTCGGCGCCGAGGTGACGCTCGAGCAGGCCAACGAGGCCGCCAAGATCACGATGCTCAACCACCTCGCCACGCTGAAAAAGGAGCTGGGCGATCTCGACAAGGTCAAGCAGGTCGTCAAGCTGCTGGGCTTCGTCGCCTGCGCCGACGGCTTCTACAAGCAGCCCGCGGTCATCAACGGCGCGTCCGACCTGCTGATCGCCGTCTTCGGCGAAAAGGCCCGCCACGCGCGCTCCGCCATCGGCGTCTATTCGCTGCCCTCCAACATGCCGGTGGAGATCGAGATGATCGTCGAGGTGGAAGACTGATATGACCGCGTTTGAGTCCCTGCGCGCGCAGATGCCCGTCTGTGCGCGCGGCGTCTACCTCGACTGCGCCTACGACTGCGGCGGCTCCGAGTTCGGCAAGGCGGCCGCGGCGCGCTATTTCGACGACTGGGCCGCGTCGGCCGCCGCCTGCGAGCGCGGCGGCCCCGGCCGCAAGACGTTTTTCGAGCTGGCCGACGAGACGCGCAGCATGATCTGCCGCCTGATCGGCGCGACCGACCCGCGCGGCGTGTGCTTCACGCGCAACACCAACGAGGGCGTCAGCCACATCGTGATGGGCTTCGACTTCGCGCCGGGCGACAACATCGTCACCGACGACATCGAGCACCCCTCGGTGATCATGCCCTGCCTCAACGCCCAGCGGCTGCGCGGCGTCGAGTGCCGCGTCGTCAAAGCCGAGCAGGGCGAGTACCTGCCCACCGAGCTGCTGACGGGCGCCTGCGACGCGCACACCCGCATGGTCGTCGTCTCGCACGTGCAGTCGGGCAACGGCTACAAGATCGACCTGGCCGCGCTGGGCGCGTATTGCCGCGCGCACGGCATCTTCCTCGTCGTCGACGCGATCCAGAGCCTCGGCTTCTCGGTCTTCGAGGCGGAGAAGTGGGGCGTGTCGGCCGTCTCGGCCGGCGGCTACAAGGGCCTGCTGGCCGGCGAGAGCAGCGCCTTCCTCTGGGTCGACAAGCCGCTGCTCGAGCGCGTCTGGCCCACCTACACCGCCGCGGGCATGGCGATGACGATCGACAGGACACAGCAGCCCTGGGCCGTGGTCTGCACCGATCCCGCCTGGGCGCGCAAGCTGGAGAACAGCTCGCTCGACGCCCCGGGCATCTACATCCTCCACGCCGGCGTCGGCAAGGTGCTGGAGCTGGGCGTCGGCAGCATCGAGGCGCACATCCGCGCGCTGTACGACAGGCTGTATGACGGCCTGCTGGCGCTGGGGATCACGCCCGTCACCCCGCGCGAGCAGGCGCATAGCTGCGCCTCGATCGCCTTCGCGCTGGAGGACGGCGCCTCGTTCCAGCAGGCGCTGCTGGCAAGAAATATCGTGATGACCTCTTCGCGCCTGTTGCGCGTGTCGCTGGGCGCGTTCAACAACGAGCGGGACGTCGACGCGTTCCTGCAGGCGGCCAAGGAGGTGTTGGGCCGATGATCGAGCTTCTCAAAGCCGTTTTGGGCGGCATCACCCTGTCGCTGGGCGGCGCGGCCTGGCTGTGGCTGGCGGATGAGAACCCGCTGGGCGGCGCGCTGGTGTTCGCCCTCGGGCTGCTGGTCGTGTTCGTGCTCGACCTCGAGCTCTACACGAACCGCGCCGGCCTGCTCGTCGAGCAGAGCCGCGAGACCGTCGCGGCGTGGTGCCTGTCGCTGGTCAAGATCCTGGTGGGCAACCTGATGGGCGCGGCCTGGACCGGCACCGGCTTGCTGGCCACGCGCCTCAGCGTGCGCATGAGCGAGGCGGCCGTCGACATGACGATGGCCAAGCTGACCGACCGCTACAGCAGCATCTTCCTGCTGGCGGTGTTCTGCGGGATGCTGATGTTCATCGCCGCCGAGTGCTGGCGCCGCGGCAAGGACCCGCTGTCGCGGGTGCTGCCCGTCGTCCTTTGCGGCGCGGCGATGGCGGTGACCGGCTTCGACCACTGCGTCGTCGACCTGTTCATCTTCTCGCTCAGCGGCGGCCTGTACACGCACCAGGGCCTGTGGGCGCTGGCGATCAGCGCCGTCGGCAACCTCGTCGGCGCGCTGGTGATCAGCCTGCCGCTGCTCAAGCTGACGGAAGAGTACGAATAACTGATATTCTCACAAAAGCCGCCCCTTTGGGGCGGCTTTTGCCGGTTTTGATTGTCAAGCGCGCGCGGATATGGTATAATCATGCCGTTACAGCCGCGGTCAGCGCGGCGATCTGACGAGAGGTGAGCGAAATGGAACAGGTGATACTGCTGGTGCAGCAGCTTTTGAAGATGTTCGTCTACATATGCGTGGGCTTCGCGCTGGTGCGCGGGGGCGTGCTGAAAAAGGGCGAGAGCCGCGTGCCGGCGCAGATGCTGCTGTATGTCTTTCTGCCGTGCACGATCGTCAACTCGTTCTACACCGGCGACCGCAGCCGCGGCGCGGGGCCGCTGCTGACGTCGATCGTGCTGGGGGCGGTGGCGCTCCTGGCGGCGATCGTCATCGGGGCACTGGTCTTCCGCAAACGGCCGCTTGACAATTTCAGCGTCGCGTTCTGCAACGCGGGCTTCATGGGCATCCCGCTGATCGCCATGAGCCTCGGGCAGGCGTGGGTGATCTATATCGCCGGCATGGTGGCGCTGCTCAACGTCCTGCAGTGGACGTACGGGCAGATGCTCCTCTCGGGCCAGAAGCGCATCAGCCCCCGCGCATTGCTGACGAACCCGATGGTTCTGGCGTTCGCGCTGGGGCTGATCACGTTCTTCCTGCCGGTGCGCCTGCCCGATATCGTCGAGACGTGCCTCGGCGGCATGGCCGCATGCAACACGCCGCTGGCGATGATCGTCCTCGGCCTGTACCTCGGCGAGAGCGACCTCAAGCGCGTGTTCACGGACCGCCGCGTCTACCTGACGAGCGCGGTGCGCCTGCTGCTCGCGCCGCTGGTGACGCTGCTGATCCTGCGGCTGATCCCCGCGCAGCAGGAGCTGCGCACGGTCGTCCTGCTGGCGTCGTGCGCGCCCGTCGGTTCGAACGTGGCGATCTATGCCCAGAAGTTCAAGCTCGACCACGCCTACGCCGTCGGGCTCGTCTGTGCCTCGACCGTCCTCTCGATCGCCACGATCCCGGCCGTGATCTATCTCGCGGGGATGCTGGGGTAAGGGCAATGATGTGTGCGGCCTTTGGCCGCACATGAAGCGCGCTTCGCGCATGATGCGCGCCGCCTTGCGGCGCATGATGTGTGCCCCGGGACGCTGCCCCGGGGCACATTGTTGTGTCTGCGACGACATTTTTGATACCGCCGCTGCGGCGGCGTGAGCGCGAAACGCGGCGGCGGCATCGGATCGTCGGCCGGAGGCCGACTCCGCAATTATTCATTCTTAAATATTCATCATTCATTATTCATTACATCAAAAAAAGCCGCCCCTCGGCGGCTTTTTTGATGTCTTGCTATACCTGCTTTTCCCACTTGCCGGTGGCGGCGGCGGTGAGGTAGGCGGTGATGAAGGCGTC
>JAEEGL016915950.1_pt1 | contig 10368 bp, 2 predicted proteins | sample 9134231 | NCBI WGS metagenome assembly JAEEGL01 (sample SAMN16246548, study PRJNA631951) | gut metagenome | biome: gut microbiome; feature: rumen; material: fiber-attached | host: Bos | place: Iran: Karaj | collected 2018-10
AATAATAACTTAATTGAATATATAGGACTTGATTTTTCTTGTCCAAGTGAAATTACTATTAAGAATAAAGAATTTAAATTCATTAATTATACATATAATATTAAAATATTAGAATTACCTTCTTATGGAAAATTATATGAAACAATTTTTCTTGACGATGGTTTGTCATATATATTAGGAACTGAAGTAATTGTTGGCGAGTCATATAATTTAAATAATTTAATTTACATTGCTGAAAATTCAAATCTATATGATTTTTTTCAATATAAAAACAATGAAGGTATCTCTTTTGATAATAATATTTTGATCAAAGAACAATGTGATATGAAATTTTTAATTTGTCATGAATACTGCAGTTCATGTTCAAAATTAGGGAATTCAACAAATGAAAATTGTATTACATGCAAAGAAGGATATTTTATGAATCCATATATATTTGGAAATTGTATCCCAAATTGTGTAGACAAAGCATGGTATTATGATAATGAATTTAAATTTCATTGTTTAAAATCTTCAAATGAATGTCAAAATGATAATATGTTATTTATAGAAAACAATAGACAATGTGTTAACTCATGTAATGATACAACTAGATGTGAATTTTGTAAAACTCATTCATTATATGAATATGATGGAAAATGCTTATTATCTTGTGTTGATGGAACAATAAGAAATGATGGTAAATGTATTGAATCTGAAGAAAATGATGAAGATGAAATAATTGAAGATTTTGAAGAAGAAGAAAGTGATGAAAATAATAATAATGAGGAAAATAATAATCCAAACATAGATGATACTAATAATAATAATAATGATAATAATGATAATAATAATAATGATAATAATGATAATAATAATAATGATAATAATAATAATAATTTAGATGATATAGATGATAATGAAAGAGATGATTGTTGTATCACAGAAAAAAAAGATGATTTTTGGTTAGAAGCACTTAGTAACCCAACTGTCATAGGAAATCAATTTTTAATACAATCAACTTTGAATAATAATGCATTTGAAAAGTATGATTCTCAATTTTTTGATTTATGTTTCAATGGTATAAATGAAGTAGGAGAAACAGCTCCTGTAGTTGGGTCAATTGTGAATGATGGTGTTTGTAAAAAAGATGTATATCCAACAGACATATCTTTAAATGATAGGAAAGAAGCAAATATCTCTTATATTAATTTAGGAGATTGTGAAAAGAAATTAAGAGAGCATTATAAAATTCCAAATAGTGAAAAAATATATATAAATCAATATAAATGTATTGGCGACAATATGAATTATTCTGTATATAACTCAAGAAAAGAAAAATTAGATCTTTCAATTTGTGAAGGCATTGACATTAAAATATCAATTCCAATAGATCCTTCAAATCCTAAAATACAATTATTATTAGCATTAGAAATGCAAGAACAAGGAGTAGATATATATAATGAAAATGAAACAGTTTTTAATGATAAATGCACTTCATTAAGTTTAGAAGGAAAAGATTTAAGTTTGGAAGCAAGACAAAAAGATGTTTATACTAATATAAGTGATTTTTGTAATGATGGATGTAAAGCATTTGTTAATAAAACTAGTTTTGAAATTGAATGTACTTGTCCTCCTGTTGTTAAAGAAGAAAAAAAAGAAAAAGAAAATATTAATACAGTTTTAGAAGATAATGAATATGTTAGTATGGTAAGTAATATCTTTTCTTCTACTAATATCCATTTATTTGGTTGCTTTAAAATTTTAAAAATATTAAAAGATTTTAAGTCTACTATTTCTAATATTGGATTTGATATTTGTTTTATTTGTATCATTTTAGAATTTATTTTTGGATTTTTCTTTTTAAAGAAAAAATTAACGTTTATTTTTTCTCAAATTTTTAGGAGTAATGAAATAGCTTCACCAATAAAAAAAAAGAATTCTAATGATCAAATGGTGAGTGTTTCTTCAAAAAAAAATTTAGATTCTTTTTCCCCTAAAAAAAGTGATATATATATTTATCGAGAAAAAAATATTGATTACCAAAAATATTTGAATGAATTTGATAATGATAATGGAAGTAGTACAAAAAGAATTGTTGAATTAGATCGAAGAGGCTCAAAATCAAAATTATATATTAAAAGAGCTTTAGAAGAAGAAAAAAAAGCTAAAGAAGAGTTCTCAAATTCTGAATTAAATGAATTAAATAATTTTGCAGATGTCCAAGATTTAGATAAAAGAGGTTTCTTTACATATCTTTTTAGTATTTTCATTGAAAAACAAATTTTCTTATCTACTATTTTTAAAAATTCTTTATTTTATCCTTTTTCTTTGAGATTATTTATGTTTTTATTTACTGGTTTATGTTTTCTTTTTTTAAATGCTTTATTTTTCACCGAAGAATATCTAAATGAAAGATATAAAGCAGACAAACTTGATTTTATATATATAATAAAAAATGAAATGACAAAAAGTTTATATGCTTCAATATTAGTATTAATTATTGGAAAAATATTGGAAACCATCACTTATACTAATATTAATTATTTGAAAATAATAAAAAATAGTGATGACACTAAATTTCCAATAAGATTAAAAAATTTTATATTTGAAATTAAAAGAAAATTTTGGATAATTATTATAACAATCATTATATTAAGTTTTTTTATTTGGTATTTCTTATTTATATTTTGTTATTTATATAAGAATAATCAAGTTAGTTGGCTTCAATCAACTCTAATAAGTATGATTATAAATTTTATTTTCCCAATTATAATATGTATAATAATAGGTATAATTAGATTTATTTCTTTAAAACTTAATAGTGCTATAATTTTTGATATTAGTCACTTGATATATGCAATTATATAAAAATTAGTTAAAAACTTTTTTCACATTTTGAATTATTATTTCATAAACTAAAAACTAAATAAATATCATATATAAATTTTTTTTTCATTTTTTTAATAAATATAAATCTAAAATTAGATTCAATCAAACAAACAAATTTTCTTTATTTTTTATCCAGACAATAATAATAAACAATAAATTGTGAAAGATATATAAATTATTCATTTGAAATAACATGATGAAATAAAAAATATATAACATAAAAAGGTCAAATACCAATAACTATAAATTGAGATTTAAAATATTTTGTAGATGGAAAAAATGAAATCGCAAAAATAATAATAATTTGGATTTAGTATCACAATTATTTTCAATTTCTTATAAAATAAATTTAAGGCCAGGAAATTTCTTATTTGTTAATAGAAGAGTTAAAATAATACTTGAAGTTTACTCTTTGATACCTTATTGTAAATTTTCATAATTTTTTAAACCCTAAAAAATTTTTATTAAACATTCTTGAATTGTTTCTTAAAATGATAATAATTTATCTTCTTTAATTTCTTCTTATATTATATTGAAATGTGATAAATAAATATTTTTTTCTGTTTTTTGATATAATCTCATTATCTTTGTTTTCTTTTAAATTTACTGAATTACTCTTTCTTTTTGTGGATTTAATGAGGAAAATATTGAATATTCATCTTAGATTTTAATATTTTTTTCTTTTTTTTTATATAATAACATATTAAATTAAACAGTAAGTATTATAAATAAATAAAAATGATAATGTGATAAAGAATCTAGGGTGAATAATAATTTATTAAAACAATTTGATACACCAATTAAATTTTTTAAATTTTATATTAAATATTTTATTTAACAAATATTATGTTTTAATTTGAATATTATTTATTAATAGAAATTGATAATGTTATATAAGAATAAAATTGATAAACATAAAAATAAATTAATAAATCAATTTAAATCTATTTACCACTGATTTATGACCCTTATTAAAATATTAATATACTAATTAAAGTTTAATTTAATTAACTAATTTATTGTTTTCATTAAATTCATTAGATAAACAAAAATCTCTTTGAAGAATATTATAAAATTTTTCATTTATATTTGCAGCAACAGAATTTTCTTCATTAATTAAATAATTTAAATAATGAGAAATAAGTAATAACTCATAATAAAAAGAATTTATATTATTTAGATTTTCTTCATTTTGCCTAATATAAATCTCATTCATATAAAAACATTCAATAATTTTCTTTTTTTCTTTAAGAATAATATAAAGTTTACAACAATCAACTCCTATAGTAAATTTAAATGAGTCAATTGTTTCAAATGAATATTTATTTTGTAAAAAATAATATGAAAAAGGAATTAAATTGATTGGAGCAAATGAAAATTGTTTATTTGTTTTATTTATTGAAAAATGAAATCCAACTTGAATACTATAAAGAGTAAAAGACAATAATTCAATTATTAAAATTTCAATAAATAAAAAAAGTCTGTTTTTGAAAGAAAAAAATAATAGTATAATTTGAATGAATAAAAATAATGACATAAAGACATAATATTTAACTAAGGTTCTTTTTGGAATTTTTATGATGTTATTTGTATAATTTTGTTGGTTAAACATAGGAAAAAAAATTGTTGATTTGGAAGTATCTAATTTGAGACAATGATTTTTGTTTTCTTCATTTTCTACTTTATTATACATCTAATAAAATAATTAGTTTAATTTTTCAAATATTTATGAAAAGATTATTATTTCAAAAATAAAAAAGAAAATTATGGTTTCCAATAAATATCACAAAAAAGGAATTTAAACATTATTCAAAAATTAATTTTCATAAATATTTTTTTTAAAGTATTAATTTTTAAGTTATATTCTTTTAGCCTGATAATATATTATTTTTTCAAATACTCTTAATAATATCCTTTCATATTTTCAAAAAAAATATTTATTATTTTCAAAAAATTTAATTCTAATTTCTAATTTTAAATATTAATAATAATATAAATAACTTAATATTTTAAATATTTTGTATCAGTTTCAAACTTTCCTTTAACCTTTCTACAAACTTCTGCATCTAAATAATTATGAAAATAAGATATAAAATTAGAATCTGTTGGAGAATCATAGAAATCTTTTTCAACACAATTTTGATCATTGAAAAAATCATTATCACAGACCCTATATTTTTTTTTTAAACTTATAACTCCTTCTACATTACCATCAAAAATCATTATAATCTTTTTTCCTTCACTTGTTTTAAAATTATAAGAAATAAAAACATAATAAGAGCATTTAACAGTTTTATTTTCTTCATTTTCTTTTTGTTGAAAATTATCAGTGATTCGATAATTAGGAGAATTTGAAATAAGAAAAGCAGCATCCCTAACTTTTACCGGAAAATTCTCGTTATTTTCAATTTTTGACACAGAATCAATATTATCTTTTTCTTCATCGAGAATAGTAAATTGAGCACTTGTAATTTTTACGTCTTTTATTTCATTAGCTAATGGAACTTTTTTTTTAATTGTATTTCGAGCAACCATTTTTAAAAATGAATATTTATTTTCTTTAGACCCATCAAATGGAGCTGAGTTTATAAATGAGAGGAGAAATAATATAATAATATTTGCTTTCATTTATTATTTAGATATTAATTTTTATGAGTTAAATAATAATTATATTTTTTATTTATATTTTAAATGATTGAAAAAAAATTTTTTATAAATATTATTCACCCAATAAGATTAAAATAAATGTAAATTGATTATAAGATTATTAATTTCAAAATCTTTTTTGTATGATTTTTTGATATTTTAATCAATATAATTTTTCTATTTCATAATTTAAAAATGAAATTATTGACTTTTATTATTGTCAAAAAATGGGAAGTATAAAATAAGTAAGATCATATTAATCAAAAAATAAAATATAAAAAAGCATATTGTGAGTAGTTAAAGGGAGTCTCAGAAATTTTTTAGAATTCATAATCATAAAGTTTCCTTGGGAGAATAAATTAAAAAATTCATCAAACAAATTGTATTATTATTCAAGAAAATGTAAATAGATATATGAAATCTATTCATTATTTAGTTATAAAAGATAAAAATAATAGTTACTCTTTCTCATCATAATTGATTAAAAAAATTTTATATATTTTAAATAAATAATAAAGTTTTTTATTAGATAAATAAATTAATATTTCCAATTTTTTAACAGCATAAGTTTAATGGATATAAATAATATAAATAATATTAGTTCAATAAAAGAAATAAAAAATGATTGTTGTAATTATTAAACTAAATAAAAATATTACTTTTTTAATCCAGTAAAATCAAAATATTAATAGTTTCTTTTTTATTACTTCTTCTTTTATCAATAATTAAGATAATTAAAAGGATTATTATTATTTAGAAACATTAATAACTTATGGTCAAATTTAGAAATGATATTTTTTCCAACAATTTTATAATCATTAATTTGTTTCATTACGAAAGAGAAAAAGATATTAAATTTTTGGGACTAAAAACCTTTAACCAAAATATAAGAATTAAATAAATATATAAATAAAAATCTTTAAAAATAAACAATAAAAAACAATTTTCATAATTATTAAAAAGAAAAATGCTTTCACAATTTTTTCTATTTCAGCTTTTATTCTTAGTAATACTTAATGAAAAACCAGTAAAAAAAGTATTAATTTCAGAAGGTTCAATTCCTTTACTTCATTCAATGTCATCAAGTTATTATTTAATCTTCCTAAAAAACTCAAAAACAGAAAGATATTATTATGAATTAGATTTAACATATATAGATAAAACACCGTTATCAATAACATATAATGAAAATGCAAAATTTGGAGCTTTTTCATATTTTAGTCAAGATTTAATAATAGGAAATAATCCAACATATACATTTTCTGTATCTGGAGGAACATCATATTCACAAATAACAACAAATATTCAAAGTGATACTCAAATTTCACTTGCATTTTATAGTACTTCAAATTATATGATTTCAGGTGGTTCTTCAGGAACTTTATATATTTATTCAAGTAAATATTCTTTTAATGGGCAAAATTATATGACTTTTCCTCAAAGTTCTTATAAAAATTATATTTATTTAGATAAGAATTCCCAACAAAGTTTAATTGCTGCTCATATTGAAAATGTCTATGTATTATTTTTTTCTCAAAATAATTATGAATATTCTAAAATATTATATTCTGATAATCTTCTTGGAACTTCTGATACAAGTCAACCTTATGTTGAACCTCAATATTTAGGTGATTGGACTCTTAATCCAAGAAGAGTAAATTCAATTCATTTAAAATCTGATTATAGTATTATTTTATTTTGTTTAAATTTATATTATTCTAATTCATATATATGTAATTTTGGTTCATATAGTGGGAGTTTTGTTCATAATGTTGATAAAAAAATTACTGTTTTAACTGATTGTTTTGAATCACATTTATCAAAGTATTTTTCATTAACTTTAGTAAGTGATGATAAAGTAGTAGCAATATGTAGTGATAATGAAAATAATTTAATGATTAATTTTATAACTTATGCAGATAATTCAATTTCAGCAGGAACACAAATAACAATTAATACCCAAGGTGTTGCAACTTTTCCAAATTATGGTGAATTTAATGATGGAGGAGTAATATTTTTTCAACAAGATAATAAAATATATAGAACGAGTATAAACATTAATATATGTAATGATGGAGTACTTTCAAATATAGAATCAAGATCAATAACATCATTAAATTTCAATGATTATATAAGAAAAGGTGCAACATCAGAACCAAAATATAATATAACTTCAATTGGTACTGGAATAAAAATATATAAAGGAACTTCCACATCTGTATTAACTGCAAATTATGAATCTTATAGTTATTCAATAACTTATGATTTTTCTTTTAAATCATATTATTCAGAAACACCATTAACAATAACTTTTAAATTAGTTGAAAATGGAGAAGATGATACATGTACAATTTCAATAAATACTGTTAAAAATTGTTGTGATGGATGCTCAGATTGTCGGATAAAAACAGAAGCAACAGAATCATCTTCAGCAGAATATGAATGTAGAGCTTGTGATAATGATGATAATTATTATCAAATTAAAGACGCAACTAATATTATTTGTTATAATTCATCTACTATCACATCAGTAGGTAATTATTATTTAGATTCAATAAATAAATATTATGATTCTTGTATGATATCATGCAGTACTTGTTCATCAGCAACAATTTGTGATTCTTGTAATACAGGAAGTTTATATTATCCAAATGGTGATGATGAAAATACTTTAGAATGCATTTTAAATCCTACAAATGGATATTATTTTAACAGTAATAAAATGTATTCTTGTCCAACAAAATGTGCAACTTGTGAATATTCAGATAGTCAAGTTAATTGTCTTTCTTGTGCTTCAGGTTATTATAAAGTAAAGGATTCTAATCCAATTGAATGTATTATTAAAAGTGATGATGATAATTATTATATATCTGGTGATAATGAAGTTACGAAATGTACAATTAATTGTTTAACTTGTTCTTCAAGTACTTTATGTACTTCATGTAATGTAAATTCAAATTATTATACTGTTGAATTATCAGACACTAGTATTCAATGTTTAATAAAAACAACAAGTGGTTATTATGTAGATGAAACAAATAAAAAATTAATCAAATGTATAGATCTAAATTGCATTGAATGTGATCAAAATGATAAATGTATAACATGTAAAACAGAGTCAGGATATTATTTAGTATATGGTAAAACAGATGGTAGATGTATAAATAAAGATACACCTGGATATATATTAAAAGAAGATAATTTATTATATTCAATATGTGATGAAACATCATGTGAAACATGTGTTGATGAAGGATGTAGTGAATGTAAAACATCATCAAATTATTATCCTGCATATAGTGAAAGCATAAATCCACCTTTAGATTGTCATTTATATACTGATCCTCCAGTAGGTCAATATTGGGATGAAACATCAACTTCTTTTAAATTATGTGATACTGGTTATACCACTGATACTGTTCATACTCAATGTTCTAAATGTAATGAAGAATTATCATATTATGAAGTTCAAAATATTTCTCCTCTTGAATGTCATTTAGAAAGTGATGTTGGTTATTATGTTTCATCTACTGATCATTTATTATATAAATGTGATGAAAGTTGTATTAGTTGTGAAGATACTGGAAATAATTGTTTAGTTTGTAATAATGATGATGAATATTATTCTATTAGTGAAGAAAATTTACCAACTCAATGTTATAAAAAACCTTATAATAATTATTATTTAGATGGGATTTTTTGGAAGAAATGTTATATTTCTTGTGAAACTTGTTCAACTGCAGGAACTAATGTACAACATAATTGCCTTACTTGTAAAAGTAATTATTTAGTTTCTACTGAAATTTCAGGAAATTGTAATGAAATATGTAGTAAATATTATTATTATGATGAAAATAATGTTAGATATTGTATTGATAATTGTCCATCTGGTTATTATTTAATTGAAGATCTTAAAAAATGTGATACTGCATGTCCTTCAGAATATTATATTATTGAAAATACTAAAAAATGTATAAGTAATAACTGTCCATCTGGATATTATTTAATTGATGGTACTAAAAATTGTGTAGAATCATGTTCAGAACCTTATTATACTGTTCAAGAAATTTCTAAATGTGTTATTTTATGCCCAAGTGATTATTATATTGTAGAAGATCAAAAAAAATGTCTTTCTACAGGTTGTCCACACGGTTATTATTTAATAGAAAACACCAAAAATTGTCAAACTTCTTGTCCTTCTACTTATTATTTAGCCAAAACTGTAAGACAATGTTTAGAAAATTGTCTAAATCAAAATTTAAAGACTTATTTACAAACATGTGTTGAAATATGTCCTACAAATTACATTCATAATTCAGCAACAAATATATGTGAAGAAGATTTACATAAGAATTGCAGAATAATAGAAAATGAAATATATATTCAAACATCATCCTTAAAAAAATATTTAGATGATTTAATCTCAGAATATATATCATCTTATCCTTCATCAAATAACATAATCTCAGTAAGAAATAATATCAATTCAGAATATATTTTAATAATATATAAAAAGGAAGAATGTCTCATTGAAATAAGTTCAATTACACCAATAACAGTGTCACAAAATTGTTTACTAAAATTAAAATCAAAATACAGAAATAAAATAAGTGAAAATGAAGAATATCCTTTTATAATAATCCATGCAGAAATATATAATACAACAACAAAAGATATAATTTCAAAACCATTTGCAATATATTTAAATGATGGATCTAGATTAGATTTATCAATATGTTCAGAATCAGGAGATACATATATAGAATATGTTAAAGTTACAGAAGAAAATGGAGGTAATATTGAATTAGCAAAAGAAATGGCAAAATTAGGAATAGATATATATAATATTTC
>JAEEGL017428104.1_pt1 | contig 10368 bp, 5 predicted proteins | sample 9134231 | NCBI WGS metagenome assembly JAEEGL01 (sample SAMN16246548, study PRJNA631951) | gut metagenome | biome: gut microbiome; feature: rumen; material: fiber-attached | host: Bos | place: Iran: Karaj | collected 2018-10
AGTTCTTCGGCACGCTCGGCCTGATCAAGAAATACCGCGAGAACCGCCCCGGGACCGTCGTCGGCGTCTGCGGCTGCATGATGCAGCAGCAACACATCATCGACACGATCCGCGCGAAGTACAACTGGGTCGATCTCGTCTTCGGCACGATGAACATCCACCGTCTGCCGGACCTGCTCGACAACCTCGTCAACGAATCGAAGAAACAGCGCGAGATCTGGGACGAACACCGCGGGATCGTCGAAGGGCTCCCGGCCGACCGGACCGACGCGTTCAAGGCGTACGTGAACATCATGTACGGCTGCAACAACTTCTGCACCTACTGCATCGTCCCGTACACGCGCGGACGCGAACGGTCGAGAGCCCCGAAGGACATCCTCCGCGAGGTGCGCCCTCTTGTCGCGAACGGGACGAAGGAGATCACGCTCCTCGGCCAGAACGTCAACTCCTACCGCGGGATCGACGATACGCCGGCCTGCTCGGAGGGCGGACTTCTCGTCACGTTCCCCGAGCTGATCTATGACCTCCAGGAGATCGAGGGCCTCGAACGGATCCGCTTTATGACGAGCCACCCGAAGGACCTGTCGCCCGCGCTGATCCGGGCCTACCGCGACTGTCCGAAGCTCATGCCCCACATCCATCTCCCGGTCCAGAGCGGCAATACGGAGGTCCTCCGCCGCATGAACCGCCACTATACGCGCGAAGAGTACATCGCGCTCACGGAGCGCCTCCGCGAGGCCGTTCCGTCGATCGCCGTGACGACCGACATCATCGTCGGCTTCCCCGGCGAGACCGAAGACCAGTTCCTCGACACGCTCTCGCTCGTCGAGACGGTCCGCTTCGATTCCGCGTTCACCTTCCTCTATTCCGTGCGGAAGGGGACGCCGGCAGCGGACTGGCCCGACCAGATCCCCGAGGACGTGAAGCACGACCGCTTCAACCGCCTCGTCGACGTCTGCAACACGATCTCCGCGGAACAGAACGCGGCGCTCGTCGGCCGGACGCTTCCGGTCCTCTGCGAAGGGGGCTCGAAGAGCGATCCGGGCCTCTTTACCGGCCGCACACCCGGCCATAAACTCGTCAACTTCACTGCGGATAACGCTCCCGCCGCCGGCGAGACGGTCCCCGTGCGGATCGTCTCCTCGAACACCTTCAGCTTACTCGGCGAGGCGGACTGATCCGCGCGGACAACTGAATACCGCAACGCGAAACAGCAAACACACCGACCGTTTGTGTTCTCCGCGGGGGCCGTACACCTAATCCGGGGCGGCCGGCCGCGCTCGATAGAACAGGAAAGTGAGACTAACCATGCTCGATCTCTTTGCAAAATGCGAATCCTTTACGCTTGTAAGGGACATCCGCGAACGGGGAATCTATCCCTATTTCCACGCGCTCGAATCGCGCCAGGACACCGAGGTCATGATGGAGGGCAAACGCCACATCATGCTCGGCTCCAACAACTACCTCGGCCTGACGGTCAACGAGGAGGTCATCGAGGCCGCCCGCGAGGCGCTCTCCCGCTACGGGACGGGCTGCTCGGGCTCCCGCTTCCTCAACGGCACGCTCCGGCTCCACCTCGAACTCGAGGAGGAACTCGCGCGGTTCCTCCGCAAGGAGGCGGTCTGCACGTTCAGCACCGGCTTCCAGTCCAACCTCGGCATCATCTCCGCCGTCGTCGGCCGCCACGACGTCATCCTCTGCGACAAGGAGAACCACGCGTCGATCTACGACGGCTGCATGCTCTCCTACGGAAAGATGGTCCGCTTCAACCACAACGATATGGCGGACCTCGAAAAGAAGCTCACGGAGGTCCCGGAGACCGCCGGCTGCCTCATCATCACCGACGGCGTCTTCTCGATGGGCGGCGACATCGCCAACCTGCCGGAGTCCTGCTGGCTCGCGAAGCGCTACGGCGCGCGCGTGATGGTCGACGATGCCCACGGCCTCGGCGTGATCGGCGAGGGCGGCCGCGGAACGGCTTCGTATTTCGGCCTTGAAAACGACGTCGATATCTATATGGGCACGTTCTCGAAATCCCTCGCGTCGCTCGGCGGCTATATGGCGTCGACCGCGGCGGTCGTCGAATACGTGAAGCACAACTCGCGGCCGTTCATCTTCAGCGCCTCGATCACGCCCTCGTCCTGCGCGTCGGCGCTCGCGGCGCTCCGCGTTCTCGAGGCCCATCCCGAGCTGCCCGAACGGCTCTGTTCGCTCTCGAAATTCGCGCGCGACGGCCTGACGGCCCGGAAGATCCCGCTTCGCGGCGTGACGATCCCGGTCGGGAAGGACGGAAAGACGGCCTATACGCCGATCGTACCGATCTATACGTACGACCAGATCCGGACGCTGACGGTCGGAAAGGCGCTCTACGACGCGGGCGTCTACGTCAACCCGAGCCTGCCGCCCGCGACGCCGCCGAACGGCTGCCTGCTCCGGACGAGCTATATGGCGACCCACACCGAGGCGCTTCTCGACGAGGCGTTCGACATCATCCGGGATGTGCTCGACCGCTTCCCGGAGGAGGCGTGAGATGGGGGCCGGAAAACGCGTCTGCGTCGTGACCGGAGGCTCCTCCGGCATCGGACGGGCGACGGCGGAACTCTTTGCGGCGAACGGCTACACGGTCTATGAGATCTCGCGGAGCGGGGAGGACCGGAAGGGGGCGGACGGAACGATCCTCGTCCGCCATCTCACCGCCGACGTGACGAAGCCGGAGACGCTCGACGCGGCGTACAAAGGCGTCTTCGAACGCGAGGGGGCGCTCGATGTCCTCGTGAACAACGCGGGCTTCGGCATCTCCGGCGCGATCGAATACACGGACGAAGCCGACGCGAAGCGCCAACTCGACGTCAACTTCTTTGGCTGCGTGAACTCGGTCCGCGCCGCGCTCCCGTATCTCCGGAAGGGAACCGAAAAGGCGATCGTGAACGTGAGCTCCGTCGCCGCCGTGTTCGCGATCCCGTTCCAGGCGTTCTACAGCGCCTCGAAGGCCGCGATCAACGACTATACGCTCGCGCTCCGGAACGAGCTCGCCCCGTTCGGATTCCGCGTCTCGGCCGTGATGCCGGGAGACGTCCGGACGGGCTTCACCGACGCGAGGAAGAAATCGTCGGCGGGCGGGGCGGTCTACGGGCCGACGCTCGAACGCGCCGTCGCGTCGATGGAAAAGGACGAACGGACCGGCCTTCCGCCGGAGGCCGTCGCGGCCGTGATCTTCCGCCAGGCCTCCAAACGGAATCCGAAGCCGCTCGTCGTCGCGGGCGGGAAATACAAGGTGTTCTGCTTCCTCGGAAAGGTGCTCCCGACGCGCGCCGCGAACTGGATCGTCGGGAAGATGTACGGCTGAAGCCGCCGCAGCAGCCCCGGGAAGGCCCGTAACGGCCTCCTGGGCGAACGAAAGGCAACCGATTGGACAACGATGCCCGAAAACGATATACCGCGCTCATTCTGGCGCTCCTGCTGCTCGGGGGCGCGGTTTTGTCGTTTGCCGGGTGCGATCTGCGTCCGGATCCGCCGGTGAGCGCGGGACCGGACCTGCCGGAGGAAGTCGCCGTCTCCGCGAACGAGCCGCTGAAGCTCGAAGACCTGCGGACGGACGATGCAAATCCGACGCTTCGCGCGCTCGTGCTCTACGCCGACGACAATCCGGCGACGGAGGAGGACGAAACGGCGTCCGGACACGGGAAGGAGGGCGCCGGCGCGGATCCCGGCTGGATGGCGGCGTATACCCAGCTCTCCCGGTCTCTCGCCGTCAACCTCGAGGCGGACGCAAAGGGCGTCTTCGCGCTCGCGGCCGGATCGAAGGAGCCCGTGTGGAGCGATACGCACCGCCCGCTTGCCGACGCGCTCGCGGAACAGCTCGCCGGATACGACCTGATCGACCTCGATCCGTCCCTCACGGCGGACCGGACGCTCTGGGCGAACGTCGAACCGGCGCTCAAGGAATGGGTGAAGGGCGGCGGGTTCCTGTTCGTTGCAAATGCGAGCGTTCCGGCGATCGATCAGTATTTCCTTGGTATAGAGAATTATAAAAAACTGAACAGCTGTCCGACCGATTGGACGCTTCCGGAGGTGCGCGGGAACCTTGCGGGTCTCCGCGACGTCCTCGCGGACTATCTCACGCTCTTCAAGAGCTACCGCAATTCAAAGGATTACAAGAACTGCGACTTCGGCTATGTCCTCACGCCGCGGACGGCCGTTCCGCTCGTGTCGATCGACGCGGGATCCCAGCACCTCGTGCTGCCGGGAAGCGAGACCGAATCCTTCTACGCGATCGTGTCGGAGCTTCCCGATGACGCCGCGGTCGGACCCGCGACGGAACGCGCCGCGGTGCCGGTCAAAGAGGGGACGTTCGCGCTCTCCTGCGTCAACCGCTGGGGCAGCGGCTTCGTTCTGACCGCGAGCGGGCTTCTGCCGAACGAGTTCACGGTGACGTCCTATACGCTCTCCCAGGCGACGGCGGAGCGCGATACGTTCATCGAAACGACGGCCTCGGCCTGCCAGCTCTTCCGCTCCGCGTTCGCGTCGTTCGCGTCGAAGGAGCGGTTCGGCTACGCGATCGAGCGCCTGTTCGGCTCGGACGGACAGCCCTCGATCGCCTGGCAGCTCCACTACGAGGAACAGACCGGGATCGCGAACGGCTCGGCGGTCCTCTTCGCCGACCTCGCGGAACGATACGGCCAGATCCCGTCCTACACGCTCGTCCGAAACCCCTATACGTGGTTCCGGTCGGCCGCGGCGGTCTCGTACGTCCTCGGACGGCGCGACGAAAGCGGGCGGATCTTCTTTGAACCGGACGCGTACGAAAACGCCTACGACTCCGGGACCCGGTTCATCGACGAGGGAACGGGCGAATACCTGACCTTCGACACGGCGGATACCGGCTCCTACTTCACGCCGAACCCGTGGGACGATTCCGCCGGCTGCACGGTCGACGTCGCGGTCAAAAAGGCGGCGGACGGAAGGCTGCTCTTCCTCTTCCGCACGCCGGACGCCAAGGTCTATACGTCATTCGGCCGCGGCTTCCGCGACGGAAACTACGTCGTCACGTCGCCGGTGTATCTCGACCCGATGCGGTTCGACTCCGCGACCGGATACGAAACGATGACGAGGCCGTTCCTGGTGATGGACGCTGCGTCCAATGAGGTCCGCGCCTTTCTCGGAACGCGCTTCGGACGACAGGACATCGGCGAATGGTCCCGGACGGCAACGGCCGATCTCGACGGCGACGGCCTGGACGAGACGGTCATCGGAAACCGCGACGGCTACCTCGGCGTCTATACGGCGTATCTGGAGAGACCCGTCGATTCCGTCCATAAATGGCGGTTCGACGGCCGCCTCGGCTCGTCCTTCGGCAACGCGTTCGGCAATACCGACCTCAAATTCGGCGAATATGCCTGCCCGGCCTTCGCGGACCTCAACGGCGACGGGATCATCGACCTCATCGTCGGCCACCGCGAATACGGGCTCGCGTACCCGGCCGATTCGCCGTATTTCCCCGAAGCGGACGCTCTGAAGGCCCAGATCGATGAACTGAAGGCGCGCGGATATTACATCGGCGCCCATGTGAAGACGACGGTCGATGCGACGTCCGCCCAGGAACGGACCGAACTCGAGCTCCACAAAAAGGCGCTCGTGGCGTACGGCCTTCCGACCGAGGGGATCGGCGCGAACCACCACACCTGGGTCACCTCGAACCGCTCGCTGACCCAGACCTTCCGGAACGAATGGGACGCCGGCTTCCTCTGGGATTCCGGCTGGAAAGCCGCAAACAACACCGTTTCCCCCGAAAACAACGCCGAAAACGTCTGGTCGCTCCCGTTCTTCCTCGCGAACGGGGAGGGCGGGGAGACGATCCTGCTCTTCAACACGGCGACGGTCGGCTACGACGGAAACGGCTGGTCGGCTCTGACGGCGAAGTACGAGCTGCCCGTTTCGGTGTACTACCACTGCGACCTCGCCTACCTCGATCCCGCGGGAACGGAGACGTTCGTCCGGAACGTCGGCGCGTTCGCGGAACGGTACGGCTACCGCTGGGTCTCCGAGGCGACGCTTGCCAAAGAGATCGCGGCGGCGTACAATGTGACGGCCGAGGCTGCGATGCTGACCGACCGCCCGACCGAGATCCTGACGCTCTCATCCGGCGATCCGACTGAGACGAAAGCGGAGGCCGAACGCCATAAAGGCGAGTACTCCCTGCGGATCCGCCTCGGCGAAAAGGACCGCGACAAACCGCTCTACGATGCGGAGGTCCAGTCCCGCGCGTCCGTCCGCGTCCTTCCGTCGGAGCTCTTCGACGAGACGCCGATCCGCCTCACTTCTCCGCTTCCCGGCGAAACAACGTCCCTCCATGCGACGCTCTTCCTGAAATAAACCCTATGGCCAGACAGAACGCAAAACACAGGAAATTCCTCCTGCTCATACTGATCGCGTTCCTCCTCGTCGTCCTGCTCGTCGTCGGGGCCGTGTTCGGCGTGCGCTCGATCCGCCACATGATCGACCAGGCCGGTCTCGCCAACGTCCTGACGCTGAAATCGTCCGACTTCCCGGTCATCGACGGCACCTACTTCATGCAACCGTTCGGCGAGGCGACGCGCGCCTCCCTGACGGGCGAGTCCATCATCGAAGCGCGCGAGAATCTGCTCTTCACCGGGGCGGACAGCGCGAAGGAGCGCCTGCTCAGCGGAGAGGCGGACATCATCCTCGTCTCGGGCACCGACGCCCAGGACGTCACCGCCCGCGCGAAGGAGAAGGACATCGCGCTTTCCTATTATACGGTCGCGAAGGACGGCCTCATCATCTACTGCGGCGCGGACGTCGGGGAGCGCGAGCTGACGCGCGACGCGTTCAACGCGCTCTATGAGAGCGATACGGACGGCCTCGGCTTCTCGACGTACTGCTACTGGCTGTCGTCGTGGTCCGGTAAGGATACGCTTCTGATGAACGTCGACGGCGTCACGCCCTCCGAACAGACGATCGGCGACGGCTCCTACCCGTTTTCCTACAACATCTGCGCGGTCTTCCGCAGCGGCGGCGTCGCGAGCGACACCCAGCGCGTCGTCGCGTGGATGATCGGCGAGGAGGGCCAGTCCACCCTGACGAACCTCGGCTACATCAACACGCGCGGAACGACGATCGAGGAGGGCGCCGGCGCGAACGCCTATACGTACTACGCGACGCGGAACGAGACGTCTGTCGAATCGACCGGCGTCCGCATCATCAAAGGCTCCCCGGGCAACGTCGTCAAAGAGGGAACGACGACGAACTATCTGATCGAGAACCCCGCCTCCTGGGCGACCGTGAAGGCGGAGAAGGGCTCCTATCTCGCGCTGTCGGGCCTTGCGGACGAGACGGCGCTCGCGCTCATCAACGACCGCATCGTCATCGCGTACGACGAACTCGCGGCGCTCGAGATCCCCGAGTTCCGCGGCATCCGTCTCGAGATCCCGGACGAATCGATCCTGATCCGGACCGAGGTGTCGTCGGCGATCCTCTACAACTTCAACAACGTCGTCTCCGTCCGGATGCAGGGCGACTATACGTACGCGCTTCCGAACGAGGAAGGCGTGATCGGCGAGAACGCCTGGGGCTACTACGAGACGACGAAGACGCTGACGGCCTGCGACTACCTGAACTTCGACCTGACGACGGGGCGCGAGATCACCCTCGAGAACCTCTTTGTCGACGGCGCCGACTATCGCGACATCGTCTCCCACGAGATCGTCTCCGACCCGACGTTCGTCCAGTCCGTGATCCTGACGGGCTCCTACAAGGAGGTCCGTCCCGACCAGAAATTCTACCTCCAGGACGACTCGATCCGCATCGTCTTCGACCAGGATTCCCCCGAATACATCCTCCGGACGCCGAAGGAGACCGCCATCACGATCTTCTTCTCCGACGTCGCCTCCGATCTCGCGATCACCTCCCGCTATTACGACGACGAGACGGTCGGATCGCTCTATACGAACTATACGGGCGTGAGCCGCGTCCTCATCCCGAACCGCGAAACGATCGACGTGACGGGGGAGAACGCGTTCGAATACGCCAACATCGCCGTCCGCCAGTCCTGGTCGTACTCGTCGTCGCTGCCGTCCTACGCGAAGCGCGTGATCGCGAACGCCTACGCCGTCGACTGGTCCGTCATGGCCTCCCTCGTCGCGAAGGACCGGGAGGCCCAGTACGATCTCGACGTCGCCGCAAGACGGCTCCAGAACTTCCTGTCGTTGACCGTGACGGACCGCCGCTGGCTCGAGGGCGGTTCCGAGGTGACGGTGCTTCGCTACGAGTGCCACGACCTCGACACGCTGAAAAAAGCCGAGCTTTCGGATCTCTTCTGGGCCGGGTACGATTACGGGGCGGTGATCCGCTCCGCGCTCGCGGACGAGATCGCGCTCCGCGGCGGCCTCTATAAGACCGTGCGGCGTGAACGCGTTCCGATGACCGGAGAGGAGGCGGCGGAAGCGATCGATTCCTTTGCCAGACGCCTGTCCGATTTCGCGATCGACCACCGCCAGCTCTATGTCTCGTTCGACCGCATCCCGTTCGAAGCGGGCGACGCATCCGTTTCCCTGATCCTGCCGTACGCGGAGTTCGGCTCCGACAACATCAAACTCTTCCGATAGGAGAACCCCATGCGAAACATCTTCATCAGCCCGATCACGCTCATCTGCATGCTCTTCATCCTTGTCCAGCGGATCCTCTACAATCCGTACGGATCGGTCCGCGAGTGGCTCGTCCAGACCCTGCTCGCGCTCCCCGCGATCGTCATCGCGATCAGCTTCCACGAATTCGCCCACGCTAAGGTCGCGGAGCTCTCGGGTGACGACGTGCCGCGCCGCCAGGGCCGCGTGACGCTCAACCCAGCCGCCCATATCGATCCGGTCGGCTTCTTCTGCCTGCTGTTCGTCGGCTTCGGCTGGGGCCGCCCCGTCGAGATCAATCCCGAAAACTTCAAGAAAAAGCGTCTCGACATGCTTCTCGTCGCGCTCGCGGGCGTCGTGATGAACGTGCTCCTCGCGTTCGTGTTCTGCGGCATCTGGGTGCTTCTCCTCCAGAAGACGGAACTGTTCGCCGGGGACTTCGGCGATCTCCTCTACACAGTCCTCCAGAACATCGTCGTCATCAACCTTGTGCTCTGCGTCTTCAACCTCATCCCCGTTCCGCCGCTCGACGGCTTCAACGTCGTGACGGAGATCTTCAACCTCCGCCGGACGAAGGTCTACCACTACGCCTACCAGTACGGCTACATCGTCCTGATGGTCCTGATCCTTTTTAACTTCACGGACTATATCCTCACGCCGGCCGTGAACTGGCTCTTCCGCACGATCGTTTCCGTGTTCGTCTGACCGGTCCTGTGCCGCGCCGACCGCGCCAAAAAGTTTTTTAGCACTCTCACAAAAAGAGTGCTAATTTTTTATGTTCTGTTTATCAAAACGTGGGTAAATAAATCATGTAAACAAGAAAACCCCCACGGAGGTGATCCCTATGGATTTCAACCAATTCACTGAAAAAGCGCGCGCGGCGATCGCGGACTGCCAGTCGATGGCGGCCGAACTCGGCAACCAGTCGATCGAGCCCGAACATCTCCACCTCGCGCTTCTGCGCCAGCAGGACGGGCTGATCCCGCGCCTGCTCGATTATATGGAAGTGAACCGGAAGGCCTTCCAGAACGACGTCGAGGAGGAGATCGACCGCCTCCCGCGCGTCGCCGGAGACACCGGACGCCTCTATGCGTCCGACCGCCTGAACCGCGTCCTTCTGATCGCGGAAAAGAACGCGAAGGACTTCAAGGATGAGTTCATTTCCGTCGAACATCTCTACCTCGCGCTGATGGACGAGAAGGGCAAGACGCCCTCGAAAAACATCTTCGCGAAGTACGGCATCACCCGCGACCGGTTCCTCGCGGCACTCGCGAAGGTCCGCGGAAACCAGCGCGTGACGAGCGACAACCCGGAGGAGAACTACGAGGCGCTCGCGAAATACGGCCGCGATCTCGTCGAGGAAGCCCGGAAGGGCAAACTCGATCCGGTCATCGGCCGCGATTCCGAGATCCGCCATACCGTCCAGATCCTCTCGCGCCGCACGAAGAACAATCCGGTCCTGATCGGCGAGCCGGGCGTCGGCAAGACGGCCGTCGTCGAAGGCCTCGCCCAGCGGATCGTCGCGGGCGACGTCCCCGAAACGCTGAAGGACAAGACGATCTACGCGCTCGACCTCGGCGCTCTGATCGCGGGCGCGAAATACCGCGGCGAGTTCGAGGAGCGGCTCAAGGCCGTCCTGAACGAGATCGCGAAGTCGGAGGGGAAGCTCATCCTATTCATCGACGAGATCCACAACATCGTCGGCGCAGGGAAGACCGAAGGCTCGATG
>JAEEGL010232236.1_pt1 | contig 10367 bp, 20 predicted proteins | sample 9134231 | NCBI WGS metagenome assembly JAEEGL01 (sample SAMN16246548, study PRJNA631951) | gut metagenome | biome: gut microbiome; feature: rumen; material: fiber-attached | host: Bos | place: Iran: Karaj | collected 2018-10
CTGAAATGCCAGGATTAATTGGAAAGAAAATCGGAATGACATCCGTTTTCAGTGCCGAGGGCAAAAATGTGCCATGCACTGTTATCGAAGCAGGTCCTTGCGTAGTTACTCAGGTGAAGACAGTGGATACTGACGGCTACAAAGCCGTTCAGCTCGGTTTTCAGGAGTTGAAGGAGAAAAACACCAGCAACCCCATGAAAGGCCACTTCAAGAAAGCCGGAACTACGCCGAAGAGACACTTGGCCGAGTTCAAGGATTTTGAAACGGAACTGAGCCTGGGCGATACCGTAACGGTTGACATCTTCGCAGAAACGAAGTTTGTTGACGTTGTAGGTACCTCCAAAGGTAAAGGTTTCCAAGGTGTAATGAAGCGCCATGGTTTCAGTGGCGTAGGTGAATCCACTCATGGCCAGGACGACCGCGCCCGCAAGCCGGGTTCTATAGGTGCTTGTTCCTATCCCGCCAAAGTGTTCAAAGGAATGCGTATGGGCGGTCAGATGGGCGGCGACCGTGTGACGACGCAAAATCTGCGCGTGTTAAAGGTAATACCGGAGCATAACCTGATTCTTGTGAAGGGTTCTGTAGCCGGTTGTAAAGGTTCAATCGTTTTAATTAAAGAGTGATGGAAGTTAGCGTATTAAACAGAAAAGGTGAAGACACCGGCAGAAAAGTTACGTTAAACGAAACTGTTTTCGGCATTGAACCTAATGATCATGCCATTTATCTTGATGTGAAGCACTATATGGCAGCCCAGCGTCAAGGTACGGCCAAGACGAAAGAGAGAAGTGAAATGAGCGGTTCCACCCGCAAGTTGATCCGTCAGAAAGGCAGCGGTGGCGCCCGTCGCGGTGACATCAATTCGCCTGTTCTCGTCGGTGGCGCCCGCGTGTTTGGTCCGAAACCCCGTGATTACAGTTTCAAACTGAACAAAAAGGTTAAGCAGTTGGCCCGTCGTTCGGCTCTTTCTTACAAGGCACAAGAAAATGCAATTATTGTAGTTGAAGATTTCAATTTTGAGGCTCCGAAGACGAAGGATTTCGTGGAAATGACGAAAAACCTGAATGTTGCAGACAAAAAAGTTCTCTTGGTTTTGCCAGGTGTAGATAAAAATGTATATTTGTCGGCTCGCAATGTCAAGACGGCGAAAGTTATGTCTGCTCCCCAGCTCAATACGTACAGCGTACTTGATGCCGGTGTGATGGTCGTGACTGAAGATTCGCTGAAAGAAATCGATGCCGTTTTAGCAAAATAAATAGTTATGGGATACATAATCAAACCATTGGTCACAGAAAAGATGACCGCCTTAACGGATAAGCGGAACAATGTGTTCGGCTTTATTGTGCGTCCTGAAGCCAATAAGATTCAGATAAAGGCCGAAATCGAAAGCCTGTATAATGTAAACGTGAAATCGATCAGTACGATGCGCTACGCAGGAAAGTCGAAAGTGCGTTACACCAAAGCAGGAATGCAGAAGGGCCGTACCAATGCTTTTAAGAAAGCCATTGTGACATTGGCTGAAGGTGAAATGATAGATTTTTACAGCAATATTTAATAGAAAATGGCAGTACGGAAATTAAGACCCACAACTCCGGGTCAGAGACACAAGATTATTGGTACTTTCGAAGAAATCACTGCATCGGTACCAGAGAAGTCTCTTGTTTACGGCAAGAAGTCTACAGGCGGCCGTAATAACGCCGGTCATCTCACAATGCGTTACAGAGGTGGCGGTCACAAGAGAAAGTTCCGTTTTATTGATTTTAAGCGAGAGAAAGATGGCGTTCCCGCAGTAGTAAAAACAATTGAGTATGATCCGAACCGTTCGGCTCGCATCGCTCTGTTGTACTATGCGGACGGTGAAAAGCGTTACATTATTGCTCCCAACGGACTTGAAGTTGGCACACAAGTAATGTCAGGCCCTGATGCCGCACCTGAAGTAGGTAACACGTTGCCTCTGCAGAACATCCCTGTAGGTACGGTGATTCATAACATTGAATTACGTCCTGGACAAGGCGCTCTGTTGGTGCGCTCGGCCGGTAACTTCGCTCAGTTGACATCCCGTGAGGGTAGTTATTGTGTTATTAAATTGCCTTCCGGTGAGACTCGCAAGATTCTCAGCGCATGCAAGGCAACAATTGGTAGTGTAGGTAATTCTGACCATGCACTGGAAAGTTCCGGTAAGGCCGGACGTTCGCGCTGGTTGGGCCGTCGTCCGCACAACCGTGGCGTGGTAATGAACCCGGTAGATCACCCGATGGGTGGTGGTGAAGGACGTCAGTCCGGAGGACATCCGCGTTCACGCACCGGTCTATATGCTAAGGGCTTGAAGACAAGACGTCCAAAGAAACAGTCCAACAAGTATATTATTGAAAGAAGTAAGAAGTAACAAATAACAAGTTAATTGAGTATATTATGAGTCGTTCATTAAAAAAAGGTCCGTATATTGCCGTATCTCTGGAGAAGAAGATTCTTGCCATGAATGAAAGCGGTAAGAAAAGCGTCGTAAAGACATGGGCCCGGGCTTCAATGATTTCCCCCGATTTCGTGGGTCATACCATTGCTGTCCATAACGGTAATAAATTCATTCCTGTTTATGTTACTGAAAACATGGTAGGTCACAAACTCGGTGAGTTTGCCCCGACCCGCAAGTTCGGAGGTCACTCCGGTAACAGATAAGCAGGGCCATTTACAACCAGAAAAAATAAAGAAAATAAATAATGGGAGCTAGAAAAAGAAATGCGGCCAAAGAAAGAAAAGAGGCCCTAAAAACCCAATATTTTGCATCCTTGCAAAATGTTCCCTCCTCCCCGCGAAAGATGCGCTATGTAGTGGATATGATTCGCGGAATGGAAGTAGGTCGTGCTCTCGGTACGCTGAGATTTTCGGCCAAGGCAGCATCCGTACCTCTGGAGAAGTTGCTGCGCTCGGCTATAGCAAACTGGGAACAGAAAAACGACAGAAAAGCCGAAGAAGGCGAATTGTTCGTGACGAAAGCTTATGTAAACGAAGGCGCTACGCTGAAGCGTATGAGGCCCGCCCCTCAGGGACGCGGTTATCGTATCCGCAAGCGCTCGAATCATGTGACTTTGCATGTCGGTACTAAAAATGATTAACAAGAAGTAGTATGGGACAAAAAATTAATCCAATAGCAAACCGCCTGGGTATTATCCGTGGTTGGGACTCGAATTGGTACGGTGGCAAGAATTTCGGCGACACGCTGCTTGAGGATACCAAAATCCGTGAGTATCTGAATGCCCGTTTGGCAAAAGCCAGCGTTTCCAAGATTGTTATTGAACGTACGCTTAAGCTTGTGACGATTACGGTATGTTCCTCTCGTCCGGGTGTTATCATTGGTAAAGGCGGACAGGAAGTAGACAAGTTGAAGGAAGAACTGAAGAAGATAACGGACAAAGACATCCAGATAAATATTTTCGAAGTTCGTAAGCCTGAACTCGACGCTCAAATTGTAGGTAAGAACATCGCCCATCAGATTGAAGGTATGGTGGCTTATCGCCGTGCTATCAAGATGGCCATTGCCAATACAATGCGAATGGGAGCTGAAGGTATAAAGGTGCAGATTTCCGGCCGCCTCAATGGCGCAGAAATTGCACGCAGCGAAATGTACAAAGAAGGCCGCACGCCTCTGCATACATTCCGTGCCGACATTGACTATTGTCAGACTGAAGCTCTCACAAAGGTTGGTTTGCTGGGTATCAAAGTGTGGATTTGCCGTGGTGAAGTCTATGGCAAGAAGGACTTGGCACCCAACTTTGCCCAACAGAATGAGAAGGGACGTGGTTTTGGCGGTCGTGGCCGTGGTGACCGTGATCGTGATGGCAAGCCCCGTCGCAGAAGAAACAATAACCGATAATTAGAAAGTAGTTATGTTACAACCGAAAAGAACTAAATACAGAAGACCCCAAAAGGGCCGTAGCAAGGGTAATGCCCAGCGTGGCAATCAGCTGGCTTTCGGCAGTTTTGGAATCAAGAGCCTTGAGACGGAATGGCTGAACAGCCGTCAGTTGGAGGCTGCCCGTGTCGCTGTGACGAGAGAAATGCAGCGTCAGGGTCAAGTTTGGATTCGAGTTTTCCCGGATAAACCTATCACCAAGAAGCCTGCCGATGTACGTATGGGTAAAGGTAAGGGTGACCCCGTAGGTTTTGTTGTTCCTGTAACGCCCGGCCGCATCTTGTTTGAGGTCGAGGGTGTACCCTATGAAGTAGCTAAGGAAGCCTTGCGCTTGGCAGCACAGAAACTTCCTGTTGTTACTAAATTTGTTGTTAGACGTGATTATGATAAAAACGCTTGATTATGAAAAGTGCCGAAATTAGAGAAATTCCTACAAATGAATTAAAGGAAAGATTGGAAACCGCGCAGGCTAACTATACACAGACCCTGCTGAACCATGCTGTTTCTCCTATTGCCAATAGCGCTTCAATTAAGTCAGCCCGCCGTGACATCGCTCGCATGAAAACGGAATTGCGTCAGAGAGAACTTAACAAATAAATTCATTCCCGATGGAAGAAAGAAATCTTAGAAAGACAAGACAGGGTGTTGTTATTAGCAACAAGATGGACAAAACCGTTGTTGTCGCCACTATCTTTAAGAAAAAGCACCCTATATACGGTAAGTTTGTCTCCACGACAAAGAAGTATCATGCCCATGACGAGAAGAACGACTGCAACCCCGGTGATACCGTGTTGCTGATGGAAACCCGTCCCCTGAGCAAGACCAAAAGGTGGAGAGTAGTTAAAATCGTTGAAAGAGCCAAGTAATCATGATACAGACAGAAAGTAGATTAACTGTAGCAGATAATAGCGGCGCTCGCGAAGCCCTGTGCATCCGTGTACTCGGTGGTACCAAAAGACGCTATGCTTCTGTAGGTGACGTGATAGTTGTTACTGTAAAGAACGTTATTCCGTCAAGCGAAATTAAAAAAGGCACTGTATCCAAGGCACTCATTGTTCGTACGAAGAAAGAAATCCGCCGTGCAGATGGTTCTTACATTCGTTTCGATGACAATGCCTGTGTACTGTTAAATGGTGCGAATGAATTGAGAGGTAGCCGTATATTCGGCCCGGTGGCTCGCGAACTGCGCGCAGTCAACATGAAAGTAGTTTCTTTGGCACCGGAAGTTCTTTAATTTTTAATGAATAGCATTACATGAGTAAGTTACATATTAAGAAAGGCGATACCGTGTATGTCAACACTGGCGTGAGCAAAGGTTCCACCGGTAAGGTACTTAAAGTATATGTTGACAAGCAGCGTGCTATCGTTGAAGGTGTGAATATGGTAAGTAAGAGTGTGAAGCCCGATGCAAAACACCCGCAAGGTGGCATCGTAAAGCAAGAAGCTCCGATACATATTTCCAATTTGAATGTTGTTGACCCGAAGACAGGTAAGCCCACCCGTATTGGTCGTAGGCTGAATGCTGAAGGTAAACTGGTACGTTATTCAAAAAAATCAGGAGAGGAGATCAAGTGATGAATACGACAGGACTTAAGAATGATTATAAAGAGCGTATTGCCCCTGCTTTGATGAAGAAATTCAACTATTCGTCTCCGATGCAGATTCCTGTATTGAAGAAGATTGTTGTAAACCAAGGTCTGGGTGCCGCTACGCAGGATAAGAAAATTGTGGACGTGGCTATTACCGAACTTTCCGCAATTACAGGCCAAAAGGCCGTCGCTACGATTTCGCGTAAGGACGTGGCCAATTTCAAACTCCGTAAGAAGATGCCAATCGGTGCCCGTGTGACGTTGCGCCGTGACAAAATGTACGAATTCTTGGAGAAATTGGTTCGCATTGCCCTGCCGCGTATCCGTGACTTTAAAGGTATCGGTGGTAAATTTGACGGTAGAGGAAACTATACGCTTGGTATTGAAGAGCAAATTATCTTCCCCGAAATCAACATCGATTCTGTAGAACGTATTCAAGGTATGAACATCACTTTCGTGACAAGTGCTCCGACCGATGAGGAAGGTTATGAGTTGCTGAAAGAGTTTGGTCTGCCGTTTAAAGACGCAAAAAATAACTAGTAGATATGGCAAAAGAATCAATGAAGGCTCGTGAAGTCAAGAGAGCCAAGCTGGTTGCCAAATATGCGGAGAAACGCGCTGCTCTGAAGGAGATTGTCAATAAATCCGACGATCCTACAGAAGCCTACGAAGCAGCCCGTAAGTTGCAGAAGATTCCTCGCAATGCTAACCCCATCCGTCTGCACAACCGTTGTAAGATTACCGGTCGTCCGAAGGGTTACATGCGTCAGTTCGGTCTTTCACGTATTCAATTCCGCGAGATGGCTTCCAATGGTCTCATCCCGGGCGTGAAAAAAGCAAGTTGGTAAAACTAAGTTTAATATTGTCGGGCTCTCCCGATCAATTAACACATTAATTTATATGACAGATCCAATAGCAGATTATCTGACTCGGTTGCGCAATGCCATTCAAGCCAAGCACAGAGTGGTGGAAGTGCCCGCGTCAAACTTGAAGAAGGATATCACAAAGATCCTCTTTGAGAAAGGCTATATCCTCAATTTCAAATTCATTGAGGATGGCCGTCAGGGCATCATCAAAATTGCTTTGAAGTATGATGCCGTAAACAAAACCAGTGCGATTAAAGCTTTGAAGCGTGTGTCTTCCCCTGGTTTGCGTCAGTATACCGGTTACAAGGACATGCCGAGAGTAATCAATGGTTTAGGTATTGCCATCATCTCCACTTCCAAAGGTGTGATGACAAACAAAGAAGCCGCTGAAATGAAGATTGGCGGTGAAGTTCTTTGCTACGTATATTAATTTTAGGAGGATAACACAATGTCAAGAATAGGTAAATTGCCGATTAACATTCCTGCAGGTGTTACAGTGACCATGCAGGATAATGTAGTGTCCGTAAAAGGACCGAAGGGTGAGTTAAGCCGTGAAGTGCATCCTTCCATTAAAGTGTCCATTGCTGATGGCACCATTTCCTTCGATGTTGACGAGAAGAACGACAGCGTAAGCGAAAAGCAAAAGCACGCTTTCCACGGTTTGTACCGTGCTCTGGTTAACAACATGGTAGTTGGTGTATCTGAAGGTTACAAGAAAGAAATGGAACTTGTTGGAGTAGGTTACCGCGTATCCAACGAAGGCAACATCATCGAATTTGCCTTAGGATATACTCATCCCATTTTCATTCAATTACCCAAGCAGATTTCAGTAGTGACCAAGTCCGAAAGAAACAAGCGTCCCTATATTTGCCTGGAGTCTTGCGATAAGGAACTTTTAGGCCTTGTTTGTGCTAAGATTCGTTCTTTCCGCATGCCGGAGCCTTACAAAGGTAAAGGTATCTTGTATGTTGGCGAAGTTATTCGCCGTAAGTCTGGAAAAACGGCTGCAGCCAAATAACCATTAAAGATTAAGATTATGAATAAAGCAGATAGAAGGGAAAAGATTAAATATCGTGTCCGGAACAAGGTTTCCGGTACAACCGAACGTCCCCGTTTGAGCGTTTTTAGAAGCAATAAGCAAATCTACGTCCAAATCATTAACGACGAAGAAGGCCGTACGCTGGTTTCCGCTTCTTCTCTTGGCATGGAAAAGATGCCGAAGAAGGAACAAGCTGCAAAGGTCGGTGAAAAGATTGCTCAGATTGCTCTTGAGGCAGGCATCACTCAGGTCGTGTTCGACCGTAATGGTTATCTGTATCATGGTAGAATTCAAGAAGTGGCTAATGGCGCCCGTAAAGGCGGACTTAAATTTTAATTAGGATTATGGCAAACAGAATAAATGTAAACGCTGAAGAGTTGACTGACAGACTGGTTGCTCTTAATCGTGTAGTTAAAGTGACCAAGGGTGGTAGAACATTCACCTTCGCAGCTATTGTTGTAGTTGGTGACGGTAACGGTGTCTTAGGCTATGGCCTGGGTAAAGCCGGTGAAGTTTCTGCCGCAATTGCCAAGGGTGTTGAATCAGCCAAAAAGAATCTGGTGAGAGTGCCCATTTATAAAGGAACTATTCCTCACGAACAAGTTGCCAAATACGGTGGCGCGGAAGTTCTACTTCGTCCTGCTTCTCCTGGTACGGGAGTTGTGGCTGGTGGTGCTATGCGTGCTGTTTTGGAGAGTGCAGGTGTAAAGGATGTGTTGGCCAAGGCCAAAGGTTCAACCAACCCGCATAACCTTGTAAAAGCCACAGTAGAGGCATTGCTTCAGATGCGTGATGCCAGAATGGTGGCTGAAGATCGTAACATCAGTATTGAAAAAGTATTTAGAGGTTAATGTTATGGCTACAATAAAGGTAAAGCAAACGAAAAGCCGCATTGGTGCTCCCAAGGACCAGTGCAGAACATTAGATGCTCTCGGTTTGAAAAAGCTCAATCGTGTAGTAGAGCATGAAGATACCCCGTCCATTCGTGGTATGATTCGTAAAGTTCATCATTTGGTGACGATTGTTGAATAGTTTAAAACGTAAGAACGATGAAATTACATAATTTGCAACCTGCAGAAGGCTCGACACATAGTCGCCGTCGTATCGGCCGTGGTACTGGTTCTGGTCTCGGTGGAACATCTACCCGTGGTCACAAAGGTGCCAAGGCTCGTTCCGGTTATAAGAAGAAGATTGGCTTCGAAGGTGGTCAGATGCCTTTGCAACGCCGTGTGCCGAAGTCCGGCTTCAAAAATTTCAACCGTGTAGAGTACAAGGCTATTAACTTGAACATTCTTCAGACGTTGGCCGAATCCAAGGGCTTGACCAAAATCTCCGTGTCAGACCTCGTGGAAGCCGGTTTCGTTTCGAAAAAGCATTTAGTTAAGATTTTAGGTAACGGACAGCTTACCGCCAAGCTTGAAGTGGAAGCCAACGCTTTCTCTAAGACAGCAGAAGAAGCCATCAAGGCTGTCGGTGGTAGCGTAACCATATTGTAGTAAATGAAAAAAATCATTGAGACATTAAAGAATATTTGGAGAATAGAGGATCTTAGGACCCGTCTTCTCATTACGCTCCTTTTTGTCGCCATTTATCGTTTCGGTTCCTTTGTGGTATTGCCCGGAATCGATCCCGGTCAGTTGACTAAGTTGCAAGAGCAGACGAGCACGGGTCTTATGTCCCTTCTGAATATGTTCTCGGGAGGTGCATTCTCCAACGCTTCCATCTTCGCATTGGGTATCATGCCTTACATCTCTGCCTCCATCGTGATGCAGTTGTTGGCCATCGCAGTGCCCTATTTCCAGAAGATGCAGCGCGAAGGCGAGAGCGGTCGCCGCAAGATCAATCAGTACACGCGTTACTTGACAATTGCCATTTTGGTATTCCAGGCTCCGATGTACATGATTAACTTGAAGTCGACTGCTGGTATGGCCATCAATCCGGGTCTCCAATGGTCGTGGTTCTTGATTTCTTCCACACTGATTCTTGCCGCCGGCAGTATGTTCATCCTTTGGTTGGGTGAGCGTATCACCGACAAGGGCGTCGGCAACGGTATTTCCATCATCATTATGATCGGTATTATTGCCCGTCTTCCCCAGGCCATCGGTCAGGAATTTGTTACCGCCCTTACGGCTGAAGCCGGCGGTCTCATCAAATTCTTGTTTGAAATCATCGCCCTCTTGGTTGTTATTGCCGTGTCCATCGTCTTGGTACAGGCCACGCGCAAGATACCCGTACAGTATGCCAAGCGTGTTGAAGGCAACCGTCAGTTCGGCGGTGCCCGTCAGTATATCCCGGTGAAACTCTTTGCCGCCAATGTGATGCCTATCATCTTTGCGCAGGCTTTGATGTTCATTCCGCTAACATTAGGCAACTATGGTAAGGAAAGCGGTAACTGGGTGGTGAACAATCTGCTTGACCAGAACAGTTTCCTCTACAACGTGGTAATGGTCATTCTGGTAATAGCCTTCACTTACTTCTATACTGCCATCACGCTGAACCCTGTTCAGATGTCTGAGGATTTGAAACGTAATAACGGATTCATTCCCGGTATTAAGCCGGGCAAGAACACGGCAGACTTCCTTGACAACATCATGTCGCGTATCACATTACCCGGCTCGTTGTTCATCGCTTTGATCGCCATCCTTCCGGCATTTGCTCGGTTCTTCGGTGTCAATCATGAGTTTGCCCAGTTCTTTGGTGGAACGTCCCTGCTCATTCTTGTCGGCGTAGTGCTCGACACCCTGCAGCAGATTGAGAGCTATCTCTTGGTTCGTCACTACGATGGTCTGTTAAGTTCTGGTCGTATTCGTTCTCGCCAAGGTTGAACCATAAACAATGGTTTACTTAAAGACGGAAGATGAAATAGAGTTGTTGAGGCAAGCCAACCTCCTCGTGGGGAAGACCCTTGCCGAAATCGCTCGCATGATAAAACCGGGAGTGACGACACGCCAAATAGACCAGCTGGC
>JAEEGL010856006.1_pt1 | contig 10367 bp, 8 predicted proteins | sample 9134231 | NCBI WGS metagenome assembly JAEEGL01 (sample SAMN16246548, study PRJNA631951) | gut metagenome | biome: gut microbiome; feature: rumen; material: fiber-attached | host: Bos | place: Iran: Karaj | collected 2018-10
CAGGATGATCCATCTTGTAAAAATGATTTGGTATTGGTTGTCGGAAGAAAGGCAAATGTTACAAACTGGCTTGATTCTTATAAACTTTTGCTTGGTCATTTTCTAACCGGTAGCACAGGATATACTCCATATTCTTTTGCTGGATCTACGGAAGATGTTACGCCTTTTCGCAGTTATGAATTAACAGAAAATGAATATGAAATGCTCAAAGCTGCATTGACCAAGACAGAACAAGGGATTATGAATTCAATATTTCCTAAAAAGATTAAAGATACAAGACGTCCATTGTTACCGTTTAGTTCTGGACAATTAGGGCTTGTATTAATATCTGGTGATGTCAATGGCATCGTAGAAGAAAAGGAATCACATTGTCGTCATACTGTAAAAGGTTATTCATCCAGGAGAACATCATCCAGGACAGAACCCATATTAAACACCAATGGCGTGCAAACTGGATATAAAAATATCACGGTAGATTATCCTGTAACTAATGTTGATATTATTATGCCCAACGGAAACATTGTAGAAATAGGGGGATAAGCATATGATGTATTTATTGCGCGGACAAAGTAAGATTTTTGCCCGACAAATAATTTTACAGAGCTCAAGAATCCTGTTCGCAGAATTAGTTGGGTCTCTAACAGAATTAAAAGATTGCGTAAAAGTTTTGCGCGGTCAAAATGGTGGTCAAAGATATAGTCTTTATACACAGATGTCAGGCGATGCCCGGCCAAAATATACTTGCCAGGTTGATTCTTTTAGTTATTCTGATGCTAAAACATTTTATCGTAAAGTTGAAGCCACTGATTTTTATGAACTGTTATTGATCAGTGATTATTTTTATAAGTCCATACAGGAAGAACGGTATAATATCAGTAGAGAAAATACGGAATTTAACTTTCTGTTTAAAGCAAATGATCTTGCCGGATATATCACGGGAGTTGTAGAAAATACGGAACATGTATGCAATCCGAGCGTTACTTTACTTGGATTGCAGAGATCACCATTGTTTCAGGATTCCGTATTTCAAAAGATTTCATTATCATGTTCCATACCGCTGTTAAGAGAATGGATGCCTGTATTACTGCAGCGCAATATGAGCAGCGTATCTACGGAATCATTTCTTACAATTGATTCTTCTCCTTTTCATTATTGGGATGTAGAATCAAGTGAACGCGTAATCGCTTTTAGGGCCAGATTCAATCAGTATCGCCTTCGCGAAGCAATTCAGAATGCTTTCCATGCCAGAGAAATTTCTTTTGGAAATGATATAAACTCTGGAAAAATATCTACTATGCGTTCTCTTACGCAGTATTTGGAAACATTCGGAGATGATCTGGTAGAAAAGGCCCATAACAGATTCAATCCTTTATATATACCTGGTATTTCAAAACCGAATGAACGGGCTGAATTTTTCTTTAAGAATTCTCAGTATTATGGCAACTTAAATTTCTTTGATTCGCAGAAAGATGTAACATCAAGTATTGCGTTAAGTCTTGACAGAAATAAAAGAACCATTGTAGTGGGAGAGTGCGGAGTAGGAAAGACTGCTATCGCATTAGGATCAATCTATACGCACGCCAAAAAGAAAAATCCCGTAACATTAATTATGACACCAGGCCATATGGTAGAAAAATGGTCTACTGAAATTAAGCGCTTATATCCTTTTGCAAAAACACGTATTATATCTGATATCAACGATGTATTATATTGGGAAAATGCCATCGTAAAAGATAATTTAATGGCACCGTTATTTTTAATTGTTGGTAAAGATACATGTAAAATGGAATATGAGCAAAGACCATATCTTACCTGGAATAGTAAACATCATACATATATTGATCCTACGGCACCCGGTAAAAATAATAAAATAATCAGAAGAGGACATGGAAATTATCAGCACTATGAATGGTATAGACAAAATAATCATACAATCGATGAAGAAGCAGTTACTTATTTTTTAAAGAAAACTTCAAAAAATCAGCTTGTTCCAACAATTGATTATAGTGGCGATCATTCACGTTCTTTCCGCGATAGTTCATATACGAAAGATGTTGTTAGTATATGGTGTGCCGCAAATCCAAACAGCCAAAGTGAATGGGTTAAAGTTCCAGGAACCGGATGGGTAAGTCAAAACATTGCAAGAGATTATATTAAACAGTGTGACGATATTGTAAAAACTGGCACAGAATTAACGAAAGAGCAGTTAAAATCCTATGCTGTGGCAAAATCCGCTTTATCCGATAATGTTTCCTATGGTATTCGTCGTTGTAATATTTCTGATTATATCAAACGTCGTATTCCATTAGATTATTTTATCGCCGACGAAGTTCATTTATACTCTTCAAAGGACACAGCACAAGGCAAGGCTTTTGGTAATTTTATCCATGCTGCAAAGTATACCATTGCACTTACCGGTACCTTATTAAATGGATATGCACAAAATATCTTTTCAATGCTCTTCCGGATGTATCCATCCACTTTTATTCAAAATGGATTTAAATATGACAGTGTAGCTGACTTTGCAAAAAGATATGGCGTTATTGAAACCGTATCTGAATTCCATAATGATTATCGACATGGACATCTTCCATTTAAGCGTTCTGAAAAATATAAACCTGGTGTTTCTCCGTTATTATTTAGTAAATTTTTATTGGATAAAGCTGTATTCGTAACACTTGCCGATATCACATCTGATTTGCCAAACTATGAAGAAATTCCTGTTGGCGTAGAGATGGACGTATTTACGAAAGAAGGATATACTGATTTTTATAAAAGGGCTCAGGAACTCATTAATGCGGATCGTAAACATCGTGAGAAATATATCTTCAAGATCGTTCAGCGCATGAATCAGTATCCTGATCAGCCCTATGATCAGATTCCTATCTTTAATAATGATACTGGTGAAGCCGTAATTTGTCCCAACAATATATCCAAAAAGAAAGATTTCGTATCTGGAAAAGATAGGGAAACATTAAAATTGGTACAACAGCATTTAGCCAACAATGAAAAAGTATTAATTTACGTGAATTGGGTTAATGCATCAGATTGTGTGGACAGGCTTCTGGATTTATTTAAGAAGAACAATATTAAAGCGGCTTTCTTAACAGCATCCATTTCTGCAAGGCAGAGAGAGAAATGGATTCAGGACAAAACAAAATCCGGAATCGATGTTATGATCTGCAATCCATCACTGGTAGAAACAGGTTTGGATTTGCTGGATTTTACGACAATTATCTTTTATCAGCTCGGCTACAATTTATTTACGATGCGTCAGGCAAGCAGACGAAGCTTGCGGTTAAATCAGTCTAAAGATGTTACTGTATATTTCCTGTATTTTAAAGATACAATTCAGGAAAGTATTGTTTCATTAATGGCTAATAAACTCCAGGCAGCCATGGCAATTGAAGGTAAATTTAGTGAAGAAGGGTTAAATGCTATGTCTGAGAACGATACATTGTTGACTCAGCTTGCAAATAACTTAACGAAGAACATCGACGTTAAATTAGAAGAAGGTGCCTTTGATTTCCATACCATCAAGGCTCAAACTTCTGGCAATCGTTTTAAAGAAAAAGCCGAAACGATGATGAAAAACTGGTATTTTCCAGTCATACCGCCTAAGAAAAGTAAGGAAACGGTCAATATTCCAGAACTGTTGAAATTACTTGCCTAATTTAAGAAGCAGAGGATTAATCCTCTGCTTCTTCTTTATTTAATCGTATTTTATATTTTTTATACATGGCTGCGATCTGTGGGTTTTTAAATTCATATTCTTCTATGTCCGTAAGACTGTTTTCTTCTGCCAGGATCTGGTCTACGGTTTTCTTATCCGTAAATAAATCTTGTGTTTCTATTAATTCAGAAGGCATCGTTGGTTTGTAATCCGGCTGAATTTGTTGGATCTGTTTTACTTCCATTTCCCGTTCAGCAATTTGATGGGCTACGGTATAGTATAAATATGCTGCGAAATTCTTTGGCGTATGCCTCTTCGTATATTCAAAGTTATTCTTTACCGAAGTCCATCCATATTGGTTAACTAACTTATCTAATGTTTTCGGATTAAAATTATACGGCGCGCCGGTGATTAATTTAACGAATGTCGTCCGTTCATCTTCTTCTTCGATGAGTTCGACCTGATATTCCTCTTTATCCCGTACTTTGAATGTATATCCTAATATTTTACGGCCTTGCCGATGCTGTTCTACAGATACTTCTAAGCTGGTATAAGCGTTAATATCCCGTATCGCCGGCGCAATGACACGTTGATTCAACGTAGCCGTTTCGGTAATGGCGCCGTCTGGAATATTAAACATCTTACGGGTCTCTTCTACGGTATAATAATGCTGTCCTTCAGATAAATAGTAGTTCATAACATCATAAAGCGGCATAGAATAACTGGAACGGAATTTCATCGGACCGCCGGCCTTATATGATATCGCGTATTTCTTTTTCATGTCACGGATATACGGCATTAAATATTTATCGACGGAGATACGAATGGCCCGTTCACCTTTTAAGTATTTCGAAGAAGAGATTAAACCAACGCGTAAGTCGTTTCCATCTTCTTCGTGGATTACTAACGTATATTGACGTAGCGCATCCGAAGCTTCTGACATTTCTTTTAACTGCTGCCCGACTACGTTAGGAGCCAGTTTTGCGATAGCTGCAATGTCTTTGCCTTTGATAATAAATGTATCATCGTTTTCGTTCTGTTCTACCTGGGATAATAATGCTAAAAATACTCGCTGTGCCATAATGGGCAGATTGGTAGGCTGTGTCTGAGCAAAGATAAACATCTTCGATTTTTTAATTTCATCTTCTGCCCGGATCTGAATGTCTTTTGAAGCCATAATTGCATCCTCCTATCATAGCAATCATAGCATACAAAAGAGAATGCCAGCAAGATATATTTCTGCTGGCATAGAAAGGATTTATATGAAGATTTTATTAGTACATTACACTTCAACAAAAAGTATTCGATTGATATTCGATACAGAAAATAAGGTTTATTGGTACACCAATGAAGTATTTAGTTATGATGAAGCAGATACTTGCATACGTGTATATAATAAACAGGAACTTGAGTTAGTTCTTCAAGATTTAAGAAATAATGGTTTTAGAGAAATAACGGTATAAATCTGCTGTCATTTTATCTTCGTTTTGTTTTGTTGTTTTTTTAAAAAATAACATACATAACATGTAACAGTACAGCAAAAATATACCGGCATACTTAAACATCAGTATTTATGCGGTTTTTAATAGGCACGCGCTGGATATAATACCGGTATATTCCAGCTGTAAAAGCAAAATTATACGGTAGAATTAAGCTATAAGATATATCATAGCAGAAATATACCGGTATAAAATTGCTATCACAGCTGATTTATATCTTAAGAAAGGAACTTGTATGTACATAAAACTTAACATCTGTGAAAACAACAGTCCTTATTCTGATTCATACAGGACAGATGTCTTGATTAAAACAAAGAGAGACTTTGTATCAAACAACGAACTGATTAACGCCTTACAGGATGCATATGATGAGTATTATGGATCTATGGGCTATGAAAGCGAAGAAGACGCTTTGAATGATGGCGTTTGTTTTGGCAGTTACTTTACTTCCATTCCAAAAGCGCTCCAAAGGAAATATGGCTTTAAAATTATAAAACCAGAAGAACTCTGGGCTGATTATGATATTGGATTTAATGCCAGCTAAATTATATCGTTACCAAAAAATTTTTTTAAAAACTACTAAAAAAATTGGCTCTATGTGGGCATAGGAATATGAGGGGACAAGAAAACCTCAAAAACTATGTAAATAAAAAGGAGAAAAAACTATGATTAATTATGAAACTGTTGCATTTATTGGTATGCTTAATGAGTTGGCAGAAAATCGCAAATGCGAAAAAGCAAAGTTTATGCCTGTCGGCAGAAATGCGGTCGATAATACGACAAGATTGCTTAATGCCGTTGGTCTTCGGTTCTACTATGATGTTACGAAGTTGGCTAATGCTGACGAGTCGTATGTGTATTTTCCGTTAGTCAGGCGGTTTGGCAAAGGTGAAACGGAAATGGAATATTATCCTCATGTATTTGTTGCATTTCCTAAAAACAATGCAAAGCAAGAGGATTTTACAATGTTCGCTTTTGCCGAAGATGATTTTGATTGGGATAAAGCGTTTGTTATCTCTGCCGGAAGTTGGAGTGCGGTAAAAGATTTATAAAATTATAAGGCTGGCATGACGATATTTCTTGTCCCCTTGTATTGTTAATGAATTAAAGAAAATCTTCTGTCGTTGGAATGTTGTAAAACCAGAATAACAGCAGATTTATATCGATATAATTCTGCTGGCATAGTATTCCAGCAAATTTATATCCTCTGTACTCGGCGTAATATAAGGCCAGAAAATAAGTACGGAGGATATATTTATGCTGTATTTAAAACGTATGCAATATTTTAACGAGTTTATGCGTGACTCATTTGATGATCGGATTATCGGACCCGGCGAATATTATTACGAAGACATGGAAACCCACGATGTCATCAGCTGTGAACATTATTGGAAACTTAAAAAAGAACGTATGGACAGTGAGTGGGATGATCGTTGGATCAATTACATGCAATCCGAAAAAGACTATAAGGAACGTTTGCGTCTTGCAGAACAACAGTATAAATTAGCTGGTATACTGGATAAACAAATCTTTAGTGAAAATATTAGAGGCGCCAATGAGAATGATGGTACTCCAACTCAATATTCTCATGCACCTAATGAGTTTTAATTATGGTAATGTCGGTAAAAGATTTTCTAAACAGCGGTTTAGATAAGCTAAATACCGCTGGAAAAGATAGTAAAACTAAAACAGAAAATGATAAAGCCAAGGAAGCTGGGGCTAAAATTGTTAATCAAAAAGCACCAGTAAAATCAAGCTTTAGTGTTCCAGAACGCATATGGAACTTTCTATGTAATGAAAAGAGCATAGGATCTATTACTACGGCTGCCATAATGGGGAATATTGCCCAGGAATCAAGCTATAATCCCAAAGCTGACTCTACTGCATTTGATGGAAATGGCTCTGTTGGCATATGTCAATGGACAAACTATCCAGTGAATGGTCCTACCGGTAGAAAAACAGATCTAAAGAACTTTGCTGCACAAAAGAATAAAGATCCTGGAGATTTAGAAGTACAATTAGAATTTCTTTGGTATGATATAGGGCGTCGTGGTGATATGAATACCACTAAAAACGCATCAAAATCTATGCCAGAAGAAAATAAGGATCAAATTTATGCTAAAATCAAAACAGAAACAAAAGCATTTTGTGATTGTTTTGAAAGACCGCAAAAAGGCTATGAAAACTACGAAAATCGATACAATCGTGCCATTGAAGCTTATGAAAAACAGGGTAAGGGAATCTTAGCTGCTGGTACTTATGTTCCCGAAAATAGTCCCGCAAATGGATTTGTAGGTCAATCTTCTGCTGCCAAAAGGGGCGTATTAATAGAAGAAATTGCAATAGAAAAAACTGGCCACAGAGATGAATTTATCTTAAAACCGCAAGATCCAGATAAAACATTCTGCGAGCCAATTTATCCAGATTTAACTTCTATTGGAGAAGAAATACCAGCTTATCAAATTCCAAATAATATTCCAACCTCAGAAATGAAGCCGGTTGATTATAATACCGCTGGCGCCGGTCTAGTTTTTGAATTATCTACCTCTGCAATTCTTAAACTTAATGATGATAAAAATTTAGCCGCATTTAAAATTAAAAATGAAGCTATAGCTAATCAACGCAAAGAAATCTTTAACTCCGCCAAGCACAGAGCTGCTTTTAAGACACCAAGTGCTGGTAAACCACCTAATAATAAAGATCCATTTCCTGTAGATTACAAAGTTGTAGAATTAGAAACGCATCAACCACAATGTAAAATTAATTCAGTAAAAGTATGCCGCCATTCAATGGAAGTTGGCAAAGCATTAGTATTGTTATCTACTGATACGGAAAAACGTTTAGTACGTATTGAAAACAATATGGCTACGATGATGCGTTATTTATATCGTATGGCAAGTCGCGTTAATATTAACTGTATATACTATGGCGGTCAGACATCAGCAACAATGCCGGCTACAACAAAATATGCTTGTATTCGTTGTTTAAAAGATAATCGTATTGAAGAAGGAAAGCAAGTAACATTAGATCAGTGTCTAAATTGTACAAGATATGAACCATTAATAGGACAAGTATATGATATATTAAGCGACACTGGAGATAATTTATCAATTATTTTAGATGACAACCAGATGTCATATACTACGATGGATGAATACTATAAATTCCGCAATATTACGGAACGACAGCAACCAATGGAATCTGCAAAATTAGATGCTACAAATGTTAAAACGAGAAATACTTCAGAAATTGATTTGGACGATGAATGGGGTCCTGGATTAGCTATGGATTGGGCTCTATATCCAGTTGAAATGCAGAAACCACATACTAATCCGCCAGTAGATGGTTCATTAGCTTCCAGTTATGGTGCGAACGGTGGAGCAGCTATTACTAATGGCGGTGTTGTAGCTAATATGCTAATTGAAGCAAGAAATCAAATTGACGCTTCTGATTCAAAAGCAAAAAAAGAAGGATCATCCTATGCGGAAACTCATACAGGTTCTGTAGTATCTGAAGTTAAAGCATCCTTGGGATCTCAAATTCGTGAATATTATAAGTCAAAAGGAATTACGACTGGTCAGGATCAATGTTTAATAGCATCTTTAATGTCAGTATATGGCAGTCAAGTTGGAGATACGATTGATAAGCTGGAAAAAGTTAAATCTGAAATTAAAGGCAAAGGCGTAGATAATATCGTACTTCATGTTATGTTTTATAGCATGGACCAGAAATATTTATTTGGCGACGAAAATAAGGATAAGTTACCAAAACGTCTTGACGAAGTACAAAAAACAGTAACTGGTAATGTTCCAACAGGAGAAAAAGAGACAGACGGTTCTGATAAAACAGAAGAAAAATCTGATTCTGCCAATGTGATGCCGGATGGCGCCTGGACTAATGTTAATAAATGGAATTGGAATGAGATTTCTACGCCATTAACAATTAATATCACTGGAAAAGAAGATTCTAACGATTTACCGAATCAATTAATCAATTTTGCAAAAGTTGTATATTTATATAAAGAGTTATTAGCTAAATGTTCTGCTTCTCGTTTTGATACAGCAGAATGGGGGTTCCCATTTACAGAAGAACAAATTGCTAGTGCTGCTATCGGATTAAATCATCCGGCAAATGGTGAATTCAATAACTTCCGTGGAGATCATTATCATAATGGTGTAGATATTGGCGTATTCGGTGGATCTTGGAGCAAACGTCATCCAGAAGGAAGCGAATCAAAATTAATGAGACAACCAGTTCATGCCGTAAGAGATGGTATTGTTTCATGGATGTATCATAATGGAGATGCTGGAGCCGGTGGTGGAGGTAATTGCTGCGGAATTCAACATGATAATGGATACTCAAGCTGTTATATGCATCTTGCATCTTTTGCTGTTCAATTAAACCAAAAAGTAGCTAGAGGTGAAGTAATTGGATATACCGGAGGATCTGGTGGCTCAACACTAATAGACTATGATGAGCATTTGCATTTTGAAATAAGACCGGATGGAAGTCATACAGGTATAGATCCTTGGAGTGTATATAACGGAAATTTAACTTCACGACCAAGACCTTTCCAATTTAGAGATATTAATCCATAAAAGGTCTAAAATTTAGACTAGTTTAATTTTTGGTTCTAATTACATTTTTACACCGTTGCGGCGCGCCGCCCTCCGCCCGTTCCCGGGCGGCGCGGTCGGACGGCCTCACTTATTTATAATTTATATTTGAAAAGCCAGGCAAGGGTTTCCTTGCCTGGCTTTTTTAAAGTAGTGAAGATCCGAGCGCGATTAAAAAGGAGGAAATTATGAAAAAAAGTTATATTGTAACATTCAGAGTCGACGGCCGTTACAAGGCTCTTATCGAGACAGAAGAAACAGATCTGGAAACTATTAAATCTCTCGCGGAAGACGAATACTACGAAGCAGATTTTGGCGAATTACAGGATATCGACGGTTACGCAAGAATGGTCGAAGATTATGATACCGGAGAAATTATCTGGGACCGGGAATGAAAGCGAGGCAAAGATTATGATGTACGTATTAATGCCATCACCTGTATTTTTAGAACATAATGATGTAAAAATTTATGAAGTTTATAAAGATGATACAGAAGGAGTCGGAACTTATAATTTTATTTTTGGTTTAAGCGAATGGTGCTCTGACCGAAAAAAGCAAGCAATTTTCGATGTTCGAGAA
>JAEEGL011393972.1_pt1 | contig 10367 bp, 4 predicted proteins | sample 9134231 | NCBI WGS metagenome assembly JAEEGL01 (sample SAMN16246548, study PRJNA631951) | gut metagenome | biome: gut microbiome; feature: rumen; material: fiber-attached | host: Bos | place: Iran: Karaj | collected 2018-10
TGGCGCCGCAGCCGCTGAGGAAAAGACCGAGTTCGACGTTATCCTCAAGGCAGCCGGTGGCAACAAGCTGCAGGTTGTGAAGTTGGTGAAGGAACTCACCAGCCTCGGCCTGAAGGAAGCCAAGGAATTGGTTGACGGTGCTCCGAAGCCCGTGAAGGAAGGCATCTCCAAAGAGGAAGCTGAATCTTTGAAGAAGACCCTCGAAGAGGCTGGCGCTGAAGTCGAGATTAAATAGTTTCGACCCAACCCCCAAGCAATAGAACAATGCTTCCACATCAGGTGGAAGCCTTGTTCTTATTGCTGTTTTATAATACCTGCTGATTGGTGTTTTGTGAATAATCAGTATTTTCGTCAAATAAAATCAAAAAGCCTTGTCAACTACAAAAAATAACAGAATAAGTTTTGCGACCACAAGACCTGTGGAGTTCCCGGATTTCCTTGACATCCAGTTGAAGTCATTCCAGGAGTTCTTCCAGATTGACACGGATCCGGAATCCCGCAAAAACGAGGGCTTGTATCGGGCGTTTGCAGAGAATTTTCCGATAACGGACGCAAGAAATTGTTTCGTTCTGGAATTTTTGGATTATTATATCGATTTTCCCCGTTATTCCATGGACGAGTGCCTTGAAAGAGGCTTGACATACAGTGTACCCCTTAAAGCCAAGTTGCAGCTGAAATGCAACGACGAGGAGCACGAGGGATTTGAGGAGGCCCGTGTGCAGGAGGTCTATTTGGGCATGATCCCGTATATGACTCCAAGCGGCACCTTCATCATCAACGGTGCGGAGCGTGTTGTCGTCTCCCAGTTGCATCGTTCCCCCGGCGTGTTCTTCGGTTTCTCGTACCACTCCAACGGTACGCCGCTTTATTCCGCCCGTATTATCCCGTTCAAGGGCTCATGGATGGAATTCACCACCGACATCAACAATGTCCTTTACGCTTACATCGACCGTAAGAAGAAATTGCCAGTTACGACGCTGTTGCGCGCCATCGGCTATGAGACGGACAAGGACATTCTCAGCATTTTCGACATTGCCGAGGAGGTGAAGGCATCCAAAGCCAACTTGAAGAAATATGTAGGCCAGAAGTTAGCGGCTGCCGTGACCAAGACTTGGTACGAGGATTTTGTAGATGACGAGACCGGTGAGGTGGTGAACATCGAACGAACGGAGGTGATCATTGATCGCGAAACCATATTCGAGAAAGACCACATCAACATGGTGGCGGATGCGAATATCAAAACGGTGCTTTTCCACAAACAGGATGAGAAACAGGTTGATTATTCTGTGATTTTCAACACATTGCAAAAGGATCCGACGAACTCAGGCAAGCAGGCCATCGAGTATATCTATATGCAATTGAAGAGCACGCAAGCTCCTGACGAGGAAACCGCTCGCGCCACCCTCGATAAGCTCTTCTTCTCCGAGAAACGCTATGACCTCGGCGAAGTGGGCCGCTATCGTATCAACAAGAAACTGAATTTGAACATCCCGATGGAAACGGGCGTGCTCACCAATGAGGATATCATCTCCATTATCCGTTATTTGGTTGAACTTATCAACTCCAAGACGGAAGTTGATGATATTGACCACTTGAGCAACAGACGTGTCCGCACTGTCGGTGAGCAATTATATAACCAGTTCAGCCTTGGCCTGAACCGCATGGCACGTACCATTCGTGAGAAGATGAATGTGCGTGACCACGAATCCTTTTATCCGCAGGATTTGATTAATGCCAAGACTTTGTCTTCAGTGGTGAACTCGTTTTTCGGCACCAACCAGCTGTCGCAGTTCATGGATCAGACCAACCCGCTGTCAGAGATTACGCACAAACGCAGAATCTCTGCATTGGGACCCGGAGGTTTGTCCCGTGAGCGTGCCGGTTTTGAGGTGCGTGACGTACACTACACGCACTATGGTCGTCTGTGTACGATTGAGACCCCTGAAGGTCCTAACATTGGTTTGATTTCCTCCCTCTGTGTATTCGCCCGCATCAACGACCTCGGTTTCATCGAGACCCCGTATCGTCGTGTGGACAATGGTCAGGTGCGCTTCGATGAGCCGCCCATTTTCCTGACAGCCGAAGAGGAGGACAACAAACGTATCGCGCAGGCTAACACGCCTATGGATGAGAACGGGCTGCTCGGCGAAAAGGTGAAAGCCCGCCGTTTGGCCGATTACCCCATTCTGCCGCGAGAGGAGATTGACTTGATAGACATTGCCCCCAACCAAATTGCTTCTATTGCTGCATCCCTGATTCCTTTCTTGGAGAACGATGATGCTAACCGTGCGTTGATGGGATCCAACATGATGCGCCAGGCCGTGCCGTTGTTGCGCCCCGAGGCGCCTATTGTGGGTACCGGTTTGGAACACCGTGTGGCGGTGGATTCCCGCGTGGTGTTGCTTGCAGAAGGCAACGGTGTGGTGAAATCCGTTGATGCCCAGCATATTGAGATTGACTACGAGCGTACGGAAGCGGAAGAGCTGGTCAGCTTCGACTCCAATGTAAAGAACTATCAGCTCCTGAAGTTCAGAAGAACGAATCAGAACTCCTGCTTCAACCAGCGTCCGATTGTGACAAAAGGCCAGAAGGTTAAGAAAGGGGATGTCCTGACGGAAGGTTATGCCACAGAAAATGGTGAGTTGGCTCTTGGCCGCAACCTGATGGTGGCCTTCATGCCTTGGAAAGGATACAACTTCGAGGATGCAGTCGTGATTTCCGAAAAGGCGGTCACCGACGACTTATACACTTCAATCCACATAGAGTCTTTCACCTTGGAGGTTCGCGACACCAAGCGCGGCCAGGAAGTGTTGACCAATGATATTCCGAATGTCTCGTCCGAAACGACCAAGGATTTGAACGAAGACGGTCTGATTCGCGTGGGTGCGGAAGTGAAGGAAGGCGATATCCTGATTGGTAAGATTACCCCGAAAGGTGAGTCTTATCCGACCCCCGAGGAGAAATTGCTCCGTGCCATCTTCGGAGACAAGGCCGGCGATGTGAAGGATGCCTCTCTCAAGGCGCCCCCAGCCATGCGTGGCGTGGTCATTGGCGCGAAATCCATGTCCCGTCTTATTAAGGACAGAAAGTCGAAGACCAAAGACAAGGACATTGAAGAGGAAATCAAGGCGAAATATCAGGTGGAGTTGGATGCCTTGAAAGAGGTGCTTGTGGGTAAGTTGTACAAGCTGTTGGAGGGTAGGGTAGCCCATGTGGTTTACAACGACACCAAAGAACCCGTTGTGCAAAAGGGTTCCAAGTTCTCCCAAAGAATATTGAATTCCATCGATTATAAGACGGTGTCAGTGTCTAAGTGGACCAATGACAGTCGTGTGAACGGCATGGTGGCTGCGGTTATCCGCAACTATCTGGTGAAAGTCCGTGACATTGAGTCTCGCCGCACGCGTGAGATTTTCGATGCAACCATCGGCACCGAGCTGCCTTCTGGCATTGTACAAATGGCCAAGGTGTATGTCGCCAACAAACGCAAGCTGCGTGTGGGTGACAAGATGGCTGGTCGTCACGGTAACAAGGGTTGCGTGGCGAAGATTGTGCGTCAGGAGGATTTGCCGTTCCTCGCGGACGGACGCCCTGTAGATGTGGTGCTGAACCCGCTGGGTGTGCCTTCCCGTATGAACCTCGGTCAGATTTACGAGACCATCTTGGCTTGGGCGGGTAAGAAAACGGGCACGAAATATGCCACCCCGATTTTCGATGGTGCCTCCCTCGACCAGATTAATGCTTTACTGCGCGAAGCCGGTCTTCCGGAGAACGGAAGTACGCAACTGTATGACGGTGAAACTGGCGAGCCTTTCCATCAGAAAGCGACCGTGGGTTACATCTACTACCTGAAGCTGCACCACATGGTTGATGACAAGATGCACGCCCGTTCCATCGGACCTTACTCTCTGATTACGCAACAGCCTCTTGGTGGTAAAGCCCAGTTTGGTGGTCAGCGTTTCGGTGAGATGGAGGTGTGGGCTATCGAGGCCTACGGCGCATCCAACGTGCTGCAGGAGATTCTGACGGTCAAGTCGGATGATGTGGTCGGCAGAGCCAAGGCTTACGAAGCCATCGTGAAAGGCGACAATATGCCAGTGGCTGGCATCCCTGAATCTTTCAACGTGCTGGTCAATGAGTTGCGCGGTTTGTGTTTGGATATTAAATTTGAATAAGAAATAAAACATCTGAAAGAAAATGGCTCTCAGAAAAGATAATAATACCCGTAAGGAGTTTCATAAAATAACCATCAGTCTGGCATCTCCCGAGACGATTCTCGAGCAGTCGCACGGCGAGGTGTTGAAACCGGAGACCATCAACTACAGAACGCTGAAGCCTGAACGCGACGGCTTGTTCTGCGAGAAGATTTTCGGTCCGATGAAAGACTGGGAATGCCACTGCGGTAAGTACAAGAGAATCCGTTACAAAGGTGTGATTTGTGACCGTTGCGGCGTGGAAGTTACCGAGCGCAAGGTGCGTCGCGAGCGCATGGGACATATCCAGTTGGTGGTTCCCGTGGCACACATTTGGTTTTTCAAATCCCTGCCGAACAAGATTGGCGCTCTTTTGGGTCTTGCCACGAAGGAAGTGGAAGCTGTGGTGTATTACGAGAAATATATCGTGATACAAGGCGGTATCATGGAAAGTGATGTGATTAAGAAGGGCAAACTGCTCAACGAAGAGGAGTATTTTGACTTGGTGGAGAAATTGCCCGCCGACAACCGTCTTTTGGAGGATACCGACCCCAATAAGTTCATCGCCAAGATGGGTGCCGAGGCATTGTACGATCTGCTCTGCAAGGTGGATCTGGATGCCGAATCTTACGAGCTTCGTGACCGTGCGAATCGCGAGACCTCCCAGCAGCGTAAGAAAGACCTGCTGAAACGTCTGCACGTGTTTGAGGCGTTCCGCGACAGCCGCAAGCGCGCCGACAACCGTCCGGAGCGCATGATTGTGAAGACCGTGCCGGTGATTCCGCCGGAACTGCGTCCGTTGGTTCCGTTGGATGGCGGCCGTTTCGCCACCTCCGACCTCAACGACCTCTACCGTCGCGTGATTATCCGTAATAACCGTCTGAAACGTCTCATGGAAATCAAGGCTCCTGATGTTATCATGCGCAACGAGAAACGTATGTTGCAGGAAGCCGTGGATTCCCTGTTCGATAACTCCAAGAAATCCAGCGCCGTGAGAACGGAGTCCAACCGTGCGTTGAAGTCCCTCTCTGACAGCCTGAAGGGTAAACAAGGTCGTTTCCGTCAGAACTTGCTTGGTAAACGTGTTGACTACTCAGGCCGTTCCGTTATCGTTGTCGGTCCCGACTTGCACCTGAACGAGTGCGGTCTGCCGAAAGATATGGCTGCCGAGTTATTCAAACCGTTTGTCATCCGCAAAATTCTCGAAAGAGGTATTGTGAAGACGGTGAAATCCGCTAAAAAGATTGTCGATCGCAAGGATCCCGTGGTGTGGGAAATCCTCGAGAACATCCTCAAGGGTCACCCCGTGTTGCTGAACCGTGCTCCTACGCTGCACCGTCTGGGTATCCAGGCTTTCCAGCCGAAACTTATCGAAGGTAAGGCCATCCGTCTGCACCCCTTGGTGTGTACGGCTTTCAACGCTGACTTCGATGGTGACCAGATGGCTGTCCACGTTCCGTTGGGTAACGCAGCCGTGCTTGAGGCCCAGATTCTGATGCTGGCTTCGCACAATATCCTGAATCCTTCGAATGGCGCGCCTATCACGCTGCCTTCGCAGGATATGGTTTTGGGCTTGTATTATATCACCAAACCGCGCAAGAGTACTCCAGAACATCCCGTGAAGGGTGAGGGCATGTCGTTCTATTCGCCAGAGGAAGTCATCATTGCCCACAATGAGGGTCGTGCCGACATGCACGCCATCATTAAGGTTAGGGTGACTGTTCGCGAAGAGGACAAACTTGTCAAAAAGCTTGTTGAGACTACCGTGGGTCGTGTCATCTTTAACCAGGTTGTGCCTGACGATTTCGGCTATATCAACGAACTGCTCACCAAGAAATCGCTTCGTACCATCGTGGGTGATATGGTGAGAATGGAAGGTACTGCTGTGACTACCAAGTTCTTGGACGACATCAAGAATATGGGTTACTATCAAGCTTACAAGGGCGGCTTGTCATTCAATTTGGGCAACGTCCTAGTTCCCGAAATGAAAGGCAACCTCATTGCTGACGCCAACTCGAAGGCTGCCGAAATTCGCGAGTTCGAGAAGATGGGCTTTATGGGTCCCAACGAGCGTTACAACCAGATTGTTGACCTTTGGACGGATGTTAATGCCAAGCTCACCCAAGAGGTGATGAAGGTGTTGTCGAGCGACGACCAGGGCTTCAATCCTGTGTACATGATGCTTCACTCTGGCGCTCGTGGTTCCGAGGCTCAGGTGTCGCAGCTTTGCGGCATGAGAGGTCTGATGGCCAAGCCTATGAAGGCTGGCTCGGGAGGCTCGGAAATCATTGAAAACCCGATTCTTTCCAACTTCCAAGAAGGTCTGTCCGTGTTGGAGTACTTCATCTCCACGCACGGTGCCCGTAAGGGTCTGGCCGATACCGCTTTGAAGACTGCTGACGCTGGTTATCTGACCCGTCGTTTGGTTGACGTGGCGCACGACGTCATCATCACCGAGAAGGACTGCGGTACTTTGCGCGGCATGACCATCTCGCGTGGTGAAGAAATCAAGGAACCTGGCAAGCACTCCTTATTATATGACCGCATCCTTGGCCGTGTGGCCTTGCACGACGTGTTCCATCCTCAAACGGGTGAACTCATCGTGGCCAGCGGCGAGGAAATCAACGAAGCCATTGCTGAGGCCATTGACGAGTCGCCGTTGGAGAGTGTGGAAATCCGTTCCGTGCTGACTTGTGAGTCGAAGCGTGGTGTATGCGCCAACTGCTATGGCCGCAACTTGTCATCGGCCAAGCTCGTGCAAAAGGGTGAAGCTGTGGGCGTTATCGCTGCCCAATCCATCGGTGAGCCTGGTACCCAGTTGACCTTGCGTACCTTCCACCAAGGTGGTAAGGCATCAAAGGGCCTGGTGGCCAACAGTACCGATGCCAAGTACGATGGTTATCTTGAAATCGATGAACTTCGTTCCGTTGAGGTCGACAAGGATGGTGATAAGTATCAGGTGGTTATTGGTCGTTCGGCAGAATTGAAGTTGCATGACAATAACACTGACGTTGTTCTGATGACGACTAATATTCCATATGGAGCCAAGCTGTTCTTCAAGTCGGGAGACCAAGTGAAGAAGGGCGACAAGATTTGCGAATGGGATCCCTACAATGCCACCATCATCTCGGAGCACAGCGGCCGCGTCCGTTTCCAGAATGTGATTGAAGGTGTTACCTATCGTAATGAGACCATTGCTGAGACTGGCTTTAATGAGCGTGTCATCATTGAGGGTCGTCGTGGCGCCAAGAATCCTCTCATCGATATCGTTGACGAGAACGGTGAGTCTATCGTTTCCTATGACTTGCCTGTGGATGCTCACGTTGTCGTTGAAGAGAACGAACAGGTTTCCGCTGGTGACCAGTTGGTGCGTATTCCGCGTAACGTCTCAGGCGGCGGCGATATCACAGGCGGTTTGCCGCGTGTGCAAGAGCTGTTCGAGGCACGTAACTCCATCGATCCGGCCATTGTTTCTGAAATCGATGGTATCGTTCACCTTGAGAAGAAGCTCAAGCGCGGTAACCGTGAGGTTGTGGTCACAGCCAGAACGGGCGAGGAGAAGCGTTATCTGATTCCTACTTCGAAGCAGATTCTGGCACAGGAAAATGACTTCGTGAAAGCTGGACAGCCGCTTTCGGAAGGTGTCATCACACCTAACAGCATCTTGGCCATCATGGGTCCGATGAAGGTGCAGGAATACATCGTCAACGAGGCTCAGAGCGTGTATCGTCAGCAAGGTGTGGTCATCAACGACAAGCACTTTGAGGTCATCGTACGTCAGATGATGCGTAAGGTCGAGATTCTTGATCCAGGCGATACCCGTTTCTTGCAAGGCGAGTTGGTCAATAAACTGACTTTCCAAGAGGAGAACGATGATATCTACGGCAAGTTCTTTGTGGAGGACAATGGTGCTTCCGACAAGCTGCAAAAGGGCGAAATCGTTTCAGCAATGAAGCTCCGCGAGGAAGAATCTGCCCTGAAGCGTAAGGACTTGACATTGCCTACCGTGCGTCCGGCTCGTCCAGCCACGGCCACCCAAGTGCTGCAAGGTATTACCCGTGCGGCTTTGGCTACCGACAGCTTCATCTCGGCGGCATCCTTCCAGGAAACCACCAAGGTGCTGACCAACGCTGCCATCGCTGCTAAATCGGATTATCTGCTTGGCATGAAGGAGAATGTGATCGTTGGTCACAAGATTCCTGCGGGTACAGGTTTGCGCGAATACGAAGATTTGATTGTTGGCTCCCGTGATGAGTATGAGGAGCTGCAAGAAAAGGCCGCTAACTAATTGTAAATGAATCTGGCGGGGATGGCTGGAAGGTTATCCCCGCTTTTTAATTTGAATACAATATGGAAAACAATCAGAAAAACCAATTGAACATTGAAATCAGCGACGAAGTGGCTGAAGGCAAATATTCCAATCTTGCTATTATTACCCATTCACCTAATGAGTTCATCGTTGACTTTGCACAGATGATGCCAGGTACTCCCAAGGCTAAGGTGCGTTCAAGAGTAATCTTGAATCCTTTGAACGCCAAACGTTTGTATAAGGCTTTAGCGGATAACATTGCCAAATACGAGCAGCAATATGGCACCATTCAAGATGTTGGCGGCAATGTTGCCCCCTTCACGATGGGTATGCCTACAGCACAGGCTTAACAGGATTGTCTGTGCGTCTTGTAAAAGACGTCGAATAATGAAAATCCCCACAATACCAAATGGCGTTGCGGGGATTTATTTGATGGTCCGTCAGTAAAGCAACCCAAACATCCATAGCGGGATTTTATTTCCATAGCCCACCTCGGTTTCATCGATGGCCAAATAGCTGTCAGGAATGTCCTTGATTTGGTCAAAACTTTTCTTGCGCCCACCCACTTCGAAGAGGTATTTTCCGTCTACAAGAAAATCTCCCTTTGGAGGATAGGTCACTTGATGCGACTGGCTCAACTGGTTCAGGAAGAACAACTCCCGCATTGTGCCTATGTTGGGCTGCATAGAGAAAGCATTCATGAGGTTGGTGTTGTTGAGGTAAATCTTCTCGGGTCGCGACAGGTCGGAGAGTTTCCTTGGCGTGTCGGTGAGTAACGATAGTAACCCCGCCTTTTCCAAGGCATACAACATCTTCAGCCCTTGGTTTCTGTCGGTATCCAACTCGCGGTAAAGTTCTGACATATTGGGCTTTTGCGGCACTTGTTCGGCCAAAATCATAAACATCTTTTTGGCTTTCTTGATGGTGGATTGCTCCACATTCTCAATGACGGCATAATCGCTTTCCAAAATGTGGTTGACCACGTTCTGCAATCGGTTGGCATACCCTTCGTAAACGTCTTTGTAGAAAGGATAATACCCCATTTTGAGATACTGGACGAATGCGGGCAGCACCTTGAAACCATCGCTGATGATTTCCGTGGCGATGCTTTTGTGCTTTTTCAGCAAGTCCTTCAACTCGATGACTGGGATGTCCTTGATGCCTTCAAACTTCAGATATTCGCGGAACGAAAGCCCCGTCAAGGTGTATTCCATCAGCCTTCTTGAGAGGTCGCCTTTGCCTTTTTCCATTTTGAGCATCGACGAGCCGGTGTAGGCAACGTAAAGTCCGGGGTAGTTGTCGTTGAGGTTCTTCAGTACGGTCTGCCATGAGTCTAAATAATGAATCTCGTCAAGGAAAAGATACCGTCCGCCGTAGGCATAGTAGTCCTCCACGACATCCGCAAAAGTGTGTGTCGCAAACCAAAGGTCGTCCAACGAAGCGTATAGCACTTCCGACGTGTCAGGGAAAGCCTCTTTGATGTGCTGGAGCATTAGCGTGGACTTGCCGGTGCCTTTCGGGCCTTTGATGCCGATAAGTCTGTCTCTCCAGTCGATTTTCTCGAACAGGTATCGCTTGAAGTCGGTAGAAGTGGCTTGAAGCTTCCTGTCCAAGACTTTCTGCAGATATTCTATTGAGTTCATGGTAGTCGTATTTTGCCCGCAAAGATACAAATAATATTTCAAAACACAATATTTTTGCAAAAAATAGTATCTGAAAACACTAAAAATTTCAAAAAATAATGTTTATAAATACTAAAATAATATCAATAATAGTGTTTCTAAACACTAATTTTAAAATCCTGTATCCCAAACTTGTAATATCATGTTTTTTTCGTTTCTTTGCAATCTCAAACAACTAAAACA
>JAEEGL011419112.1_pt1 | contig 10367 bp, 11 predicted proteins | sample 9134231 | NCBI WGS metagenome assembly JAEEGL01 (sample SAMN16246548, study PRJNA631951) | gut metagenome | biome: gut microbiome; feature: rumen; material: fiber-attached | host: Bos | place: Iran: Karaj | collected 2018-10
ATAATTTCCCTTCCAAAACAATAAAGCATGCACCGTTTATACGGTGTATGCTTTATATGTATTATAAACTACCTTTTCAGACCTCATACCCTCAGTTCTATAACTTTTTCAAGTTATACTCATAAACATAATCCATTTTATAATTTTTTCGCATATCATATCAATTAGCCACATGGCTAATAGACATAATACTTATCCTTAAATTCAATAGAATTCAATATTTCTTATTTTAATTTTGAATTTATATTTCTTCATATTAAAAATAAATATTCAATTTAATAAAATTTACCTATTTGTCAGGCAATGCCTGACCTACAGACTTTTATTTTTGATATCCCTTCTTTTATTGCGGAAAAATTATTTTTAAATTTATCGTACCATATGTTCTGTGTAAACATTATAATAGCATTTTCTCCGTTATCTTGATAATATTTTTTTCGCATTCCTATGGAATCAAATAAAAACTTGTCGTACAGGCTGATTGCAGCTATATTGCTTTCTCTTACTTCTAAAGTAATATATTTTATCATTTCTTTATAACAATCTTCTATTGCAGCTATCATAAGTGCTTGTGCAAGCTGCATTCTCCTATAATCAGGATGTACTGCCAATGTTGTAATGTGTGCTTCTTCTAATATGTGCCACATTCCTATATATGCTACGATTTTATTATCTGTATTTTTGGCACAATAATAATATGCCAAATTATTTGCTATTTCATTATAAAATGACTCCTTTGACCAATGATGATTAGGATGCACCAATTCTTCAATGTGAAAAACTTCATCCACATCGTCTTTTGTCATTCTTGTAATTTTAACTTCCAGCATAGTTGTATCCATATAAAAATTTTATCAAACAGTTACTAAAGTTTCAATTTTATATTAAATGTTATAATCTTTTTATGATTGAACACGCATATATTCATATACCTTTTTGTATCAGAAAATGTAAATACTGTTCTTTTGTTTCGGGCGAAAACATTAATAATAAAGAGCAATATATAAATGCATTAATTTATGAAATACGAAGTAAATACAATAAAGAAGAATTGAAAACCATATATATAGGCGGGGGGACTCCTTCTTTATTACAGGCTGATGATATAAACAAAATTCTATCCGAATTTAAATATGAGAAAACTGCGGAAATAACCCTTGAAGCTAATCCCGAAACGGTTTCTTTAAATAAATTTCAAGAATATAAAAGTATGGGAATTAACAGAATTTCCTTGGGCGTTCAGACTTTTAACAATGATTTATTAAATTTAATAGGCAGAAAACACACGGATAAAGACATTTATTCCGCTATAGATGCTATTAAATCCGCAGGTTTTGATAACTATAGCCTTGATTTAATATACGGATTACCGGAACAATCCTTAAAGATGTTTGAAAATGATATAAAACAAGCCGTTTCTATATTTCCTAAACATATTTCGACCTACGGACTTAAAATCGAAAAAGGTTCTTTTTTCTGTGATAATATGCCAAATAACATACCCGATAATGATGTTCAGGCTGAAATGTACCTGCTTTTGTCTAAAATACTTAAAGAAAACGGATTTAACCATTATGAAATAAGTAATTTTGCAAAAGATGGGTTTGAATCAAAACACAATTGTGCATACTGGTTGAATAAAGAATATTACGGTTTTGGTTTAAACGCCTCAGGCTATGAACAAAATATGCGTTATAAAAATACATCTTCACTCAATCAGTATTTAAAAAATCCCTTATTGCACGAAGAAGAAAATTTTTTGACAGAAGAAGAAACATATGAAAATGAAATATTTTTAGCTTTGCGATTAGGGAAAGGACTGGATATATCTGCTTTTAATAAAAAGTATAAACTGGATTTTTTAAACAAATACAAAAAAATTATTGATAAATATCAAAGATTAAAATTAATAAATATCGATGCAAATCGTATCGCATTAACCGAAGAAGGTTTTTTATTGAGTAACGAAATTATGTCGGAATTTTTAAATTAGACTTATTTTCTGTATAATTGCAATATAAAAGAGGATAGGCCTTATGACATGGATGAGCTGGCAGATAGATTATCTGTTGTTATTACAAAATTTTAGAGATATAACCCACGGAATTTTTGATAATTTTTTTATGTTTTTATCTGATATAGGTATTGCACCGTTTACACTGATGGTTATGTGTGCAATATACTGGGGAGTAAATAAAAAACTCGGCATATACATGATATATTGCAGTTGTTTTTCATATTTAATGAATATATTTTTGAAATTTTCTTTCTGCATATATCGTCCTTGGATATTAGATACAAGAGTACAGCCGCCGGCTATTGCTTTTGATACAGCTTTAGGATACTCATTCCCAAGCGGACACACATCCGGTGCGGTATCTTTTTGGGGAAGTATCGGAATGTATTTCAAAAATAAAAAACGGGTTGTTATCCCCTGCTTATTGATAATACTTCTTATTATGTTTTCAAGAAACTATCTGGGCGTACATACACCGCAAGATGTAACAGTTTCGTTTATTGTCGGCATCTTTATAATATATTATGTACAAAAATTATTGCAATATATAGAAGGCAGCGAAAAAAGAAAAAATATATTAATGCTTTGTATTACCATAGCTTGTGTTTTGCTTGCATCATATCTTTTATTAAAATCATACCCTGTTGACTATAAAGACGGAGTAATAGTTTATGATGTAACATCTGAAAAATATTCTGCCATAGCAAGAATTATAAATGTTTTTGCAATTTTGTTAGGATGCTTTTTAGAAACAAAATTTATTAATTTTAATCCTTTAAGCATAAATCTATTTAAAAGAATTATTATTGTAATAATCGGTTTGATAATAGCTTTTTCAATAAATCACTATTCCTACCATTTTTTAGAAGATATTGTAAACTCACAAACCGCACACTACATAATTAATTTTGTTTTAGGATTTTTTATAACATTTATATATCCGTGCTTTATAAAATTAATTAGCAGTAAATCAAATTAGGCTTCCTGCGTTCCTGTCTTTGTTCCGGCAAGAATAAAGGATAAAGGTAATGCTTTTGAAGTTATACTAGAAAGAGATTTATTATCTTTTAAAAGTAAATTGGCTGCTACACATAAATCATCCGTATGCACAAGATAATCGGAAGCGTGAACATCGTGTTTTACTTCTTTTTTAAATATTTTATTATTGACTTTATTCATTATACTATTACCGATTTCCATACCTGCAACAAGTGAACATATTGTAACAGCAACTTTTGGCAGAGCTGCAAGAGCTACATTTGCCGCCTTCGCCAATTTCGAATTTGATTGTATTTGAGGTAATTTAAAACCTGATTTTTCTAATCCTTTTTCAGCAACAGCTAAAATACTGATAGGACATACCAGACTTCCGAAAAATTGCTGTAAGGCTTCTCTTATTTTCGGGTTTTTGTTCTTCTTATTTTTATCCGCAATTAAACCGCCGGTTAATCCGCCAAGGATAGAACCTGCACCTATTAATAAAATATCATTCTCTTTATAAGTTAAATTTTTCAATGATGCAGAAGGATTCCTTTTTTTTGCAAGCGCATAAACACCTGCTACCGCAGCTGCAATGCCTAAAGCACTTCCAATAAAAGAAGCTGTTTTTACTTTCTTTCTGTCAGAAGCAAAACTAATCTGCTGCGGCTGTTCTTTAGGAACAGCAAGCTGTTTGCGTGCAGGATTATAACCAGTGTAATTAGTATTTATTGCGGCATTAATAATATTCATTTCGGCTTACCAACTGCTACAATTATATAATAAAAATGAATATTATTTTTTGTCACTTTGTAAACAGATGTTAATTAAGCAAAGAAAAATCTTGCGACAATAATCGACATAACAATCCCGATAAAATCGGCACATAAACCTGTATAAAGAGCATATCTGTATTTTTTTATTCCTACTGCGCCAAAATAAACGGTTAATACATAAAATGTTGTTTCGGAACATCCCATCATAATTGCTGCAAGTTTGGATGTATACGAATTTGCATCGTTATTTTGAATAATATCGGAAAAAACACCTATTGCAGCACTGCCTGATAATGAACGGACAAAAGCTAAAGGTAATATTTCTGCCGGCAGATGTATTTTATTCAAAAAACCGCCAAATAAATGAGCAAGTGAATCAATAGCACCGGATGCTCTTAACATTGCTACTGCAACAATTATTGCTACTAAATACGGAATTATATTTAAAGTAACTTTTGCTCCGTCTTTTGCACCTTCTATAAAAGCTTCATATACAGGCACTTTCTTAATTACAGCTACGGTTAATATTATAAGTATAATTGAAGGCAATGCCCATAATGATATGATATCTATAATTTCTTTAATCGGCATTTACAACCTCCGTTTCCTTTTGAGGCGGAAATACCTTTTGGAATATTTTAGCTATTATAATAGCCGATACAAATGCAGTGCTTGTTACAATTAAAGTCGGAACAATTATCTCTGTAGGTGAAGTGTTCCCGTTTGCGGCAAGAATTGCAATTACAGTTGCGGGAATTAATTGAAAACCTGCCGTATTCATAGAAAGAAGCATACACATTGAATTAGATGCACTTTCTTTATCTTTATTAAGTTTTTGCATCCCTTCTATTGCTTTTATTCCTATAGGAGTAGCTGCATTAGCTAAACCTAAAGCATTTGCCGAAAAATTCATTGCAACATCACCTATAATAGGGCTATCCTCCGGCAACTCCGAAAAAATTCTTTTTGCGATAGGTCTTAACAGCTTAGAAAGAAATTCAACTATTCCTGATTTTTCGGCTATCTTCATAATTCCGAGCCAAAAAGTCATTATTCCGAGCAATGTTAAAACAATTTTTACGGCTGACTCAATCCCTGTAAATATAGCATTTGCAACTTCATTTAAAGTACCGTTTATTGCACCGAAAACAATGGATATAACAATTAAAAAATACCAAATATAATTCATAAAACAATTTTATTTAATATCAAAATAAAAATCAACATCTAAGCTTTTCTTGATTTCTCTGTGCCGATTTATACTTTTTTCGGACTGTAAAGGATTTCAAGTATTAATATTTTGTAATAAGCTAATAAACATGATAAAATTAGCAATATATATTTTTATAAGGATTTAAGAATGATACCTATAAATGATTTATCGAGAGGTTATAATTTATATCACGAAGAATATGAAGCAAAAGCAATAGAAGTACTGAGAAGCGGGTGGTATATTTTAGGGAAAGAAGTAACGGAATTTGAGAAAGAATATGCTGAGGCACTTGGAGGGAACTGCTATTGTGCTTCCGTGGATAACGGTTTAGATGCTATTACTTTAGGATTAAAAGCTGCAGGTATTGAACCCGGTGATGAAATTATAGTTCAGGCAAACGGTTATATTGCAACAATGCTTGGTATAATGCAATGCGCTGCAATACCGATTTTTGTTGAGCCTGATGAATATTATCAACTTGATTATAAGAATATTGAACCGGCTATAACACCTAAGACGAAGGCAGTACTTGTTACTCACCTTTACGGATTAGCAACAAGAATGGAGCCTATAATAGAAATATGTAAAAAACATAATCTTATGTTATTTGAAGACTGCGCACAATCTCATTTTGCTCCGTATAAAGGCACATATACAGGTCTTTTTGGAGATGCTTCATTTTTTAGTTTCTATCCGACGAAGAATTTTGGCGGGTATGGAGATGGCGGCGGAGTTGTTTCGAAAAATCCCGATATTATTAAAAAAGTTAAAGTACTACGCAACTATGGAAGTGATTACAGATACCATAATATAGAACTCGGTTGTAATGCAAGACTTGATGAATTACAAGCAGGATTATTGAGAATAAAACTTAAACATATAAAAAAGCTGCTTGCGAATAGAGACCATATAGCTCAACGTTACTTGGCCGAAATTAAAAATCCGAATGTTTCATTGCCGGAAATTCCTGACGGTTGTGTTCATACTTGGTATCAATTTGTAGTAAGAGTTAATAATCAGGAAAAATTCCGTTCCTTTTTGGAACAAAAAGGGGTTTCTACTGATATATCTTGGAAAGTACCTCCGTATCTGCAGCCGATTATGATAGAAAAATTCGGTTATAAAAAAGGAATTTTCCCGATAACAGAAAACATATGTGATACGATTGTATCTCTGCCTATGATGGACTTTATGGAAGACTCAGAAATAACGAAAGTTATAAATGAGGTAAATAACTATGAAGGATAAAAAATGTTTTTTTGTTGATATAAAGTCAAATCCCGAAGCGGATGGCAGATTACTTGTTATTGAAGGAAATTCTAAACAGTTTCCGTTTGAAATAAAAAGAATATTTTGGGTAAGAGATGTTGCGGATGGTGCACAAAGAGGACAACACGCTACAAAACGGACAAAACTTATTCTTATTGCTGTTACAGGAAGCTGCGATGTTGTTGTCAACGATGGAGAAACAGAAAAAACATTTCATTTAAATGACCCTACAAAAGGTTTATATATTGACGAAATGCTATGGCGAACAATGAAAAACTTCACAAAAGACTGTATCGTAGAAGCAATTTGTGACCATGTTTATGTCCCCGGCGATGAAACATTTGACGATTTTAATGAGTATTTACAAGCAATAGGTAAAAAATAAAATGAAAAAATCAGGTAATGATATCTTTAACAGTATTTTAACTTTAGATAGTAATATAGAAAAACCTGTTCACAAAACAGAAGATATTTTACAATGGGTAAAAAAATTAAATAATACTCTTACTGTAAAAGTAAACAAAATTTCTTTAGAGGATTGTAATCCTTGGTTTTATGATAAAAATGAGGGTTGTATAAGAAATCCTGACGGTGCATTTTTTAAAATATACGGACTAAAACAAACTTGTGGCAATAAAATTATCCTTGAACAACCTGTTATTGTTCAAAATGAAATAGGTTTTTTAGGAATTATTACATGCAAAATAAACGGAACATGGCATTATTTAATGCAGGCAAAAGTTGAACCGGGGAATCCTAATTGTGTACAGATTGCGCCGACGCTGCAGGCAACAAAAAGTAATTTTATGAGAAAACACGGCGGGAAAGCACCTAAATATCTAGAATATTTTTTAAATGTAAAAACAGAAAATATTATTGTTGACCAAATTCAATCAGAACAATCATCAAGATTCTTTAAAAAAAGAAATAGAAATATCATTATAAAGACTAATGAAATAATTAAAGAATCCGATAATTTTAAGTGGATGACACTTAAACAAATTAAAGATTTAATGAAATATGATAATCTTGTAAATATGGATACCCGAACAGTTATATCTTGTATCCCTTATATTATTACTAATCCCGATGAAGATGTTCCGTACAATAATAAGCCGTATTTATACAAAAATATCTATGCTATGGAAAGAAAAACTATTGTAGAACTATACAACAGTATTAATAATCATAAAATGTTTTCAGAAACAAAAACCAATCTGGTAAAACTTTCAGAGCTTAAAACATGGGCTATGAAACCCAAAGAGCTGGTATGTAAAAAACCGTTCTCATTTAAAACTATTTTTTGTGATGTCACAATAGAAGGCAGAGAAGTTACACATTGGAAACAGCCTCTTATAGCTTCAATAGGAAAAGCTTTATATGGTCTTTTATGCTGTAAAGATAACGGTATAATAAAATTTCTTGTAAAAATTTGTCCCGAAGCAGGGTGTTTTGACTCTGTTGAAATCGGCCCGACTATTCAAAACGAGTATAATATGAAAATTAAGGAAAATTCTGTCCAAGAACTTTTTAAACAAAAATTAATTGATAAACAAAATATTATAATTGATTGTACATTATCGGAAGAAGGCGGTCGTTTTTATCATGATGCTAACAGAAATGTAATTATTATGATTGATAAAAAGGAAATTAAAAAACTGCCATCCGGTTATGTTTGGTGTGATTACGGTACAATAAACATACTTACACAAATAAATAATTGCCTAAATATACAATTGCGTAATCTGATATCATTGCTTGAAGTATAGGAATAAAAAGTTATTATGAAAAAAATACGTATCGGAATTTTAGGACCTTCAAATATATCTCAAAAAAGAATGATACCTGCAATTATAAGTAATCAATATTTTGAATTTATGGGTATCGCAGTTGCAACAAAACAAGAAAGATTATTAAACAATAAAAAGTCGGCACTTATTACAGATGATGTATGCAAAAACAGTATAAAAAAAGCTAAAAAAATTACTGAACAGTACGGTGGATGTATTTTTGACAGCTATGAAAAATTATTGACTTCAAATGATATTGATGCCGTTTATATTGCTCTTCCTCCGGCATTGCACTATTTATGGGCAAAAAAAGCAGTAATTAATAACAAACATATTATTGTAGAAAAACCTTTCGGAGTATCATTTAAAGAAACTCAAGAAATTATTAATATAGCTAAAGAAAATAATTTGGCAGTTCTGGAAAATTTTGCATTTGTTTATCATAAACAAATAGAAAAGATAAAAGAAATAATTTCATCAGGTAAAATAGGCGAAATAAGATACGTAAAAAGCAATTTTGGGTTTCCTATACGCGAACTTAATGATTTCAGATATTCAAAAGAATTAGGCGGCGGTGCATTGTTGGATTGCGGCTGTTATGCATTAAAAATGGCACAACTTATTATGGGGAATAATTTGAAAATCAAAAACACTATTTTATATTCCGTACCAAAATTTGAAGTGGATATGTATGGAGCTATATCTGCGGTTAATGAAAAAAATATAATTGCGGATTTATTGTTCGGAATGGATCAGCAATATAATTGTGCCCTTGAAATATGGGGAAGTAAAGGCTGTATAAAATCTCCAAGAATATATACCCCGCCGGCAGATTATACTGTTAATCTTGATTTAACTATCGGTAATGAAAATCATATAATTCCGATTGAGCCTTTTGATCAATTTTGGGCAAGTTTAAATGTTTTTGCAGATTTAACAAATGACATAAATAAAAGAGAAAAAATTTATAATGATATAATTAGTCAGAGTTATTATCTTGAACAATGCAAAATCGGAGGAAACAATGAATAAGCTTTCTATAATTATTCCTGTATATTGGAATGCGAATACATTAAAAGATTTGTATGATGACATCAAAACTAAAGTTTTAGATAAACTTGAAGAATATGAACTTGTTTTTGTTGATGACGGTTCAGGCGATAATTCTTGGGATATAATTAATGAAATAAGAAATATTGATTCTAATGTAAAAGCAGTAAAACTTTCAAGAAATTTTGGTGAACATGCTGCTATTTATGCCGGATTATCAGTATGTTCAGGTGATTGTGCAGTTACGAAACAGGCAGATTTGCAAGAAGATTCTTTAATAATAATAAACATGTATGAAAGTTGGAAAAATGGCAACAAAGTAGTTCTGGCTACAAGATACGCACGTGAAGATAATATTTCAACTAAATTTTTTGCAGGATTATATTATAAAATGATTCGTAAATTTATATTTTCCAAAATGCCGGAAGGCGGATGTGACTGTTTTTTAATTGATAAACAAGTTATTCAATCAATTTTATCAAGAATTGTTATAAATTCTTCTTTAATATTGCAAATTTTATGGTCGGGTTTTAAAACAGATGTAATATATTACAAAAGACTGGAACGTAAAGACGGAAAAGGTCGATGGACATTTTCAAAAAAAATGAAATTGACTCTGGATTCTATTTTTAGTTTTTCTTACCTTCCGATAAGAATTACATGGATTGTTGGAATTTTATTTTTTCTGTTTTCTATAATTATGACTATTTATGTTATCATCGATTTCTTCAAATTTGGCGACAAAGTTCCCGGATGGCCGACTGTTATGTGCATATTATTGGCATCTTCAGGACTTATACTTTGGACATTAGGGGTATTAGGTGAATATATTTGGAGAACCTTTGATGCTTCCAGAAACAGACCTCCGTTTATTATCGAAGAAGTAAAATAAATATATTGAAAATTTTTAAATTTTTCATAAAATATAAATAGACAATAGCGGTATCGTCTAGGGGTCAGGACGGGAGATTCTCATTCTCCAAACACGGGTTCAATTCCCGTTACCGCCGTTTTTTAGCGAATAAAATAATTCTCATTCCCAATACTTTTGAAAACGACGGTCTTGCAATTGAACCGCAGAATTTTTTTGCTGAAAAAATTCCGTGGGTTAGCTCTGCATACTTATTTGTAAGGCTCGAATTCCATATTCTCGCCTACAACTAAGCAAATTCCCGTTACCGCCGTTTTTTAGCGAATAAAATAATTCTCATTCCCAATACTTTTGAAAACGACGGTCTTGCAATTGAACCGCAGAATTTTTTTGCTGAAAAAAT
>JAEEGL012024160.1_pt1 | contig 10367 bp, 5 predicted proteins | sample 9134231 | NCBI WGS metagenome assembly JAEEGL01 (sample SAMN16246548, study PRJNA631951) | gut metagenome | biome: gut microbiome; feature: rumen; material: fiber-attached | host: Bos | place: Iran: Karaj | collected 2018-10
AGTCGTTGAAACCCCTTTCTGCTTCGTCAAACCGTAATTTTTGCTCCCAAAAGGGCATTTTTGGCGTTTTAATCAAAAAATATTCGGTAGAAACCTTGCCGTTTAAGGATTTCTTCCTAATTTTGTTTGCAAGAAAACTTAAAACTGTGCCGGTTCGACTGGGAAACTCATCAGATTATTTAACTTAACCGAGTGTCCTTTCCGTTCCGATGGCGCGCTGTTTCGTATGAATCAGATTACAAAGGTTCGGATGGCCTCAAATCCTGTTTTTACAGAGATTTCATCGCATCACCGGCGCAGTTTTTTCTTTTGAGCGTTTTCCAAATGCGATATACGGGCGACGAAGTCCGATTAAGAAATCCTTATGTCCGATATGGGCATAAGGATTTTTAAGTTGTGTTGCCGGATGGTTGGCAACTATTTGTGCAAGCCGGCGTAGTAGCCGATTTTATAGAGTTTGAAGAGGAACAGGCTGGGCCGGCAGCCCAGCAGGTTGCGCCGCTCGAGAGGGCCGAGCCACTTGTGGCAGCGGCGAAGCAACGGGAGCAACCGCATGTGGCGCAGACGCGCGGCGGTGCGGGTAATGGGTGTGCCTTCGGGGAAGAGCGCTGCATGGGTGTAGAGGTTCTGCAGGGCTTGCTCCGTTTTTCTCAGAAAGATGTCGTTGCTCTCGATGCCGGTGTGGACGAGTGGATTGTCGATGTGGCGGACGGGAATGCCTGTCTGCTTGAGTTGCATGCCCAGAAGGGCGTCTTCGTAGCCGTATTGTGAGAAAGATTCGTTGAACTTTATTTTGCCGAACACGCTGCGGCTTATCATGACGTTGAAGGCAGTGAAACTGTCGTAGGGGTGGGCGTTGCGGTGTGTCAGCGTGCGCCTGCGGCCTGCGGCAAGCTCGTAGCGGTAGCGCAACTGGTTGTCTGGCCGGCCATATTGCGGCGAGGTGACGATGCTGCCGCAGATGACGTATTCGCTGTCTGTTTCCTGACGTGCAGCCTCAAGGTAGCGTGAGATGAAGTCAGCGGAGCACACTTCGGCGTCGCAGTCGATGATGACCACAAGGTTTCCGCTGGACTGAAGGATACCTTCGTTCCGCGTGGCAGCGCGCCCCGTATTGCCGGGCTTGCGTATGAACCGGCAATTGGGCCATTGGTCGATTACGCTGTTGGTCTTGGTTGTTGCCGTGTCGGACGAGCCGTCGTCGATGACGAGTATTTCGTATGAAGAAAGCCCGTAAGCGGCCTCGCACGATTGGCGGAGGTCGCTCACGAGCTGCGTGCAGTCGTAATTGTATTCGGGAATGACGACTGAAAGTTGCATCTGCTACTTTTTAAGCCATCTGTCGAGCCAACGGAAGAAGGTACGCTGCCAGAGAATGCCGTTCTGGGGCTTGAGCACCCAGTGGTTTTCGTCGGGGAAGAGGAGCATCTGGGCTTCTATGCCCCGCATGCGGGCGGCGTTGAAGGCCGACTGTGCCTGGGAGTGAAGGATGCGGTAGTCTTTCATGCCGTGAATGCAGAGTATGGGCGTGTCCCATTTGTCCACACTCAGATGGGGAGAGTCGGTGTAGGCTTTGAGGGCTTTTCCCTCTGCTGTCCACGGTGCTGCACCGAGGTCCCAGTTGGGGAACCACATTTCTTCGGTTTCCACATACTGCTGTTGGGTGTTGTAGATGCCGTCGTGTGAAATGAAACACTTGAATCGCTTGTCATGATGTCCGGCAAGCCAGTAAACAGAGTAGCCTCCGAACGAAGCACCTACACATCCGAGACGGTCTTTATCGACATAGGGCTCCTGGCTGACGGCATCGATGGCAGTCAGCAGGTCTTTCATGCACAAACCGCTGTAGTCGCCGCTGATAGCTTCGAGCCACTCCATGCCAAAGCCGGGCAAGCCGCGCCGGTTGGGGGCTACAATGATATATCCGTGGGAGGCCATAATCTGGAAGTTCCATCTGTAGCTCCAGAACTGGCTTACGGGACTCTGCGGACCGCCTTCGCAGTAGAGCAGGGTGGGATAGGTCTTGGTGGAGTCGAAGTGGGGCGGGTAAATGACCCATGTGAGCATTTGTTTGCCGTCGACAGTGGGAATCCAGCGCTCTTCAACTTTTCCCATCTCAAGCTGGCTGTAGATGAAACCGTTTTCGTCGGTTATCTGGGTGATTTTATTGTTGTCGTTAAGGGCTATGGTGTACACCTCATCGGCCTGGCTCATGCTGTGGCGCTTTACAATTAAGTTCAAACCGTCTGCTGTGAGCGCTTCAACGCTGTAATCCCAGACGCCGTCGGTGAGTTTTTGCACTTGGCCCGCGATGTTTGTGCTGTAAACCATGATGGTGCCGTGCCAAACGCCTGTGAAGTAAAGCGTCTGGCTGTCGTTGCCCCACAGGTAGGTGTTAACGTCCGATTCGAAACTTTCTGTGACGTACGTTTTCTTACCTGTGGCAATCTCATAGACACATAGGCGCGAGCGGTCGCTTTCATAGCCGTCGCGTTCCATGCTTTGCCATGCGATGTATTTGCCGTCGGGAGAGAATTGCGGGTTTTGGTCGTAACCAACGTTGCAGTCCTCCGGTTGTTTGTTGACCTGCTGGTTCTCTTTACTGCGAGTGAAGTCCGTTTCCGGCTCAACGTAGCCTTCAGGTTTGCAGATGTTGCGTGTGGAACCGTCTTCTATATTATAAAGGTAAATGTCGCTGTCGGTGCTGTTGGCATAGTCGAGCCCAGTCTTCTTGCGGCATGTGTAAGCTATGGTCTTGCTGTCGGGACTCCAGGCTAATTGTTCGGCACCTCCGAATGGGAGCAACGGACATTCGTATGGCTCGCCCTCGAGAATATCTTTCTTAACGGTAACTCGCTTTCCGTCGAACTCAGCGAGGAACGGATGGGGAATGGTTTTGACAAACTGGTCCCAATGTTTGTACATGAAATCGTTAATGACGATACCGCTGCTGAGAGGCAGGTCTTCATCGTTCTTCTGGATGTTGGTGGTGTCTTCCACTTCCATGATGAGGACGATTTGCTTCTCGTCAGGCGAGAGCAAGAACTCGCTGATGTCGTCCGTAAGGTCCGAAACTTGTTTTCTGCCGCTTCCGTCGGCGTTCATAGACCACAATTGTTGGCTTCCGCTTTTGTTGGAAAGGAACAGCACCTTCTTGCCGCCGTCGTAGAACACGGCATTACGCTCGTTATCGTTTGTAGTCGTCAGAATCTTGTTTTCTTTTTCATCGAGCGACTGTGTGTAGAGCACGCTGTGGCTCTTGTTCTGTTCTATACTGTAGTAGGTGACGTTATAGACGGCTGTTTTGCTGTCTGGAGCTACTTGGACTGAACCGATGCGGCCTAATGACCACAGGGCTTCGGGTGTGAGCAAGTCACTTTCAAACTTGGTGGTGGATTTGCCTATGAAATCTTTGTCTGTCGCGGAGTTCGAGCAGGAACTGATGGCTAATGTTGCCATAATGCTTACTGTTAGAAAGATTGTTTGAATTTTCATTGTTTACTTATTGCTTGTGGTTAATAAAAACGAGGAGGAATTGTCTGGCAGATGTGTCATGATACAATTCCTCCTCGCGATCTATCGGCTTATCTTTTTCTCATTCGCTGCTGTTGTTGTTCTTGCTGCTTCTGCAGAGCCTCCAACCGTGCGGCAAGACCGCTGGCTTTTTTCGGATTGTTCTTGTTCTTCCGATAATTCTCTTCCAATTTTGCAAGAAGTTTCTTGTCGTCTGTCCGCCAACGCAGCCACCACATCGTCACTGCGCTTGCAAGCAGGGAAATGAAGTAGTAATAGTTCAGACCGGAGGAGTAATCATTGAAGATGAAGAAGAAGAAGAGGGGCATGAGCATCATCATCCATTGCATCATTTTCATTTGCTCGGCTTGCTGCCCCATCATGGAGTCTTTCTGCTGTTTCATGTTGATCCAACTGTACAACAGGTTGGAAACACAGAAGAGGAGACAGAATATGCTCAAGTGGTTTCCAATGATGGGGAGGTTGGAACTCCAACTGATCACGTCATCGTAAGTTGAGAGGTCGTCAGCCCAGAGGAAGCTTTGTTGGCGAAGTTCTATGGCGTTCGGTACGAAATAGAACATGGCTATCCAGATAGGCATCTGCAACAAGATTGGCAGGCAACCGCCCATGGGGCTCACTCCATACTGGCTGTAGATGGCCATCATTTCCTGTTGTTTTTTCAAGGCGTCTTCTTTGTTGGGGTACTTTTCGTTAAGTTCGTCCAGCTTCGGTTTCAGAACGCGCATCTTGGCACTGCTCAGATAGCTCTTGCGGGTGGTGGGATAGACGAGTATCTTCAGAAGAATGGTGATGAGCAAGAGCACTACTCCCATGTGTAAACCGAGACGTGTGAACCAGTCGAACACGTAGATGGTGAAGAAGCGGTTTATCCAACGGATGATGGGCCAACCCAGGTCCACCAGGCGGTCCAGGTCGAGGTCCTTGCCTTCAACCAGGGTGTAGTCGTTCATGCTTTGGAGCAGACGGAATTTGTTCGGGCCGACATAAAATTGCAGCTGTGTGGGCTGTTTTCCCGTCGGGTCGAAGGCTGTTTTCATGTAAGCCTCGTCATATTTCAGGTAGCCGCTGCCTTCGCTCAGCGGTGTACTCTTTACGTGGGCCTCGGTCAGACCCTGGTAGCTGATGAGTACATTGCTGAAAAATTGATTTTTGAATGCGATCCATTCAAGCGGTTTCTCTGGTTTTTCTTCTTTGGCTTTTGTTTCCGGCAGGTGGTCGATGCCGCCATCCTGTTCTTTATAGGTCAGCCTGGAGTAGCGTGTCTCGAAGGTATAGCCTTTTTCCTGCTGTCTGACACTGTCCTGCCACTCCATATAGAGGTATTTTTTGTCGGGAGCCCAGAAGCGTTCCAAGCCACCTTCGCCGCGTATCTCCAAGTTTACCATGTAGGTCTCGGGGATGAGCTTATAGTCAAACACCAGACTGCTTCCGTTCTTGGCAGAAAGGCGCATGGTCACGGTGGAGTCGGTCACGTTTTCTGCGGTAAAGACATGGTCGGCCGTATTGACGTTACCCTCTGTCAGGTTGAGGGCATAGTTTAGCCGAGCCGTCGTTTTGTCAAACAGTGTGAGGGGCTGTTTTTGCTGATTCTTGTATTCTTTCAGCACGGCCGAGGCCATGCTGCCGCCCATCGTGTTGAGAGTCACTTTCACTACGCTGTTCTCGAGCACGATGTCTTCTGCCGCGCCGCGCAGGGTGGACGAGAAGAGCGACGTTGTGTCGTTCTTGGCCAACGAATCGGCCGCCTGCTGTTCAGCCAGCCGGGCCATTTCGTTTTCATGCTGTATTTTGGCGTTAACGGCTGCGATGGAATCGTTATAACGTCTCATAGCTTCCTGTTGTTCTGCGCTCGGCGTGGCAAAATAGGTGTAGCCGAAGAGCACCAGAGCCATGAGGACAAAACCAATGACTGTGTTTTTATTCATTTATAATGGATATAGATTAGATGATGTCCGATATGATTTATGCTTTCTTGTACTTGACAACATGCTTCATGAAGTCCATGAAAAGCGGGTTGGGGTTTAGCACCGTGCTGTTGTATTCTGGGTGGAATTGTGTGCCGAGAAACCATTTCTTGCCAGGAACTTCCACAATCTCCACCAAACCTGTCTCGGGGTTGATTCCGGAACACACCATGCCGTTTGCCTCATATTCCTCGCGGTATTGGCTGTTGAACTCAAAACGGTGGCGATGGCGCTCGGAAATAGTCTCCTTGTGATAGGCCTTATAGGCTAAACTTCCCTTTTTCAGCCGGCATTTGTAAGCGCCCAGGCGCATGGTGCCGCCCAGGTTTGTGATATTCTTCTGCTCCTCCATGATGTCGATCACGTTGTGGGCCGTCTGCACGTCCATCTCCGAGCTGTTGGCATCTTTGTATCCCAAAACATTGCGGGCATACTCTATCACCATCATCTGCATGCCCAGACAGATGCCCAGTGTCGGCACGTCGTGCTCCCTGCAGTATTGTGTGGCCAGTATTTTCCCTTCTATGCCGCGCTGTCCGAAACCCGGGCAGACGATGATGCCGTCCATCCGGTCTATTTGCTCAGCCACGTTCTCCGGCGTCAGTTTTTCGCTGTTGATGAATTCAGTCTTCAGCTTGTGGTCATGATATGTCGCGGCCTGTGACAACGATTCCAGGATGCTCTTGTAGGCATCCTGCAGATCATATTTGCCCACCAGGCCGATTCTGACCACTTCCTTCGCCTGACGGCGGCGGTTGAGGAAGTCTTTCCACGGTCCCAGAATCACTTGGTCGGAGTCAACCTCCATACCAAACTTTTTCAGGATGGTTTTGTCCAGGTTCTGTTCGGCCATGCGCACCGGTACTTCGTATATGCTGGGCACGTCCACGCTTTGGACCACTGCCTCGAAGTCCACATTGCAGAAGGCGGCCACCTTCTTGCGCAGCGACTGGCCCAGTTCCCGCTCGGCGCGCAGCACAAGGATGTCCGGCTGTATGCCGAGGCTCTGAAGTTCCTTTACAGAGTGCTGCGTCGGTTTCGTCTTCAACTCCTTCGCTGCAGCAAGGTAGGGCACGTAGGTCAGGTGCACGCTCAGCGCACGTTTGCCAAGTTCCCATTTCAGTTGGCGGATGGCTTCGAGAAACGGGGTGCCTTCAATGTCGCCCACAGTGCCTCCAACCTCTGTGATGACGAAGTCGTAGCGCTCTTTCTTGCCTAAATACATGATGTTGCGCTTTATCTCGTCTGTTATGTGCGGTACCACTTGGATTGTCTTGCCCAAATAGTCGCCGCGGCGCTCCTTTTCTATCACGCTCATGTAGATGCGCCCCGTCGTATAGTTGTTGTCCTTCGTCGTCTTGATTCCCGTGAAGCGTTCATAGTGCCCAAGGTCCAGATCGGTCTCCTTGCCGTCGTCTGTCACGTAGCATTCGCCGTGTTCGTAGGGGTTGAGCGTGCCCGGGTCAATGTTGATGTAAGGGTCAAACTTCTGAATCGTTATTTTGTAGCCGCGGGCCTGCAGCAGCTTGCCGATGGAGGCCGAAATGATGCCCTTGCCCAGCGACGAGGCCACGCCGCCTGTGACGAAGATGTACTTGGTTTCTGCCATGTCTCTTGATATCCGTTTCTCTGCGATGGGTTAAAATATATACTTACAGTCTGCAAAGTTACAAATAAATGGTTGAATCGCGAAACATAGACACCAAGTTTCTCTTCACATGTCCCGCGGAAGGCATGTAACTTATTTAATGTTATAATTAAAAGAGCGTCGCCCCGTAAAGCAATCCAAAGTTTTACAGGTGAGGCCGGCTCCGTGTGTAGTCGCAGAATGGCGGCCCTAAAGGGGAGATGGTTCTTCCTAAATCCGATATAGTGCGTACGAAAACGGACTTAGTTTTGCCAAGGTGTGGGGTGTTTGGCAAAAAATGCGTAATTTTGCATCCTGAACTTTATATGCAAGAAGAAATGAAGAAAATAGCTGTGACGTTTTCCCTGTTGGCCGCGCTGACTTTCAGCTGCGGGCTGCACGGACAGGCTGAGGTGTACGGATATAACAAGAAGTGTGGCCTGGAGCTGAACCAGTATCTTAAAACACTTCATGAAGAAGGCCCTGTGGCCGCTTCCAAGGCGTTTGGCAAGGGCAAGGAGGCGACGACGATGTCGCTGGTGGTGCGTTGCACGGACGGCGATGCCGCAGAGCGGGAACTGCGCGCCCTGGGCGTTGACTGCCGGCGCATCTCTGACGATGTGCTGACGGCGCGACTGGCTCCTGAGCAGATTGAGGAGGTAGCCGGATGGCCGGTGGTGAAGCGTGTGACCGGTTTGCGGGGACGTCAGCTCCACATGGACCGCGTGCGCGAGAGTTCAAACGTAAACAAGGTGCACGAGGGCGAAGATCTGGAAACGCCATTCACGGGTGAGAACGTGCTGATTTGTATTCTGGACCAGGGTTTCCAGTTTACCCACTCCGCTTTCAGAGTAACGGACGACTCGAGCCGAATTGCCGCCGTGTGGAATTTGGCCAAGTCGGAGCGCAAGCTGCTTCGTACGCAGGCCGAGATACTTGGCTCGGGCGTTGACGGCACACGCGAGTCGCATGGCACGCATGTGACGGGCATTGCCGCCGGTGGCAAACTCTATGGCAGTCCTACATACTACGGTGTGGCCCCCGGGGCGCAGATTGTGATGGTTTCGAGCGCAGACTTTGAAGATGCCGACGTGCTTGACGCCATTTCTTTGGTTAAGGAGATAGCAGCCGAGAGGCATGTGCCCTGGATTGTGAACATGAGCTTTGGCACGAACTTCAGTCCCCATGACGGTTCGGCGGAACTTTCGCGCGACTTGGACGAACTGCTTTCCAAGGAAGGCGCCATTGTGGCTTCGGCAGGCAACGACGGTGACAACGTGTTGCACGCTGCGGGCAGTTTTGCCGAAGGGCGGACGGTGACGAACATTGCTGTAGACCACAAGTCGCAAACCTACGTTTTCGTGTACATAGTGGGAGACGGTCCGGAACCGTTCAAAGCTCAGCCGGCGTTTCTCAACAATTTGTCGAAGCAGTTTGTGACTGCCGACGCGACGTTTTGGCAAAAGTACCTGACAGAGGAATATGGCGTTGACTCAGTGACGAACCGCTACTACTATCAAGCCATGGTGAACACACCGGCAGCCATTAAGGCGTCGCGATATACCGACTGCAACCTGGCATTTAAGGTGGAAGGCACGCCAGGTCATTATTTCCATGCTTTCTTGAACGGCAACGGCCCCGTTTTCTTGGCCGATAAATCGCAAAACGCCACCATCGACGCCATGATGTCGGTTGGCAGCCCGGCTGACACGCGCAGCGCCGTGACGGTGGGCTCTTACGTGACAAAGAACCGCTGGACAAATATCGAGGGAAGCAACTACGGTTACGTCGGCGCCGCTGTGGTGAACGCGTTGTCAAGCTATTCTTCCGTTGGCCCTATGACAGACTCCACCTTGTTGAAGCCCGACGTGTGTGCACCGGGCCAAGGTGTGATTTCGTCCATCTATAAGAACGCGGTGGACTTTGCCGGAAACAATACGCAGATTGTAGAAAAGGTGAGGATGGGGATTACGGATTATTACTACGGCATCATGCAGGGCACGTCGATGTCGGCGCCTGTCGTGACAGGTGTGCTGGCGTTGTGGTTGGAGGCCAACCCCCTGTTGTCGGCTAAACAGATACACGAAATCATAGCTGAGAGCAGCACACGCGACACCTGGACCGGCACATGTTGGAATCCCAAGTGGGGATATGGGAAAATCAATGCGTATGAAGGCTTGAAGTTGGCTCTGAAACGCACTGGCATCGCAGCCAGGCACAATGTGACCGAGCCTGTGACGATACGTAAGACGGGCGAGGCTTGGCATGTGTTGTTCAATGCCGACGAATCGTTTGCCGACATCGCCTTGTGCTGTCTCGACGGCAAGGTTGTGATGCACCGTCGTGTGGATCAGGTGGCCGTAGGCAGTGAACAGACGGTTGACCTGCGGGGTCTCTCTGCCGGTATCTATGTATTGAAGATTCAGACGCCTAACCGTGTGCTTTCGCGCAAAGTAATGGTGAAGTGACGCGGTCATAGCTATACGGAAAGCGCAGTGACGATGTCTGTCACTGCGCTTTCTTTATGTTGTGTCGGATTAGCAACCCATGGTCTCGCGATAGAAGTCGAGCATGTCGAAGATCTCGTCTTTCGTGGCCTGTTGGTTGATGCGTATGTCGCCGATGCCGGCCAGCAGGGTGAAGTTGATGACGCCGTTCTCGTTCTTCTTGTCGTGGGTCATGAGTTCAAAAAGGCGTTCATACTGTTTGCAGTCGAATACGTACACGCCGTAGTGTTCTTTGATGAACTGGACGGTCTGCAGCATGGTGTCGTGAGGAAAACCGAGCCGTTTGCAACTGAGGTAAAGCTCGCAAACGAGTCCCCAAGCCACTGCATATCCGTGCAGTACGGGCTTGTCCCGCAGCAGGGCGAGGCTCTCTATGGCGTGGCCCGCCGTGTGGCCGAGGTTGAGGGCCTTGCGCAGGCCTTTCTCGTGCGGGTCTTCGCGGACAATGCGTTTTTTCACCTCCACGCTCTCCATGACGTGCCGGTACAGGCGTTTCAGGTCGGGCTTCTCCAAGTCAAACGTCATCAGTCCGGCCCAAGCTTGGCCGGAGTCGAGCAGGCTGTGTTTTAACATCTCTGCATAGCCCGAGCGCAGGTTCATGCTGTCGAGCGTCTCAAGGAAAGCGGTGTCGATGATTACTTCTTGGGCGTTGCAGAAGGTACCCACTTCGTTTTTCAGCCCGCCCAGATTGATGCCGGTCTTGCCTCCGGCCGAAGCATCTACCATAGCCAG
>JAEEGL012380094.1_pt1 | contig 10367 bp, 12 predicted proteins | sample 9134231 | NCBI WGS metagenome assembly JAEEGL01 (sample SAMN16246548, study PRJNA631951) | gut metagenome | biome: gut microbiome; feature: rumen; material: fiber-attached | host: Bos | place: Iran: Karaj | collected 2018-10
GTATTATGCCACCCTGCATAAGTAGTTAAATCACCTTGAGGATCAGCATCAACTAATAATACTTTTTTACCCATATTAGCCAAAGCAACTCCTAAACTAAATGTAGTAGTTGTTTTACCGACTCCACCCTTTTGATTTGCAATTGCAATTACTTCACAATTTTTCATATTTTCCCTCCTTATTTTTCAACTAAAAAAAGATGTTCTGTAAAACATCTTTCAGTAACAACCCGGTACTGGGAAACATATTTTCCCAGGACATGGTTAAATATTCATTTATTAAATATTCATCATTTTTTAATGAAAAAAGCACTTTTTTATCAAATTTCAAATTTATAAAACCTTTATTTTTCAACGGTTTTGCGACTAAGCAGTGACACGCATTCAACGTGGTATGTTCTTGGAAACATGTTAAATGGTTTTATTGATTTTACTTCATAGGTTTCTTTTAGATCTTTTAAATCTCTAGCAAGAGTTATTGGTTCACAAGATACATATATGATTTTTTTTGGTGATATTTTCTTTAAATAATCTCTTGTTTTTTGATCTAAGCCTGCTCTTGGTGGATCTACAATTATTAAATCTATGTCTTTATAAGTATCTATTTTATTTTCTACTTTATCACATATGAATTCAATATTTTCTATTTTGTTTAGTTTTTTATTTGTCTTGGCATCTTCGATATTTGATTGATTATTATCTATACCTATTATTTTATCTATACATTCACTGATATAAATAGCTATTGTACCTGTTCCACAATATAAATCTAAAGCCGTTTTATATTTTTTATCTTTTACATTATTCAATATTTCATCATATAATAATTCAGTTACAGCACTATTTACTTGGAAGAATGATGATATACTTTCTTGGTAAATTCTTTTTCCTATTGATGTTATAATTGATTGTTTTTCTGTTTGATATTCATTATTTATGATTAATACGTCACAATTATCTAATAATTCTTTTTTATTTGTAATATTTCCTTTTATGGAAACCATTGCTTCTTTTTCATCATTTGATGTTTTTATAATTACCTCTTCTATTTCTTGATTGTTTTTGGTAATTATTTTTATTAAATCATTTATTTTATTATTTACTAATAGACATTCTTGGATAGGGATAATATCATTTGATTTTTTTTCATATAAACCTAGTTTTTTATCTTTACCGTGTATTATTATTTTATTACGATATTTATTTCTTTCTTTGTATATTATTGGTTCTATTACTATGTTATCTATATTTCCATATTTTTTTATTAAACTACTAACTTTATTTTTTTTAAATTTATTTTCTTCATTGTAACAAAGATGATTTAGTTGGCATCCTCCACATCTATTTGAATATAGGCATTCTTCAGTAATTCTTAATGGTGATGTTTCGAGATTTTTCTTTGTTGATGCTTCTATATATTTGTTTGTTTCTTTATTTATAGTTATTTCTACTATTTCATTAGGTAAAGCATTTTCAATGAAACATATTTTATTATTAATATGAGTTATTCCTCTTCCTAAATTATCTAATTTTTCTATTTTAACTTTCATGAAATCAACCTCTTTTATGGTTCAATATAATTTGTATCTGTTTTTTTATGATTAAAATATATATTATTACCATCTGATGCGGCAATTATTGTTCCTAATTCATCTGTTCTATATACTGCAGCATTTATCTTCTCTAATTTATTTAATGTTATACTTTTAGGAAAGTCATAATCATTAGGTGTTCCTACAGATATAATGGCATATTTTGGATTTACTTTTTTTAAAAATACTGCACTTGTAGAATGATTTGAGCCATGGTGCCCTATTTTTATTAAATCACTTTCTATATCTTTGTTTATTATTTGATGTTCCACATCGTTAGTGGCATCTGCCATTAATAAATATTTTGTATTTTTATATGTTACTTTTAAGACGATAGATGAACTATTAATATCTTCTATATTATCTCCTATAGAAAGAACTTTGAATGTTGTATCTGCCATTTTAAATGTTTTATTTATCTTTGGAGTTTCATACTTTATCTCTTTCTTCTTTAATGCTTCTATTACTTCTTTATATGTAATAAATTCTGTTTCTATATTTGGCATATAATAATGTTTAATTTCAAAATTCTTTATAATATTATCCATACCACCTATATGATCTTCATGGGGGTGGGTTCCTATTACGTACTGAAATTCTTCAATTCCTTTTTCTTTAAAGTATGTAACTAATTTTTTACCATCTTTATTATTACCAGCATCAATTAAGGCATACTTGTTATTATTTTCAATTAAAATACAATCTGCTTCCCCAACATCAATAAATTCTATTTTAAATGGGTATTGATCTACTTCGACATTTTCTATTATTCTCTTTTGACTTAGTTTATTTGTATTTTCTATATTATTTATATAATATTGATAACATGTGAATAATATTATAATTATTAATAATTTTCCTACTGTTTGTTTTAGTTTTCTCATATTATTTACTTTCTTTTATTTCTATTTTTTTAATATTATGGTTTTCAATGATTAAAGCTGTATCATTGGGTATTTTATATACATTTTTAATTTTTTTATCTTTAATTATTTTTTCTTTTTCTTTTGTATAATGTGGACATATAATTATATCTTCTATTTTTAAACCCTCTACGAATTCGTAGGTATCTTTTTCTCCTCTTAAGATATATGAGTCTGAAAGACCGGCAATGGATAAAAGAATGGCTCCTGCTGAATAGCCTACTAAAGTAGTTCCTTTATTATAAGCTTCTTCTAGAAGTGGAGCTATTTCATATCTTTTTACATAATCTAATAATTTAAGAGTGTCCCCTCCATCTATATAAATTATATCTGCATTTTTTATTTTTTCTTTTACTATATTTGGGTTGTTGACTACATTACTTTTTTTTAAATGTTTGGTATTACAATTAAGTTTTTGATATATTTTTTTTATTTGATCATATTTTGAATCTGCATAAGAGCTTGCTAAACCTATATATAAAAAATTTGGTATATCTTTATCTATTAGTTCTACTATTCTTTTATGAATGTTATTTTCTACTTGGGTTTCTTTACTAAAACCACCAATTAGTACACATCTTTTCATCTTATATTTCCTCTTTACAGATATCTATCCATTTTTCAATAGGAATTATTTTTTCTAATTCTGTTCTTTTTAATTCTACAGCGCTATTTGTACTACCACATGCTGGGTATAATGTATCTAACTCTTGTAATGATTTATCAAAATATATTTGTACATCTTTGTTTATACCAAATGGACATACTCCTCCTACTTCATGACCTATTAATTCATTCACTTTTTCATGAGATATCATTTTAGCTTTAGTGTTAAATTCTTTTTTGAATTTTGCATTATCTACTTTTTTATCTCCTGATACGATAATTAAGATTGGTTTTTCATTCACAATAAAAGAAAGTGATTTAGCAATTTCTTTTTCTTTACAACCTATTTCTAATGCGGCTTCTTTTACTGTGGCAGATGAGCCTTTAAATATTTTTATTCTGTTATCTAAATTATATTTTTTTAAATAATCTTTTGCTTTTTCAAATGACATATTAGTTCTCCTGTTTACTAATTTCTTTTTCTATCCATGATAATATTAATGCTCTTATACATCTTTCTTCTTTTTCTTCTAATATTTTTTCTTTAGGAATATGATACCATTTTTCTAGACAAGATCTACAACATGTTGCGGTAGCATGTTGGGCTATAAAGACTGGATGGTTTTTCATTGGTGTTTGTTTACCATCTTTCTCTTTATTATATATTTTTAAATTTTTTTCTATGAAGTCCTTTGTATGTACTTCTATTGTATTTAATCCTTTTTCTTTAATATATTCTTTCATTTTATTATTTAGATGAAAAGAATTTCTGAACTTAGATTTTTCTAAATTATTGAGTTTTCTATTAATCCATTGTTTTTGCTGTTCGTTTAGTTCCATGATTACCTTTATTTATATTTGTAAAGATATTACTAATTGCATTTTTTAATTCTTCTTTCTTTGTATCTTTAAAGCATTTTATTAAGATACTTATTAAGTCTATTACTACTTTTTTAGCAGGAGTACTTATTTCTTTACAATCATATATTAGTTTTATTATATTTCTTTTCTTTTCTTTTAAATCTAGAATTGAGGTTACATTGGCTTTCTTTAGAATAGTTTCAAAGTTATTAACAAATTCTTCTTTATCTTCTTTATTACATTGATCTACCCATCTTTTTATTTCTTTATCTAGTTCTTTACTTAAGGGGGTTAGCGTTGCTTTTTCAAAACGGTTATCTATAATATTCCAATAGATTATATTATGACTTAGTATTGTTTTATTAGTTGATTTTACTACTTTATCTGGAGAATGATATAGTAGAATTCCTATTATTGAATTTTCTGGGATTATATGAATATATTTTCTTTTTATTTTTTTATAACGATTTGATTTATATTCTGTTTCTAATAATCCTGGAGAATCTGCCCCAAATATTTTCTTTATTTTGTTTTTTACAAATATATTACAGTACATAGAGCTTACTAAAGCAAGGTTTCCTCCTTTGGAGTGGCCACCTATAATTAATTCTTTTCTATTCCATGTAAAATATTTATTTAAATAATTTATGGCATATTCATGTGATTCGGTTATTGGGTCATAACTTAATAGGAAGTTTTCTTTCCAACCTACTAATGATTGGTCAGTTCCTTCAAATGATACATATACTTTATTTGGTTGGTATTCAATAGATATAGCTCCAAATTGTACTTTATCATTCGTAATATATGTATGATTATATATAATACAATCTTTATATCTATTAGTATTTGCCATTGCTCTTAATAGTTTGTTACCTTCTTTTACAGCTATTACCCCATGGTCTTTGCCTGGATATTTCTTTTTATGTAATTCTCCTAATTCTTTTAAAGTGTATTTTTCATTATCTTTATATATTTTTGATAATTCAGCATATGATAAAAATGAAAAGATTGCATAATCTACTTCATTTATTTTTTCTTCTTTGAATGTTAGTTTTCCTGTTTCTTTAATATACTTATATATATTCATACTATCACCCGCTTATATTATAACATATTTTAATATAAATAAAAAAAGAAAATACTTTCTTTATTTATTTTAAATCTATTATATGTATTGCTAACCAACCTTCATAATTATATAGATTTTTAGTTGTTGTTGATGTATCAATTGTCCATTTATAGTTTTGATTATCTGTTAAATATCTTCCACCATCATACATTACAACTAGATTTTTTTCTTTATAGACCTCTCCTACCATTGCAACGTGTCCCCAGGTATCTCTAGTCCAGGTACTTGAGTTTGCCGGATCTATATCGCTATGGAAGAAATGGATTAAGTCTCCCACTTGTAAATCTGAAAATTGGGTTACTATCCTACTATTAGGGTCTTTTGCTTGAGAATTATAATCATCAGAAAAATAATTTCTACTATTTCCAAGTATTCCAGCTTTCATATAAATCATATCGGCTGTATAATTACAATTTACTGTAATATTTGGGTTATCTACGTTTGAAATCATATTATCGAAATGATCTTTATCTGATAATCCATAATCTTCGTGTCTATATGTTCCTAAGTAGAAAGCGTCGTTTGCGGCTACTGGATTTGCTCCTCCTTTATTATAGTATAAACAATCTCCACCCCATTTGCAGTAATGAGGGTTATTTCCTTTTTTACCATTAAAATAATCTGCTCCATACATTGTTAGGAATCCAAATACATATTCGGCTACTTTTTGGAATTCATATACTGTACTTACTTGGACTGTTTTACCATAGTATTCTGAAAATACTCCACCTAAGGACTGTACGTAGTTTGAAAAACCACCTTGTTGTTCTATATAACTTTTAAATGTTTGACTATTAAAATCCATATAGTGTTGTTCTACTATTTTTAAAGTATCACATGATAATTGAGCTTTTATTACGTTACTTTTGCATTCAAATTTTAAAGTTTTAGGTTCTCCTTTTTGATATTCATTTGGATCTACTAATACTTTTTTACCTTCTTTATTTACTATTTCAATGTAATTATTTGAAATAGATGGTTCTTTTGCACTATTATAACAGGCACTTATATCTGTATTTTCACCTAATACTAGCATTACTACGTTTACTAAAAGTGGTATAAAAAATACTATTATTAGTGCTTTAGCAGTATTAAATACTTTTTTAGGAGTTTTTTTATCTTCAGGGTCTTTTAATAAATAAAAGAAAATTATTACATAACTAATAATTGCTAAGATGGGAGCAACTATCATTATTATATTCATTATATTTTTTACTATATATAGAAAATTATTCATAACAATACTATCACATTGTATTTCTAATATCATTTTTTATTCTCCTTTTAATTCATTTCCTATATCATATCATATCATATATCTTTTTTTATTTTAATCTTTTTACTTATATTATTATCAAAATTCCTTATTTTTAATTAGTTGATTCTGTTGATGAAGCTAATGAAATGATTAAAAGACTTACTGAACAAGGAATTACAGCTGTAATTGGGCCTAAAGCTCCTTGGATAAGCCATGATGGAAGATTATTGCCAAATCCTAAAGAAAATGGTGTAGGTGTTTATATTGTGTCTAAGCCAGTAAAAAGCGAAGATGACTCGTCAAATTTAAAAAATAATGTTAGATAGTTTCTTTTTGAAACTTTTTTTTTATAAAAAAAATCAATCCTGTTGGATTGACTAACAAGTTCAATATTTCGAACGAATTCTTTTAAGTGGTGTGATACAAGAGCCTATTTTGAACACTCATATCTAAAGAACAACTAATAAATATCAGTTCTATATATAATATAACATGAATTTATTAAATTATCTTCTTCTTCTTCCGCTTGCTTGTTCAAAATGCTCAGCAGTCATTGTTGCTCCACCTATGTTAATGCTTGCACTTTCTTCAAATTCTTTTAACTGTTCAGCTGATGAAAAACTAAATGATAAGTATAATTTTCCATCTTGTACACGTTGATATTTCATTGTTGCTCCACAACTTGAAGCCCATTTGCAAACTGCTCTTGCTCTGTCATAACATATCTTTTTTTGAACGTCATCTGATTCATCTCTTTTTGCAATATAACTTTCTTCTGCAGAGTGTATATCTTGTGACATAATAATTTGATCTTGTTCTGGAAATGGAACTGATACAGTAGTAGTTAGATTGCTATAGTCAGGATATGTAATCATATTAACTTGAATTCCTTTTTTTGCTTGAGCAAAATCTTCTGCAGTCATTGTTGCTCCACTAATATTAATACTTGCGTTTTTATGGAACTCTTTCAATTGTTCTAATGCAGGAAAGCCAAAAACAAAATGTAATTGTCCTTGTTCAACACGTTGAGATTTTATTGTTGCTCCACAACTTGAAGCCCATTTAATAACAGCTCTTGCTCTGTCATAACATATCTTTTCTTGAACGTCATCTGATTCATCTCTTTTTGCAATATATCTTTCTTCTGCAGAATATATGTCCTTTGACATAATAATATGATCTCTCTCTGGTGATGGGATAGAAACTGCTACAGTCAAATTGTCATAATCTGGTTTTGTAATCATGTTAATTTTAATTTCACTCATAAAATACCTCCGAAAACATTATACCATTTTTTTATTATATTTGACAATTTATCTCTCAAAATCGTTCTTCTCTTTGCTTAAATCTAAATCTTCAATATCATCATCGTCTAAAACCTTATCATTATACATATCATTAACAACACCAATATTTTTATCATCTTTATCATACCAACTATGAAGTTTATCATGTAAGAACGATATTAATTTTTTAAACTTATCTTTCCAATAATCTAATGTGTTTTTCAAATCGTGAAGTTTAGATTTTCATTATTCTTTTCAATTTGCTTTTTCATTTCAATATATTTATCCATATCAGGCACATGCAAAACTACATATAAATTCTAGTTTCTTTTTTTATACTTCTTCAACTTTAATTTCTTGTTTAATAATATTTACCATTAAATCATACCTTTTATTTACACAACAAAAAATCAATTCCATTTCTAGTATTGATATTTATTAGTAAATTGAATCAAAGTCCAACCAGATTCTTTAATGGTGCGATATAAGAGCCTATTTTGAACACTTATATCTAAATGAACAACTAATTAATATTAGTTCTATATATAATATACCATAAAAATTTAAAAAATGTACAAAAAGAGATATTTTTATACATTCTTTCCATTAGTCTTTAATAGCCTTTTTTGTTGTTCTATAGATAAAAATTTACTATCTTGACCAATTCCAAAGTAAGATTCTTTTAAACTGTTTGCTCCATCTTGGTAGTTCATTCTGCTTCTTTTTATTCCTAAAAGTGATTCTAATTCTTCATCAGAATAGCTATCATAGCAAATACTAAGTAAATTATCCAATAAAGAAATTTCACCAATCGATAACACTTCTCTTAAACTTTTAATTTTCTCAAACATATCGGGATCTAAATCTTGCATTAGCATTCCTTTTTGAATTACAAGTTCTTTAGAATTATCATCTCCAATTTTTGGAGGGAACTCATTTCTGAAAGAGATTTTATTATCCCATTCTGTTTCAGATAAAAATACGTGAAGTTTATCTTCACTTCCTTTGCCAGCTGTAAAGACACCCATATATTTTCTATATTCATGCATATATCTTTTTGGATCATAATCACCATTTGAAATCACATGTTTAATAAATCCATTCCAATCATCCCAAGGCATTATATCAATAGTTTCTTTATAATTTCCAGAAGAGATATCAACACCAAATGTTCTTCCATTTCTTAGTATTTTTAAAGTTATTTTTCCTTTATTAGGAACTTCGCAATTTATTAATGGATGACATAGACATCTAATTCCAAATTCTGAATCCACTGAACATTCAATTAAAAACTCCCCACTTAATTTTATATTATTGCTGTTTTCAACTTTAAATTCAATCTTACTAGACCACTCACCAAATAATGCATTACCACATTCTCTATCAATAAAACTAAATACTTTAGCAATATCATAACTAGCTTCCAACAAACTATTATTATAATTAGCAACAATTATAACTTTTCCGTTATCAAAGTGCAATTCACCAACTACATTCATATCTTTATCAAAAACTTTTATTTTAGAAAATTCATCAATATCTGTAAGATTTTCTAATGTAAGACCAAAAGTGTTTAGAAATATTCTAGCAGCACAAGTATTTTGTGCCAAAGTTAAATACTTTTCTTGCATAATAGCAAAACCTCCCTCATTTAGTTATTTATTTTAACACATATATTACTTATTTTTACAATTATATTAAATTATCTCTCAAAATCATCTTTTTCTTTTACCCAACAAAAAATCAATTCCATTTCTAGAATTGATATTTATTAGTAAATTGAATCAAAGTTCAACCAGATTCTTTAATGGTGCGAGTAACAGGAGTTGAACCTGCACGTCTAAGACACTAGATCCTAAGTCTAGCGCGTCTGCCAATTCCGCCATACTCGCATGAAATGGTGGACCCTACAGGACTCGAACCTGTGACCGCCCGGTTATGAGCCGGATGCTCTAACCAACTGAGCTAAGGGTCCGCTGCTATTTAATAATAGCATATTTTTAATATACAATCAAGTTATTTTAAAAAAAATAGGCATATTTCCTATTTTTCTAGTCTATTTAATAAATTTATTTTGAACATATCTTTTTCAGGATTTGTTTTTGATATCATGACTCCCTTATAAGTAGATAGTTCTGCTCTATGACCTTCATCTAATATGCCTTCTGGCGTAATATTAGTAAGTAATATAATTTTCTTTTCTTTATATACTGTATAATGTAATACTATTGGCCCGTGAACTTTTTTAAATAATTCATCTGTTGGTAATTGTAACTCATAACTTATTGTTTTATTTTTATTATCTTTTTTTACTTCTTTTCCTAAAAAGTTACCTTTTCTTAGTTCTGGATAATAAGTAAATGTTAATTTCTTGTAGGCTAACATATTATATTTTCTTACGGATCTTTCTTTCTTTCTGAAGTCATTTTCATCTAAGTATTCAAATATATAGTTATTGCTCATCTCGTTCAACCCCCTAAATTTTAACCCCTTTTGTACCCTCAATGTATTCATATTATACCACATATGTTGTTTAAAGTCAATAATAATATGTTTTAATATAAAAAAACGTTAATTTTTATTTGGATGTCCGTTTTTGATTAAATAACGGAATTAAGTCTGATTATAGTATAATATTCTATGTTTCTATGCAGTTATAAGGAGGAATTAAAAATGAAAACATGGAAACATTTAAATCTTGAACAAAGAA
>JAEEGL013023638.1_pt1 | contig 10367 bp, 8 predicted proteins | sample 9134231 | NCBI WGS metagenome assembly JAEEGL01 (sample SAMN16246548, study PRJNA631951) | gut metagenome | biome: gut microbiome; feature: rumen; material: fiber-attached | host: Bos | place: Iran: Karaj | collected 2018-10
CGGCAGAAGAAAAGCTATGCTGCAGGATATCGCGATCCTGACAGGCGGCCAGGTGATCAGCGACGAGCTTGGCCTTGACCTCAAAGAGGCAGAGCTGAGCATGCTCGGTCGTGCGAAATCCGTTAAGGTTCAGAAAGAGAACACCATCCTCGTTGACGGTGAAGGCAACAAGGATGCAATCGCAGGCAGAGTTGCCCAGATTAAGAAGCAGATTGAAGAAACCACTTCCGATTTCGACCGTGAAAAATTGCAGGAGCGTCTTGCAAAGCTTGCAGGCGGCGTAGCGGTTATCCGTGTCGGTGCTGCAACCGAGACCGAAATGAAGGAAGCAAAGCTTCGTATGGAAGATGCTTTGGCAGCAACCCGTGCAGCAGTGGAAGAAGGCATCATCGCAGGCGGCGGAAGCGCATACATCCACGCATCCAAGAAGGTTGAGAAACTTGCGGAAACCCTTGAAGGAGATGAGAAAACCGGTGCACAGATCGTGCTGACCGCATTAAAGGCTCCGCTTTATCACATCGCTGCAAACGCAGGTCTGGACGGTTCCGTAATTATCAACAAGGTTTACGAATCCGAAGTAGGAACCGGTTTCGATGCATTGAAAGAAGAGTACGTTAAAATGATTGATGCAGGAATTCTTGATCCCGCAAAGGTTACCAGAAGCGCACTTCAGAATGCAACGAGCGTAGCATCCACCTTCCTTACCACGGAGAGTGCGGTTGCAAACATTAAGGAAGATACCCCTGCAATGCCTGCAGGTGCCGGCATGGGCGGAATGGGATATTAATTTCCGATTTTACAATCCGAATAAAATCACGAAAAACGGCTGTCTGTCGAAGGGAATTTCGGCAGACAGTTGATTTTTTGGGGAAGAAGTGTTACTTTATTCTATGTTCATTTGATTTATTTAGTTTCAGGGAGATGAAAAAATGAAAAAGTTAGTATCTGTATTATTAATGGCTTCCATGACCGGACTTCTCTTAATGAGCACCGGATGTGGCGCAAAGAAGCAGCTTGTAATGGCTACAAACGCTGAGTTTCCGCCTTACGAATTTCACGAAGGCGATGCAATCGTTGGTATCGATGCGGAAATCGCGCAGGCAATCGCTGACGAAGTCGGTGCTGAACTCGTAATCGAGGATATGGCATTCGATTCCGTTTTGGCAGCAGTTCAGACCGGAAAGGCTGACATGGGTATTGCAGGTCTTACCGTTACCGAAGATCGTTTAAAGAACGTTGATTTCTCCAATCCCTATGCTACCGCAGCACAGGTAATCATTGTATTAAATGATTCCGATATCACCACACCCGATGATCTTGCAGGAAAGACCGTAGGCGTTCAGCTCGGAACTACCGGTGACATCTATGCGGATGACATCGAGGATGCAACCGTAGAGCGTTACAACAAAGGTTTTGAAGCAGTTCAGGCTCTGATCCAGGGCAAGGTTGATGCCGTAATCATCGACAACGAGCCTGCAAAGGTATTCGTTGAGCAGAACGAAGGCATCAAGATTATCGACGAAGCCTTCACCTATGAAGAGTATGCAATCGCCGTAAAGAAGGGCAACACCGAACTTCTTAACAAGATCAACGATGCAATCAAGAAACTTCAGGATTCCGGAAAGCTTCAGGAAATCGTTGATAAGTACATCACAGCCGAATAAAACCGGTTTATGAATTGAAATCCGATCTGCCGGATTAGGGGTGACCTCATCCGGCAGATTTTTATCTTTTATGCCACGCATAACAAAAAAACACATTTTACGTCCGTCCGCAACAGCGGGCGGGCGATAAGGAGACATATATGCTTCCATTGTGGGCAGTGCCCGAATTTCTTGTAAAACTGCAAGATGACATTTACCTTAACTTCATTAAGGAGAACCGCTGGAAATACCTTGTGGAAGGTCTCGGCGTTACGCTTCGCGTGACGTTCTTTGCGGTACTGATCGGTATTGCACTGGGCTTCCTCGTTGCAATCATCCGTTCCACGCATGACAAGGTCGGAACGGTTCCTACATTTACGAAGTTTGTGCTCGAGGTTTTGAACTTTGTTTGCAATCTGTATCTGACGATTATCCGCGGAACGCCGGTTGTTGTACAGCTTTTGATTATTTACTTCGTAATCTTCGGCTCGGTGCGAATTGACAAGGTGCTTGTTGCCATTCTTGCATTCGGTATCAATTCGGGCGCGTATGTGGCGGAAATCGTGCGCGGCGGAATTATGTCCATCGATCAGGGACAGTTTGAAGCCGGCCGTTCGCTTGGTTTTAACTACACGCAGACCATGTGGTACATCATCATTCCGCAGACGTTTAAGAATGTATTGCCTGCGCTCGGAAATGAGTTTATCGTTCTTTTGAAAGAGACGTCCGTTGCCGGTTATATCGCACTTGCGGACTTAGCCAAGGGCGGCGATATCATCCGAAGCCAGACATTCTCCGCTTATCTGCCTCTGTTGGCGGTTGCGGCAATTTACCTGTTTATGGTAATTATCTTGAGCAACCTTCAGAAACTTTTGGAGAGGAGGATGCGTACAAGTGAAAAATAGTAAAGAAGTCGTTTTCGACGAAAACAAAGATCCTTTAATCCGTGTCGTGGATTTAAAGAAGCAATTCAAGGATTTGCACGCGTTAAACGGCGTTTCCATGGATATTTACAAAGGCGATGTCGTCTTTGTGGTAGGTCCTTCCGGAAGCGGTAAATCGACCTTTCTCCGTTGCTTAAACCGTTTGGAGGAACCGAGCGGCGGCGAGATTTTCTTTGAAGGTGTCGAGATTACAGACCGTAAGGTGGATATCAATCTTCACCGTCAGAAAATGGGTATGGTGTTCCAACAGTTCAACTTATTTCCGCACATGACGGTTATGAAGAACTTAACGAAGGCACCCATGACGCTGCAGCATAAGTCGAAGGCAGAAGCGGAAGCAGAGGCCATGAAACTTCTCGAACGTGTCGGTCTGGCCGATCGTGCGGATGCGTATCCGAACCAGCTCTCCGGCGGACAGAAACAGCGTATCGCGATTGTACGTGCGCTTTGTATGAAACCGGATGTGATGCTTTTCGACGAGCCGACATCGGCACTCGATCCCGAGATGGTCGGAGAGGTACTTCAGGTTATGCGTGACCTTGCGGAAGAAAAAATGACCATGGTGGTCGTAACACACGAAATGGCATTTGCAAGAGAAGTCGCAAACCGAATCGTCTTTATGGCGGACGGTCAGATTCTGGAGACCGGAACACCGGATGAGTTCTTTAATCATCCGAAAACGGAAAGACTTCAGGCTTTCTTGGAGAAGGTTTTGTAGTTTTACGGACAAATGAACGAATTATGTTGAACTTCTTATGAAAGAAGTAATATAATATAAGTTGATGACGTCGTTTGTGGACGATGGTTATGTAAAAGGAGGAAAACACTATGATTTGTACAGTATGCGGTAAGGAATTCCCCGACGGAAGTTCTTTTTGTACGAACTGCGGAGCACCGATCAGCGCAATGAGCGCAGCAGCTCCCGCGGCAGAAGAGTTTAAAACGGTTGCTCCGGCCGGATATCAGGATGCAATTGCGCCCGAACCCGTTCCCGTTGCAACGGATGAATTTAAGACAGTAGCACCTGCAGCATATCAGGATGCGGTTCCCGCTCCTGCACCTGCTCCCGTACCGGCTCCGGCGCCTGCGCCCGAACCGATTCAGCCCACTGTTGGTGTTGCACCTGCAGCACCTGCTCCGGATGTAATCCAGCCCACCGTTGGCGTGGCACCGGCTCCTGCACCGGAACCGATTCAGCCTACCGTTGGCGTGACCGCAACACAGGATTTCGCAGGAACGACTTCGGCAGCAGCACCTTTCGTGGCTCAGCCCGCACCTGCTCCTGCACCTGCAGCAGCACCGGCTAAGAAAAAAGGCGGAAATGCGAAGTTTATCGTACCCATCATCATTCTTGTTGTATTATTGTTCTTCACCTTTATCGGAATGATTGTTGGATTCGCTCTTTTCGCAGGAAAGAACAAAGCATTAAACGAAGCAAATTTACAGATTGCGGAACTGGAAGCTGAAAACAGTGATCTGTCTGCACAGGTTTCTACTAAGGATTCCAAGATTAACAGTCTGACCAACGATTTAAACAACACCAAGTCCGAACTTGAAACCGCAAAACAGGAAGCGGAAGAGTATCGTCTGGAAGCTGAGAATGCAGGTACTTACAAGAAAGATCTTAATCAGATGATTAATGATATTCGTGGAATTAAGCTTGCGAACCCGATTTACTACGCAACCAGAAACGTTATCGTATTGAAGAAGGGCGAGAGCGTAAACGTTCCCATTACCTTAAACCAGACCGGTAAGTTCAACTTCACCTACAACAAGGATAACTCCATTATTACTCCGACCTGGAAGAATGACTGGAGCAACGGCGGAAAGACCTGTACCATCGATCTTAAGGCAGGAAACACCACCGGCAGAACGAAGCTTACCTTTACGAACAGTCTGACCAGCGATTCCTTCGATATCATCGTATTCGTAGTAGACTGATAAAAAAAGATTGACAATTCAAAGAGATAATGCTATTTTAACGAATAGTGAAAGGCTGTGACGAAGAAGACGCGTTCAGCATTGGTTTTCAGAGAGCCGTCGGGCGGTGCGAGACGGTAGCCGATAGGACGAGAGTTATCCCTTCCGAGCCGGGACACCAAAGGGAAGAATCCCGAGTAGATGTTCACGTACATGCTGCGTTAAAGCATAGAGCTTGTTGGAGCTTACTGAGGGCATCCTGTAAGGATGAAGCATTGAGTGGTACCGCGGATTGTAGATTACGACCCGTCTCAAGAATCTTGAGACGGGTTTTTATATTTGCGAACTACAAGCGATGCGCGGATTTGGCGCAAACGAAGCGATGCAAGTTTACTTGCAGTCGATTCGGAGGCGACGAAGACGCATAGCGCGACAGCGCGACACGAAATAAACGCGAAGCGTTTATGAGTGACATCGTTAAACTTCTTGCCCACAGAAAGCAGCATTTTATTACAGGAGGTCATTATGACAAACAACACCGCACAACTTGAAACACAAATCCAGGAAGTCGCAAAGCGTATCAAAGCGCTCCGTGAGGATATGAACTTATCCCAGGAAATGCTTGCGAAGAAAATCGGCTTATCCGCCGAAGAGTACGCACGTCTTGAGTCCGGCGAGGAAGATTTTTCCTTTACCTTCATCTACAAGATTGCACAGGTCTGCAACGTGGAAATGACAGACTTAATGGAAGGTGAAAGTCCCGCTCTTTCCGAAGTTACCGTAACCCGTAAAGGCGAAGGGGATCAGATTGTAAGACGTGAAGGCTTTGAGTATTACCGTCTTGCACCGAAGTTTAAGAATAAGCTTGCTGAGCCGTTCTTTGTACGTATCCCGTATTCTCAGGAAGCATTGAATCCCCCTTACGAATATTCTACACATGTAGGACAGGAACTTGATATCGTATTAAAGGGAAGCCTGAAAATGGTAGTCGGAGACGTTGTGGAAATCCTTCACGAAGGCGATTCCATCTACTATAATTCCGCAATCCCTCACAACGAAATCGCACTCGGCGGCGAGGACTGTGAAATCTACGCAGTCGTTATGAATCCTGATGCGAAGGGTCCTTCCAAGGTAGAGAATAAAGTTCAGAAGTTTGTTAAGACCAATGTGGACAAGGCAAATTTAAAGAACCCCGTATATGAGAAATTCGTTGAAACTACCGTCGATGAATACGGCGTGGTCAACAGCGTTAACTTTAAAAACGATGAGCACTTCAACTTTGCTTACGATGTTGTGGACGAGCTTGCAAAGAAGGTTCCTTCCAAGACCGCGATGGTTTATGTTTCCAACGACAAGCAGTCGAGAAGATTTACGTTTTCGGATATGTCCAAATATTCGAATATGGCGGCGAACTATTTTGCATCCCTGGGAATCAAGAAGGGCGACAGAGTACTTCTTGTTGAGAAGAGACATTATCAGTTCTGGTTTACGATTCTGGGACTTCACAAACTCGGTGCCATCGTTATTCCCGCAACGCATCTGTTAAAGGATCACGATTTTGAGTACCGTTTCAATGCGGCGGGTGTTTCCGCAATCGTCTGCACCGGAACCGGTGATGTGTGCGAGCAGGTGGATGCGGCACAGAAGAAGAGCCCGACCTTAAAGACCAAGGTCATCGTAAACGGAGCGAGAGAAGGCTGGCATAATTTTGATGCGGAATTCGAAAAATGCTCCGATTCCTTCCCCCGTACCGAGGATACGCCGGGCGGAAACGACACGATGTTAATGCTCTTTACATCCGGTACCACGGGTTATCCGAACATCGCAGCACATACTTACAAATATCCTCTCGGCCACTTCCTGACCGCGAAGTATTGGCACAATGTGGATCCGAACGGATTGCATTTTACCATTGCGGATACCGGCTGGGGCAAGGCACTCTGGGGTAAATTATACGGACAGTGGTTATGCGAGGCTGCTACCTTCGTATATGACTTTGAAAAATTCAAAGCCGAAGATATCCTTCCGATGTTTGAAGAGTATCATATCACCACATTCTGCGCACCGACGACCATGTATCGTTTCTTCATCAAGGAAGATCTCGCGAAGTACGATTTGAGCTCGATTAAGTATGCAACCGTAGCGGGCGAAGCAATGAACCCCGAGGTATATTCACAGTTCTTAAAGGCAACCGGCGTACGTATCATGGAAGGTTTTGGACAGACCGAGACCACGCTTACCATCGCAAACTATGTCGGTGAAAACAATAAAGTCGGTTCCATGGGACGTCCTTCGCCACAGTATCAGGTGGAAATCATGCTTGCGGACGGAACGCTTGCACCGGTCGGCGAAACCGGCGAAATCGTAATCCGTACCGAAGACGGCGTACCGAACGGATTGTTTGAAGGATATTACCTCAACGAAGAGAAGACCAAGAGTGTATGGCATGACGGTTATTATCATACCGGCGATACCGCATGGAAGGATGAGGACGGATTCTACTGGTATGTGGGCCGTGTGGACGATTTGATCAAGTCTTCCGGATACCGTATCGGACCTTTCGAAATCGAGAGCGTTATCATGGAGCTTCCTTACGTACTCGAGTGTGCGGTTGTTGCTGCACCGGACGAAATCCGTGGGCAGGTGGTACGTGCCATCATCGTTCTGACCAAGGGCACCAAGGGTTCCGACGAATTAAAGAAAGAGATTCAGACCTACGTAAAGAGCCATACCGCTCCTTACAAGTATCCGAGAATCGTGGACTTTGTGGATGAACTTCCGAAGACCATTTCCGGTAAGGTAAGACGTGTGGATTTGCGTAAGTAAAATAACAACAACCCGGACTGATGCCGGGAGATTTGCAAAGTAAATATAAGCAGGATATAAGCGGATGTCATTCAACTTTGCCGACAATGACAGTTACTGTCGGCTGTGATATTCTCCTTATCAGAGACGAGTTAACGAGAAAGATTATGGAGGATAAAACAATGAAGAAGATGACATCCGCTTATGCTAATAAAGTACTTCGCAAGTTGGGCGAGGACAAGGACTTCTGGCGCGAGAAGGAACAGGAGGGTTACCTCTATGTTGCGGCGCTCGATGAAGAGCCTGTAATCCCCGATTACAACTACGAAGAAGTTGCAAAGAATATTTCCGACATTGATGAGCAAATCGTAAAGATTAAGCACGCCATCAATGTTACGAACTGCACCAACACCGTTACGGTGGGTGGCGAGCAGATGACCATTGATACCATTTTGGTAAAAATGGCGCAGTTCAACCGCCGCAAATCGGTTCTTGACCGCATGCGCAAGCAGCAGCCCAAGACCCGTATCAACTCGGGAATGTATTCCTCGAGAAAGACGGCGCCTGAATACCAGTACATTAATTATGACCTTGAGGTCATAAAGAAAGAGTACGAACAAATCGATGCGGTCATCGCGGAAATGCAGATGGCGCTCGACAAATACAATCAGACGGTTGAATTTGAGGTCGACATTTAAGTCGGCCCCCCGTGCAGAAGGAAATCGAAACATATACAGTCTCTTGGTTATTGTAAGCCTCTGAAAGGCACATTGTTTAAGGTTTCGGTTTCGGATTATTGTGTTATTGAATTCATAACAGTTAACGTTCACGGTTGAATAACAGGATGATCGAATAAAAAAGGATTTCCTTTCTGCAGAAAACTTGAAGCATGGAAGTTCGGTTTTAAATGCTCAAAAAAATGCGTGACAAATCGGGCAGACTGTGATATTCTACAATGATTCCACCAACTGATGTTTTATGTATAAAGGAGGAAGGTAAAATGTATTGCAGACCTGAATACGACATGCGGCAAATCGGCCGCAACCTAAGACGCCTCCGTGAGCGTAAAAACCTTACGGTAGAGCAGGTACGCGAGTACCTTTGCCTTGGCACCGTACAGGCAGTTTACAAGTACGAAGCCGGCAAGTCCTACCCACAAGCCGACACAATGTTTGCGCTGATGGAACTCTACGGCGCGGACTTACACGATGTAATAGGAGAGAGCGATGAGCTCTCTCCTGTTCATTTTATGGCTTTTGCTGCTTAAGAAAGTGGAATATAATAGGACTAAAAGAGAGGGAAATCCATGAAAAAACAGGCCTATAATCCATTTTTACCAATCAATGAATATATTCCGGACGGGGAGCCGCATATTTTCGGCGACAGAGTCTATATTTACGGGTCGCATGACGCAGAGGGCGGCTATACGTTCTGCATGCGGGATTATGTGACATATTCCGCACCGGTGGACGATTTAGGTGACTGGCGGTATGAGGGTGTGATTTATCGTGCGGACCAGGATCCGCAGTACGGGAATCCGCCTCATGTGTATTCTCAAAGTTTAAACAGGAATTCTTTGAGCACGGACAAAGCAACAGCGCCTCAAAAGGTTGATACATCTGATTCCAAGGCGGCCATTTTGAAATACATGTATGCTCCTGATGTTGTTTGCGGAAACGACGGACGATATTATTTGTATTACTCGATGGGCGGAGATTACGGCTACGGCGGATATGTGGGACCCATCAGCGTGGCGGTTGCCGATACGCCGGTCGGACCGTTTGAATTTCTGGGATTCGTACGCAATGCAGACGGAACACCGATGGAGCGCTATGTCTGCTTCGATCCCGCAGTATTAAACGATGACGGCGTGATTTACCTTTATTACGGCACGCAGTACGGCGTGGACGGAAGCGAAAAAGTGCAGCAGGAGCCGGAATTTGAACAAAGCCTGATGGAAATGTTCGGCAAAACCCGTGAAGAAATCCACTCTTATCCGGACAATATCAACGGACCGATTGTGGCGACGCTCTGTGATGATATGCTGACAATCAAAGAAGAACCGAAACATCTGATTCCGTATCATGTAAAAGGAACGCCGTTTGAGGCACATCCTTTCTTTGAGGCATCCTCGATGCGAAAGGTTGGAAAGAAGTATTATTTTGTATATTCCTCGTGGCTCAATCATGAGCTTTGTTATGCGACGAGCGATTACCCGGATAAGGATTTTACGTTCGGGGGAACAATTGTGTCGAACGGGGATGTCGGATTTAACGGACGAACTGCCGAAGAACGTCTGAACATGACCGGAACGACGCACGGAAGCATTATTGAGATTAACGGGCAGTGGTATGTGTTTTATCACCGCCTGACACATAAATCGGACTACAGCCGTCAGTCATGCGCGGAGCGGATTGAGATTCTTGAAGACGGCAGCATTCCGCAGGTGGAGATGACGTCCTGCGGATTGAACGGCGGACCGTTAAAAGCAGAGGGAAAATATCCGGCGGTCATCGCCTGCAATATTACAAACGGCAGAATGCCGTACGGATCAAACAGTATTTATACGAGCGAGTTTCCCAATGTGAATCATTTGGGCGAGGAGCGCTTCATTGCAGAGATTGAACACGGTACTTTGATTGGATACAAATATTTTGACTTACCCGGACAATATACTTTCGGGGTGATTGCAAGGCTTGAAACAGAGGCAAACAAGCCGTTTTATGACGGCCCCGTGAGAGTGGATGTAAGATGTGCGGATACAGGCGCGAAGAGGGTAGAATACGCGGGGGCGTTTCCGGTCAATAACGAAAAACCCGGAGGGGCATCAATGCCTTCATCGTATTTCGAAATCCGCCACTCGGAATTCGGTCCTGCAGTCGGTCGCATCGACCTTACAGGCCTGACCGGCGAGTGGAAAGAGTACAGCACCCAAATCACCCAGCCGGCCGGCGTACAGCCGATATATCTGGTGTATCACGGGGAGAGCAAAGTGCAGTTACTAGAGATATTCTTTAGCTGATTATTTCGGGAAAAAGCATTGAAAACACTTTTA
>JAEEGL013167914.1_pt1 | contig 10367 bp, 11 predicted proteins | sample 9134231 | NCBI WGS metagenome assembly JAEEGL01 (sample SAMN16246548, study PRJNA631951) | gut metagenome | biome: gut microbiome; feature: rumen; material: fiber-attached | host: Bos | place: Iran: Karaj | collected 2018-10
GATCGTGTGCACCGCAGGCGTGGCGCTGGGGCTGTTTGCCTTCGGCGCGGAGACGCATCTGATCTATGTCGCGTCGGGTTGCCTTGCGCTGGTTCTTATTTTTGTCTTTTTTACAGCTTACAGCCAGCAGTATGAAGAGACGTACGGGCTGGAATACTATCGAAAGATCTTCACCTCGAAGGGCGGCGCATACATCCGGAAAGGAAAGCAGCTCGTTCAGGAGAAAAAGGAACGCGTAAAGCCTGTGACCAAGCCGGTATTCTTTATGAATATAAACGGACGGCAGGAAGAGGTGGAGCTTCGATTTACATCCGCTTACAGAGTGATCAGGGCACTTATTATCGCATTTGGCGTTGTCTTTTTGCCGGTGATCTTTGCGCTTATTATAAATGGATTTAACTTTTCGCAGCTTAATCTAGGCGGTTCCGCAGTTTGGTTCTGTCTGGCTGTGCCGCTTGCACCGTTTTTTCTTGTAAAATACGGCAGGATGGATATCTATGATAATCCGTGGATATACCTGATCATGGAGAATGGGAAAAAGAAGCGATATAAACCGAAGCGGGATTCGCAGGAAGTTCGGGAGATTATTGATTTTATCAAAGAGGAGTTCTTTAGGCCGCCGCTTTTGTGGGTGTCACTTCTCATGGTGCTTCTGTTTGGGACGATGGTGTATCTGACGGCGTTTGGGTTTATTGAGTGATATGAGGTGTAGAAAATGGCACAGAAATATAATCAGTTAAAACTTGAAAATCAGCTTTGTTTTCCCTTATATGCATGCGCACGGAAGATCGTGAACGCGTACAATCCGTACCTAAAGCCATTGGGTCTGACATACACACAGTACATCGTGTTTATGGTTCTTTGGGATAAAGAGAGTGTAAATGTGGGACAACTCGGCGAGATCCTGCATCTGGATGCTGGTACGCTGACGCCGCTTCTGAAAAGATTGGAGAAGGAAGGTTATGTGACAAGACGGCGTTCCGACGAGGATGAGAGGATCACGTTGATTAGCATCACTAAGAAGGGGGATGCGCTGAAAGAACAGTGTAAAGATATCCCGCTTAAGCTATCGGCAAGCGGATCGCCGCTTAATGAGGAGGAAGCCAAAAATCTGTATGGGTTGTTGTATAAGTTTTTGGATAACTGATCGCAAAAGGCGAAAGGCGAGTATTGGAAGAATACGCTGGAAGGCGGTGATGCGAGATGATTATAAACACCGGGCAACGGACGGATATCCCTGCGTTCTATTCCGAATGGTTTGCAAACAGGCTGAAAGAGGGCTTTGTCTGCGTGCGCAATCCGTACAATCCGAAGCAGGTGAGTCGGTATCGCCTGGACCCGGCTGTCGTTGATGTGATCGGGTTCTGCACCAAGAATCCGGCACCTATGTTTCGCTACATGGACCTGCTTAAAGACTATGGGCAGTACTGGTTCGTTACGATCACGCCGTATGGGCGGGATATCGAACCGAATGTGCCGGACAAGCATCAGTTGCTGGAGGATTTTAAGACGCTTTCCGATCTGGTAGGAAGCAAATCCGTCGGATGGCGATACGATCCGGTATTTCTGTCGGATCGCTATACGGAAGACTATCATATTCACGCATATGAGCAGATCGCGGGCGCGCTTGACGGTTATACCGAAACATCCGTGATCAGTTTTATCGATCTCTACCCCAAGGTTCGATGTAATTTTCCTGAACCGAAGGAAGTGGAGAAGGAACAAAGGATCCGGCTGGGGAAGGCTTTTATCAAGATCGCGTCGGCGCATGGGATGACGGTCAAGCCCTGCGCCGAGGGTGATGAGCTTGCCGCGTACGGTGCTGACTGCAGCGGGTGCATGCGCATCAGCGACTATGAGAAGGCGATCGGCAGGAGGCTTATTGCTCCCAAGCGGAAAGGTGCAAGGGCGGCGTGCGCATGCTACTTTTCCTGTGACATCGGTGCGTACAATACCTGCAGGCACCTGTGCAGGTACTGCTATGCAAACGCGGAGGCGGAGACTGTGATGGAACAGAGCGGCCTGCATGATCCGCGATCGCCGTTCCTGATCGGTAATTATAAAGAAGATGATCAGATCCATGATGTGCCGCAAAAGTCGTGGATCGATGAACAGATGACGTTGCCTTTGGGGACGGAATGACCGCCCTGAAGGCTTTTTTTATGGCGTTTGAGGAATTTTTTAAAAAAGGTCTTGACGATATTATATTTGACGCAATATAATATGACAAAAGATACATAGCGGGGGATTGAAGAAAAGAACTTTACAGACTGTTATATAGATTTAGGTTAAGTGAAAAGGAGGACGAAACATGATCTACGATTACACACTGAAAACAGGAAAAGGCGAAGATTTGAATCTTTCGGATTATAAGGGCAAGGTGATCCTTGTTGTCAATACCGCTACAGGATGTGGCTTCACACCGCAGTATGAGCCTATCGAGCAGCTCTACCGCGATTATCACGAGAAGGGGCTGGAGATCCTTGACATTCCCTGCAACCAGTTTGGCGGGCAGGCGCCGGGATCGGATGATGAGATCCATGAGTTTTGCACCATGCATTTCAACACAACTTTTCCCCAGATGAAGAAGGCTGACGTGAACGGCCCCGATGAGCTGCCGCTTTATACCTGGCTGAAATCCCAGAAGGGGTTTGAAGGCTTTGGTGAGCATCCGTTCAAGGCGCCTTTAGAAGAGATGTTTGCGAAGGCTGATCCCGATTGGGACAAGAAGCCGTCCATCAAATGGAACTTCACCAAGTTCGTGATCGACAGGGACGGTAATGTTGTGGCACGATTCGAGCCCACAACCGACGTTGCCGAAGTCGAGAAGTGCATCAAAGCGCTTCTGTAAATGATCCCTTGGGGACGGGGTTCGTGGTCCATTTTTGCATTTTGGTCCCTTGGGGACGGGGTTCAGGACCATTTTTGTCGACATAAGTACGCGCAACTGTTTATAATAGGCATTAGGGAAATGCTGGTTTAATCAGCATTTCCTTAGAAAAGATCAGGCTTGAAAGGAAAGCGATATGTCAGGAAAAAATGAGCAACAAACCCCGTCCCCAGGGTCCAAAATTGCGATACTGTTCCCGGGGATCGGGTATCACAAGGATAAGCCGCTGCTGTATTATGCGACAAAACTGGTGCAGGCAGCAGGTTATGATGTGATCCATATTGAATATCATGACATGCCCCAGAAGATCAGGGGCAATGCCGAAATGATGAAAAAAGCTGCGCTTCTGGCGATCGAGCAGACAGAAGCGCAGCTGAAAGATGTGAAGTTTTCGGATTATGAGAAAGTGCTCCTTATCGGAAAGAGCATCGGAACGGTTGTGCTGGCCAAGTATGCTACAGACCACAAGGTGCAGGCGAAGCAGGTGTGGTATACGCCTGTTGAAGCGACGTTCTCGTATCCGGGCGAGGATGTGATCTCATTTATCGGCGATGCCGATCCCTGGTCGGATGTCAGCGTCGTGAAGGAAAAGGCCGCTTCACTTGGCATCACGCTTCATTCCTATCCGGACTGCAACCACTCGTTGGAGACCGGTGATGTCAGCACGGACACACGCATCATCCATGAGGTGATGGAACTGACGGATAAATTTTTGGTCCCTCGGGGACGGGGTTGAGGGGCCATTTTCATGTATTTTGCAAAAGTGAGCCCTGAACCCCGTCCCCAGGGGTTCATTTTTTATGTCAGATTGTGCTTAAGCTGCACGATCTCTTCGTCTGTGAGGCCGATGCTCTGCAGGTATTCTGTGGCTTTCGCGCTCAGGTCTGTGCTACGGAGATCCTCTGCGTTAAATACGTGCTTTAGATTCTTTTCGAGATTGCCGGTCAGGATCTTCTGATAACGCTCATCTTCCGGTGTGATCCCATAATAGTTATAGAAAGTCGTCATATAATCGGCTGCAACTTCATCGTAGCTCGCGCCCATCAGGCATTCTAAGAGCGCAACGACGTAGCCGGCTCTGTCTTTTCCCTCTGTACAATGAACCAGATAAACACCCGGCTTCAGCAGGAAGTATCTGAGCCCTTGTGCCAACTTCTGCTTGAAATCGTCGGCTTCGACGTCAACGCCCATATTAAGGGCGATAAAATGCTGCTGCGAAGCATATGTTGCATAGACTCTCGGGTACGATGCGAAAGTGTCCGGATCGTCTGCAAGATTCATGATCGTCGTGACTTTTGCTTTCCGGATGGCTTCATCCGCATAGGTGTTCCTGTTGTACTCCGGATTAACGGGAGATGCAGAGCGGTACAGCTTCCCGCGGCCTATTCCGGTGGTCCTTACTTCCCTGAAATTCGCAAACTGTGCATCAGACAGATCGGGATAATCTTCTCTGTTCTTGGTATAGCTGATCTGATGCAAGAGGTATTCGCCGTAGTATCCGCCCTTTTCAGCCATGGATACGGATACTTTGACCTGGGTTGTCACACCGTCTGCCGGCTGCCATGATACGGAATTGTCCACGGCCGTGACCTTTGTGGCGATGCCGTATGTGGTGGCAAAGTCCTTCATGTTGATCGCGAGCTGGACATACTCATCTGTCTGTCTTGCGAAAATCCCTGCAGTGCCCGAGTCTACATCGGAGTAGTTGCTGCAAAGAGGCAGCTGCAATTTCTGATCTAAAAAGCTTACGCTCAGTACGTCGCCGTATTCATAGCCTGTTGAGAAAAGTGTGCTGCACGGAAGGTCAAGAACCACATTTCCGTACTTCTGAATGTTCTCCACAGCGGCAGTCGTCTTGATGGCATTGTTCTCAGCCTTGCGCGCCTGCACCGGCAGGATGAGCGACATGGCCAGGATGACTGATAGCAGAATTGATAATCCCTTAGTTTTTTTCATAGACATTCTCCTATAAATGGTCCCCCGGGGACGGGGTTGAGGGACCATTTTTGTGATTTTTGAGAAAAAAGACCACGAACCCCGTCCCCAAGGGACCAGTTTCTAGCACATGATCGTGTCGAAACCGGTGGTCGCAAAGATCTCCTTGCCGGCAGCTCTCGATTGTTGTTACAAAATATTATAGCATAAATCTAAAGAATGGTCCCTTGGGACGGGGGTCGTGGTCCATTTTTCGGTTTCCGATGAAAATGGTCTCTCAACCCCGTCCCCAAGGGACCATTTCTGTGTTCGATATGGTATGATGGAAGAACAGGAAAGGAGATCAGCCATGAGTTCTATCGAAATTCGCAAGATCGGGATCACAAAACTGGATACGGACGCGGTGGTAAATGCAGCCAACACAGGCCTTTGGGAGGGCGGCGGCGTATGCGGCTTCATATTTCGCGATGCAGGATCGAAGGAGATGACCGCAGCCTGTCAGAAGATCGGGCACTGCGACGAAGGTTCTGCCGTGATCACACCCGGCTTCAGGCTCCCTGCAAAGCACGTGATCCATGCTGTCGGCCCAAGGTGGTCCGGCGGAGAGCATGGCGAGCCGCAGCTTCTGTACAGCGCATATAAGCAGTCGCTTCTTCTGGCAAAAGAAAACGACCTCCACTCCATCGGCTTCCCGCTGATCTCCGCAGGCATATTCGGCTATCCGGTGGATAAAGCCTGGAGAAAAGCGATTCAGGCCTGCAACGACTTCATCCGGGATAATCCCGACTATGATATCAGGATCGTTTTTGCCGTACTGGATGACGAGATCCTTGCGATCGGCGAAAAGACCCGCAGGGAGATTACTGAAAAATGACCCCGTCCCAGAGGGACCCCAAAAAGAGGAGTAGAAAATATGTCTCAGATAGATGATATGATCGAAATGATCAATGCACAGATGGAATCAGGCGTCGGCCGTCTGAAGGTTCGCTCCACCGACGAGTTGCTTGCCGGTGATTATGAGAAAACGTACCACCACGGACGGTGCGATGTCGGATCACCCTGGGCGAACGGGACTGTGACAAATTGCGATGCGATCGATACACCCCTGCCCGACGACGAGTGAAAAGGAGGAAACAATGGACTTTTCTATGATCATGAAGGTGCGCAGCGCCTGGGAGACATTTCGCACAAACCATCCGAAGTTCCCGATGTTTTTAGATGCGGTAAAGCGTCACGGCATCAAGGAGGGAACGATCATCGAAGTGGCGATCACGACTCCGGAAGGCGAGAACATCAACACGAATCTGAAGGTAACAGCGTCTGATCTAGAACTGTTTGAAACACTGAAACAGATCCGCCCGTAGAATAACCGCTACGAATGGAAGACGTTCATGAAGGTTGGAGCAAGCTGGAGAAACAGTAAAAAAAGAAGAAGGAAAAACCGGGGTATACGCAGAAATATTTTTTTGAATTTACCGGGATCAGTATCAGCTTTCTCTCTGATCCGGAAAATGGGAAAAAGACGATAGAACTTGATAAAGCCCTTCCTGATCGGAAATACGGATTGTCATGTGAAAAAATATTCGCTTCTTTACGGACCGGATCTGAGATCCAAACGGTTGGCGCCCATATATGATCTGGTGGCGACACGGGTATATAAAAACACATCTGAGATGTCATTCTATATCGGTGGTGAATTTTCTTCCCGCCGTGGGGCATGCGTATAAGACCGCGCGACTGGTGGGGGGAGGATTGAATCCCGACCGGTGGGATTAATTATCTGAACGTTGAGGAGTACTTAAGGTCTTTGAGACGGTACGGTTCTCGACTTTCATGCAAATAAGCGGAAATACAAAAACAATGTAGAATACCTGTATAAAGGAATCGATCAGGGTGCCGGCAGGTCCGCCGACCGCATTCTTGATAACCGGACATATGATCATGGATAGCGCATAAAAGCTGAGTAATCCTGCAGCCAGTCGGAAGATTTTGTCAGAAAGCTTCACATCGGTTGTAAAGTGTACATATCTGCGGTCGAGGAGCCGCCCGATCCAGATCGCAAGGATCCAGCCGACAGATTTATATGTGTCTTTCGCCATTTTGGCGCCTTCAACAAGGATGTTTCCGTCCGGATCGTAATCAACCGGATAAGACTTTACGTTTGCATAGATCACAACCAGAACAGCCACGCCGATTACGATGGAGGCCGCTGCGATCTCCTTTTCCGGATGCGCGTCCAGATAGGCCATGAGCTTTGTTGTCAGATACATACCAAGCAGGCCGAGTGACATTCCGACGATCACGTCCTGCGGCGTGTGTACACCGAGGAAATTACGAGACAGCGCAACCAGAACGACCATCACGCCCAAAAGGATCCTAAGCCCCTTACGGAACTTCGGATAGAGCACGCCGGAACCAAATATAGAGGCGCCGTTGGTGGAATGCCCGCTTGGGAACGAGTAGCCGGTCGCACCCGCTTTTGCCATGGGGTCGGGCAGGATCCTTGGATCTTTGATCCAGGGTCTGTAGACGCATGCCGTCACCTTGAGGAATCCGTTTACGAGTCGGTTCATGCCCCATCCAAGCCACAGCCAGTCGCCATAACGCTTGCTGACGCACCAGTAGATGATCGCAACGATGACGATGGACGTTTCTTTGTCTGTCAGGAATGACATCTGCATGAAAAAATCTCGGAACGCCTGTCCCATTCCCTCTCGGAACTGTTGAAGCACAAGTAAGTATTCCATATCCATGATCTGCCTGCTTTCCCGGATTTAAGCCGCGTGGCGCGCAAATGAATACTGCGAGCGTAGTGAAAATAAGAATTCTGCGTTAATATTATATCACAATCACGGAGAAATAGAGGATTTTACGATGCTGATCAACAGAAACATTAAAAAATGATAAAGTCTCTTGACATAATACATTGCGCAAAATAAAATTCACCCAAAGATAACAGGCGTTAAATCAGATTAAAAATTCATAGGAGGTTCGCGATGCTTTTTAAGAAAGAAACAACCAATGATCCCCTGCTTGCGGCTATAGAGAGCGGAAGCGTTGACAATGTCTTAAAGGGGGGGAACCTGATCAGCGCCCGGGACGGCGTTTCCGAAAGAGACAGAGAGGTGATCCGCCGGATTAATGCGCTGGTTGCTAAACTCATGGAATATGCCAAGGGCGAGACCGGAAAGCTTAACATGGTCAATGAGATCATTAACTCCGGCATGTGGGAGATGTATTTTGATGAAGCCACCGGTGAGATCAATCGCGTTGTTTGGAGCGATGAGTTCCGCAGGATGATCGGCTATAAAGACACGTCGGACTTCCCGAACACACTGGAGGCATGGACGGACAAGCTGCATCCGGAAGATAAGGACATGGTTCTGTCGGAATTCGGCGCGACGCTGGCTGACAAGACAGGTGTGAAGAAGTATGATGTCAACTACCGCCTGCAGAACAGATCCGGAGAATACAGGTGGTACCGGGCAGCCGGCAATCTTTCCAGAGACGGCAAAGGGGCTCCGCAGATCTTTATCGGGATCTTCATTGATATCACGGAGCAGATGGAGCAGTCCAGACAGCTTGAGATTGAAACACAGCGTCACGATGCCATCGACAGTACGCTTGCGGAAGGCAGCTGGAGCATGAATGTGGTCGGCAGAGATCCTTCCAATTCGAACAATGCGTTCTGGTGGAGCCAGCAGTTCAGGCACCTCCTTGGTTACAAAGACGAGAGCGACTTCCCGAACGTGCTCAATTCCTGGAGCGACAAGCTGCATCCGGAAGACAAGCAGGCAGCGCTGGATGCTTTCAGTAAGCATGTGAATGATTATTCCGGCAATACACCTTTTGACCTGGAATACAGACTGAAACGCAAAGACGGCACGTACAGATGGTTCAGAGCCAACGGAACGACCGTCAGGGAGAGCGACGGAACGCCGATCGTTGTTGCGGGGTCGATCCTTGATATCACAGATTCCAAAAAGAACAAAGAGATCGAACGCAACATGCGTACCAGCGTCAATAACCTCTCGCAGGCTCTGACGGAAATGACCAAGACCGTCAGCGATGCAACACGGGATATGAGCAGCGTAGCTGATAAGCAGTCAGAGATCGTGAAGTCGACTGACATCATCAACGAATCGGTAGAGGCATCCCTCAAGATCATCGACATCATTCAGAACATCGCTTCGCAGACCAATCTGCTGTCCCTGAACGCATCCATCGAGGCCGCAAGAGCGGGCGATGCAGGTAAGGGCTTTGCTGTTGTTGCAGGAGAAGTCGGAAGACTGGCGATCACGTCCAGAGAGACGAGTGCGGAGATCGCTTCGACCTTGAATCACATGTCGGAGACGATCAATCTCATGGTGGAAAAGACGATGGGCATCAATGAAAGCATTGCGTCACAGGGCGCTGCGATGGAGGAGATCAATGCCAACATCGAAGAATTGAGTGCCATGGCGGAAACCATCAGACAGGTTTCCATGGGAATGACAGAGTGATTTTTTGCCCCCCTGGCTCTGGCTCACACAGCCCTTTGGCTCAGAACTTTTCTCTAAAGCGGTATACGATCTCCATGAATTCTTTCACGCGCTCAACATCCACGCGTTCTTCGAATTTCCCATCCTTTTTGAAGGTGGTTCCGACCACGGCCGCATCGGCTGAAGTGAGTTTTCTCTCGATCGTGTCTTTGCGGCATCCGGTGTTGCAAAGTACCACAATTTCCGGATTGGCTTCTTTTACACTTGCGATCAGATCATCGTCAACATCAAGGCCGGCCGCGTTTGCGGAGATGCAAAGGCCGTCAGGTGCTGCTTTGGCGATCGTTGTTCTGGCAATATCGGCAAGCGGTCTGGTATCCAGACTTCTGTCGGATTCGGGATTTATGAAGTACAGCATTTTGAGTTTTTGCAGATGCAGAGCTGCCCGGCGTCTTTGCAGCATGGAAAAATCGTTGTTGTACAGGCCGCCATCACCGACATAAACGCCGTGAAATGTACCGCGTACGAACTGCGCTTTTACTGCAGCGGCAAGCTCGATGCAGGCAAGGCCGTCGCTGATCGCATCCACGCCGAACGGAACGCGGATCTCGCTGCGGATGCAGCCGATGACATACGCCATCGCCGCAGGCGTCACAAAGTCCATGTGTCGCTGATAAGGAAGAGAAAACTCGTTGCTGATGATGATGCCATCAACGCCTCCGTCCTGAAGCGCATGAAGGTCGGCTCTCGCATGTGCCACGATCTCATCCATATCATTTGCGGGGTCGTATAACGGATCACCCGGAAGGGCGTCTAAGTGCAGCATGGCGATGATCGGTTTTTTCACGCCAAACATTTCTTCTGTCCAAAGTTTCATAATCATACTCCTGTCTATCGCCCGTCTCGGGCGTTTTTTATTTGATCGATATCTTTATTCTGCTGAAATCCTGCTGATGCGATGCATGAGATCCGCGGTCGCCGGGTAGAGGGCATCGTAGATCTCCTGATATTTTTTGTAGATCGCATGCTTTTCGGGGTCCGGAACGAAACTCTTTCCGGGC
>JAEEGL013415856.1_pt1 | contig 10367 bp, 9 predicted proteins | sample 9134231 | NCBI WGS metagenome assembly JAEEGL01 (sample SAMN16246548, study PRJNA631951) | gut metagenome | biome: gut microbiome; feature: rumen; material: fiber-attached | host: Bos | place: Iran: Karaj | collected 2018-10
TGCTCGCCTGCTGTCATACGCAAATAAATGCGAGTGGTTTCGATATTTTCATGCCCCATGAGGTCTGCCGGGAGTGCAATGTCTTTGTATTTTTCCAGAAAATTCTTTGCAAATCGGTGTCTGAAAGAATGAGGATAGACCACTTTGGGGTCAATGCCGTATTCTTTGGCGTATTTCTGTAGCCGTCGGTAGATGCCTTCCCGAGAAATCAGCCTTCCCCTGCGATTCCTGAAGATGAAACCCGATTCGATTTGCTGGGATTCTAACCATTCCAAGTCCGCCTTCACCAGTGTTTTGGGAATGTATATGCGCCTGATTTTCCCGCCTTTTGTGCACAAGTCTATATAGCCCGCATGCACATGCTCCACTTTGATTTGCAAAAGTTCGCTGATTCGTGCACCTGTGGCCGCCATGAACCATACCATGAAGTACCATTTCATGCGCCCATCCTTCTTCATTCTCTTTTTTAAATACTCGTAGTCTTCAGTACTTATTACATTTTCCAAATGACGCTTCTGTTGTACTTTGACCGACCTCAACTTCAGGTCTTCTCTTCCTACATATTCCAAGTATTGATTGAGCCCAAAGATTTGGATGTTGGCGGAAGCCGGCTTATAGTGGGCAACACAATGTTCCTTGAAATTCAACAGATTAGTCTTGTTGACTGTGTCGTAAAACGAGTAGTAGCGTTCCACTGCTGTCGAATACGACCGGATCGTATTGTTTGCAAGATTCTTTTTGCGTAGGTGATCTTCAAATTTTTTGTGCATAGATACTTCCTTTATTGAACTGTTCCCTTTTCAATCGCATTCTCCTGCTGGTCGGTTTCTGTCGTCTCTCCTTCTTGTGAGGCTTCAACCGCACGATACCCGCCAGTCCTCCTGCTGCCGACATATTCGATGCGGCCTTCGTCCTTGAGTTGTTTGATTATGCGATTTATGGAGGTTTGGGAAAGACTTCGGTTCTTTTTAATATCCGAGGCCGAACAATCAGGGTGTTGGGAGATAAAATCAAAAATCAGTTTTTCAAATTTTTCCTTTCGGCGGTGACGGTAGGCGGGTTGGTGCCTTGTTTGTTTCTCAGAAGCGTTTTCATTTGGGTCAAGATTCGTTTTTGTGAAAAGTTCACTCATCGCTTTATCCCGATATTGATGAGAGTAGCTTAGCAGCACGCCCTTAGGGGCAAATTTCACCACAACGCCTGTTGCGTCATAGCGCAAAATGTTTTTGCACATCACCAAGATCTTGCTTGAGAGCTGAACATAGCTGTTGTCATCCAAAAGACTTTTCAACTGTTTCAGAGATCCATAACGAATCACATGCTCCCCATTTGTGAGATAAATGTACGCGTAATTCTGATCTTGGGAAATATACGCCACTCTTGGTATTTTGATTTGAATGTCTGATTTCTCCTTGTTATCTATTTTTGCGTCCAATTGCTGCAGCTCCCGAACCAAAGACAGCTCTTTGTCATGGTTCATGGCAGCGTAGTACGGCAGAGCCGAAACGGAAAACGAAGCAAAGAAGAGAGCCATATCGCGCAGAAGCACATAGAAACAATCTGTCAGGAAAAAATCTTGCACCTCGTGTTCGGCAAATTGAAGCTGTAAAATGTGTATCACATCGTTGGACACCATTATCATTTCAATGATGCACGCCGCAAGTACCGTAAAGATACCGGTCAGCAAATACTGCTGAACCCTGTTGGTTTTGAAAAACACAGGGAAAAGCACGTAAACGTTTAAATACATCATCCCCAAAACGACAACCCCAGAGAGATATTCTTTATATGGGTGCCAGACGGTCGCAGTGCGCAGTTTGCAGAATGTCCCGAAAAGAACAATTATAAGAGTGCAGAAGGCAACATGCAGCGCTATTTTGAGAGTGTTTTTTGAATTGACTATCATCTTTGAATTTTCGGCAAAAGTATATTTTTTTATGGTATGTCTGAAGTTTTATTTTTTCAAAACAACAAATATAGACAGCCTTTCGTCATGTTTATATATTTTGTTGCATGATTACATCTGACGATATGACGACACCACTGTGTTGTTAATAGAAAGAATTGATTATAAGCGATTTAAATCAATCATATAAAGATAACAGTACCGTTATTTTTATTGTCAGATATTTATTGAAATGGTATTATAACGTCATAAATATTTGTAATTCGCGATGACTAAAAGAAACACCAAGCAAAGAATTTGTATGTTTGCAAAACGAAAAAACAATTCAATATGGAACAAAAAAGAAACAAATCACATTTCAATGTCGTATTAGGGACGGTTTTCATTATTACGTCACTTATCGTTTACTCTTGTATAACGGCAATATTTCAGCTTTGAGCACCAGTTTTCATGAAATGATGACACCCTCCATGCTGAAACTTTTCCGCTACGACAAACTGAACAGGATAAAACGGATGCGTACTGCGGTACATCAGGACAACAATCCGGGTTGGGAATCTGCCTCCGACAATTTTGCCACGGATTACTCCTACGACTGGAACGGAAATTTGCTATCTTTGCAGCGTAAAAAGCAGTTTGGTCAGGAGATGCATAATATCCGATATACATATCCGAATGATAACAATCGATTGGGAAGTATAACTTCCACGGGCATCGCGTCCAGTGCCTACCAGTACGATGCGTTGGGCAACCTGGTTCGCGATAACGCGGAAGGCTTGACCGTGGGCTGGAACGCTATGGGCAAGGTGGATACCATCCGCAGGAACGGTAACATTTTGTCCACGTTCCGATATAGTCCGACAGGGCAGCGGCAGGTGAAGACGGACTCCTCGGGCACGACTTACTACATTCACGATGCCACGGGCAATGTAATGTGCATTTATCGGCAAGACGGTGACACCCTGAGAGCCACGGAGCGATATCTGTACGGCAGCAAACGCTTAGGTATGTTGGAGCAGCAGATCTGGATAACGGCAAACAGCATCGGGTTGCAGGATTCCAATACAATTGGAGTTCGCATTTATGAGGTTACGGACCATTTGGGCAATGTAACCTACACGGCACAAGACCGAAAACACCTTGTGCAGGACAGTTACGGCCATTGGCAATATATCCCTTCAGCCGTCTCCTACACAGACTATTATCCCTTTGGCTACCCCATGCCGGGGCGAAGTACCGATAACGGGGGTTATCGGTACTTCTTCAACGGGCAGGAGGCTGACAATGAGGTGCTTGGAGGAGGTGCTTTGCACGCCTTTGAGTACCGCATGCACGACACGCGGGTTGGGAGATTTTGGAGCGTGGACCCGCTGGCGGGGAAGTTCCCGTGGAACAGCACGTATGCGTTTGCGGAGAACAGGGTTGTGGACGGCAGAGAGTTGGAGGGGCTGGAGTACATCTCTGTTAACGATGCAGGGATTGACCCTGACAAGTATCGAAATGAAGATGGCTCTTATAGCTTTGCACTGGATGATTATGGATTTCCATATGTATCTATGGTGTCATGGGAGGGAAACGATTATTTCAAGATAGACAAACATATGTACTACAACGGGAATGGATGGAGCACAACAGGGACCCCTGACCAAAAGATGACCCAATGGGTTTATACAGATATCCAGAATTTTCAAAGTAAATCTATGCATGTTTTTACTTGGGGAGATGAGAAGCTGACAGGGCTAGATCACAATGGCAAGCCCAAAAATCAAAATTGTGCTTACTTGGCGGCAGCACAAGCAAAGACAATGCGATCTTTTTTGGTGAACGGTGTTGTATCAGAGAGAGGTGCTTTAAATTACAACGGCAGCAATTTGGAGAAGCTTAACTGCGACGATGCCGTTGACTATATCAACAGGCAACTGGAATCAGGCAAAGCTGTCGTTGTTGGTGTCACTTATACAGAAGTTAATTCGGACAAAATAGTAACAGACCATTACGTTGTTATTTCAGGTAGAACAACTCGCAACGGTCAGGGAACCTTCACATTTTTGGAAAACGCTGTTTTGTCTCCTTCGGACGCATCAAATTTCCGAATAAACATCTTACAACCCAAAGACGATGGTATATACGGAAATACTACATGGAAAAACAAAGAGTATAGAGTGACTCGTGTTCAAACAAACAAGCGATGAAAAAATATCTGTTTCTCTTCATAGTTGTTTTTTTGGTCTCATGCAAGCCAACGTCATTGATAAAAACAAAAAACTTGGAGAAATCAATGGAAGCAGTGTATGATTTGTTAAAGTCTTATAAGGATTCTACACCGTGTTTTGTTGATGACGAAAAATGGTGTATAAAGGTGAATTCAACTGTGGGCGATTTTGGGAAAGGTATTACCATTGAAGAAGTTTCCATGATACAAGGAGATACCCTTTTAGCCCTGCTTTACGGTAAAAACAGAAATATATCATACCATATGATATTAATAGCTTCCGACAAAGAAGTTCTTTTTTACAAAGAACAAGAAGAACTATTGTTTGAGAAAGATAATGATTGGTCAGCAGGCGTCTATGCGATTGGTAAATTACAATATGAACCCTTTTGGTCACCCTCAATCATAAGTCGAATTGACAGTGTGACAATTTATTGCAATTCGTTTCGCCCGTATAGACTTGACACATTATCGGAGATGTTTGATTACACAGATGCCACTCTGCTCAAAAGCGATTCTTTTATCATTAGATTTTGATTTTTCCCTTATCTTCGCGCCATGATCCCCACCGCCACATACCCGCCAAAATTCCCTCTTCCCGCTATCGGGGGTTATCGGTACTTCTTCAACGGGCAGGAGGCTGATAATGAGGTGCTTGGAGAAGGTGCTTTGCACGCCTTCGAGTACCGCATGCACGACACGCGGGTTGGGAGATTTTGGAGCGTGGACCCGCTGGCGGGAGATTATCCTTATTGGTCCACATACCAGTTTGCGGGGCTTATGCCGACATGGTGCAGGGAGAGGGAAGGTTTGGAGCCGGAGTATAATGGAAGTTATAATGGTCAAGGGGCTTATGCTCCTATATTGGACGAAAACAACGAACCAGTCCGTGGTACAGAAAACCAACCTTGGGTATGGAACAAAGACATGTGGAATAAGGCTGATGTTGCCATTGTATATAAAAAACTAGAGGAAATTTATTCACATGCAATTCCTAGATACCTCAAAAATGTAGAAACCTCTATAAATCTGTACGGTTCTTTATTTGGATTAGATTCATACGAAAGTATATGCCATTTCTTATCACAAACAGGTCATGAAAGCGGTGGATTCACTAAAGTGGAAGAAAATCTCAACTATAGCGTCGAAGGGTTGGCTAAAACATTCAGTAAATATTTCTATTTAGAGAAATTTGAAGAAGGCAAACATGATGCAAAATTATATGGGCGAACAAATAGCCAATCTGCAAAAAAGGAAGAAATTGCCAATATAGTATACGGCAACAGGATGGGAAATGGAGCAAAAGAAGGATATTTATACAGAGGTAGAGGATTGCTACAGTTGACTGGTAAATCTGCTTATCGTGGCTTTACAGAATATATAAATGCCACTTTTTCCAACAACAAAGACGATTTTGTAAAGTCGCCCGACCTTGTTATGACAGACCAATATATGGTGCTAAGTGCTATGTGGTTTTTCAAAAAACACGTTGTTGATAAAATTGATGTTAATCATGCAAGTGTCAAAGAAGTGACGAAAATCATTAATGAGGGATTTAACGGACTAGAAGATCGCGAAAAAAAATATGAGAAACTGAAAGACAGCTTAAAATGAAAAAGTACATTTTCATATTATTTTGGACATTGTTTGTAGTATTTGATTCTTCTGCTCAAATCAGAATAGATTGCAATACAAAAGAATTGTATGAGAGTATTCAGGGTGTGTGGAGGCAAACCGATGGGAATGGAAATGCTTTAGCAATTGTAGATAGCAATGCGTATTTCTTGTATGGCACCGATCAAGGTGTATTGCAAGACAATCTCGGAGATTTATTTAGCTTAATGAAAAATGACAATGGTGAATCATTTTTTATATGGTGGTCAGATATGATGGTTCAAGAATTTGTTCTGGAAAAAGACACTTTGTTGTTGTTGGATCGCAAGGGGCGGTCAGAAACGTATATTAGAGCCAAATAATTCCTATCTTCGCGCCATGATCCGCACCGCTACATACCCGCCCCAGCCCCCTCGTTACGATAACGGGGGTTATCGGTACTTTTTCAACGGGCAGGAGAGCGACGCAGAGGTCTATGGAACAGGGAGTTTGGCGGGGTACGAGTTCCGGCAGTATGACACGAGACTGGGACGATGGTGGGGAGTGGATTTCCGGAGTGAATTCTTACCAGGAATTAGTCCATATTCTTTTTCATATAATTCACCAATGTTATTTGTTGATTCTAAGGGAAAAGCAGGAGTAATTACAGTTACCCAAAACCCAAATGGAGGTGGTAAAATCGTTATAGAATCAATAATATTTGTATACGGTGAAGGTGCGAGAGCTGCTGCAATTGAAGCTAATAATACGTGGGGAGAAGGGGTCAAACAAGGCTTTAACTCATACACATACTACGATGAAAACAATAAGCCATGGATTGTGACAGTTAATGTTACTTTTGTCGTAACAGAATCTTTAAACAATAACAAAACCGTAGATGACAACCTTAAAGATATAAGTGAACTTAACTGTCAAGTAACAGGAATAGATCCTCAAACCGGAAAAGAATATTCATACAATTCGCCTGGGTATGGAGGGAGTATGATAGCTGCGTTAGTTCACAACACCCAAGAATTGCAACAATATTCTGGACAGGTAGAAAATGCAATGGGATGGGGTGACCATGGCGGTGGATTAATTGCAATTGGAGCCAAACAATTTATCCATGAAATGTTTCATGGATTTGGACTAAGACAGCATTTGACAGGCAAAGAAAATGAACAGGACGTTCTCTTTACGTATGGAGGAGGGGTTCACATAAGAGCTATTCATTTTATCGATTTTTGTGAAAACATTCTTAAATTGTATAAAAATGGTCGTTTTGAAAATGGGATTCCATCTACGTATAATTCTGATTTTAATGAAACGCCATCTGATATGATAGAGATGAAGGAAAAAGAGCAAACAGAAAGGAAAGCGTTATATGAGCAGGCGTCAAAACAATAATATTTTTGTGTGGATCGGATTATGTATCTTGTTGATGTTGCCAGGTATAGCCAGAACACAATCGATTCAATTAACGTTATTTGTCAAAGACTCTTTGACAGAAGAGAGTATTACAAACTATAGTATTTATATTGATGACTCCATCGTTCTCCCCTCTCTTGATGAAACCCATGCTGCACACTTCGTGTTGGACAATGCCATAGACCACACATTCAGAATCAGAGCTCACAAATTCCACTATCATGACAGGATTTTTGACTTAAAAATGCCAAAAGCCTTATTTGACACAACTATTCATGTTAAAATGAACTACATTTTTTCAGAGCCTCAACTGCCAATATTCTTTTTCGATAGTACAAGTATAGTTCCCGACACAAATTTCAATTCCATTTATACAGACCCTGTCTTCTGGTTAGGGAGTATTCAGAAAGCCAACGATTTCACCATACAGCTGAATGCTTTTTGCCCTTCAGAAGACCAAACACTGTGCGAACAAAGAATAAATTGCGTGAAAAACATATTGGTACAACATGGCGTCGATTCTTCAAAGATTGATATCCTCATGCATCCGTTTGAACCTTATCAAATAGTATACCCGGAAGAATTCGACCATTTTTTTCATTTCAAGGACATTTTGGATGAGGATTATATACACAATCTCCCTGCCGAGGAAAAATCCAAGGCGATGAAATACAATAGTCGCATAACGGTGACGGTTGCCGACAATTTTTTGTCAACCGCATCTCATCCACAAAAGGAGTTCTGCTTCTGCTTTTTTGACAAATTTGGAGCAGAAGTAACCCCATCTGAAATGCTGGTGCTGGACAACACAGGGGGTGTTTTTAATTTAGACAGTTCCAAATGTTTTCGTCATAAGGCCGACACGTCTTATTCTTTTTTTTTGCAGGTGATAGACAGAAATTATTACTTTTCCCAAAAACAGTATGATGCCAATGAGATGTCGGGCTGTGACACGGTTCGATTGGAAAACATGGAGTGTATTAACAAACTCGCCTTCAGCTCTCACCGATTGAAACTGAACAACCGTCAGAAAAAGCAGATCGCCTCCTTCTTCTCAAACAGTAGGCGCGGGTTCCATCGCATTGCCATTCTTGTAGGGAAACCAACACGTGCGAAAACAGAAGCGAAACAGTGCGTCAACGATATCATCAGATTATACGAAAAGGATTTGAAAGCAAGAAACATTCAGCAAACGCCCGAAGTGATGGTGCATTTCTACAATTTGCCTGAGGGGGGAAAAACTTTTACGTTTGAGATTGAAGCGTATGATTACAAATAACTGTTGTTCCGCGTTGTCCCCGTTGTCGTCAAAAAACACATCTTAATTGTTATCCAACCCCAAAAAACCGTATCTTCGCGCCATGAACCGCACCGCCACATACCCGCCCCAGCCCCCTCGTTACTATATCGGGGGTTATAGGTACTTTTTCAACGGGCAGGAGGCTGACAATGAGGTGCTTGGAGGAGGTGCTTTGCACGTCTTTGAGTACCGCATGCACGACACCCGCATCGGGCGTTTTTGGAGCGTGGACCCTCTGGCAGGGAAGTTCCCGTGGAACAGTGTGTATGCGTTTGCGGAGAACAGGGTTGTGGATGGAAGAGAGTTGGAGGGGTTGGAATATTTGGATGCAGATGTTTGCCGATGGATATTCTATTCTGACGGGGCGTATATCAATATTGATAATCTTTCTTCGTTAAGCAAAACAATGTACACGAAAGCAGCACAAGACATGAAGAATTGGACATATAATAATAAAACAGGTTGTCGAGACATCGGAATTAGCACTCGGCAACATTCATTTCAATTCGTGTATAATCGTGCTGAATTGCCCTTTCTTTCGCTTGACAATACTTACGGAGCAGTAGATCCTGCTTACAATCCTGCGGTTCATCAAATATCGGTACCTTACTCAAAGGCCTCTAATTACACAAAGCCAGACAAACGATACAAGGTCGTGGAAGTCGGCGGCCCTAAAAAGTTCACTAGAATAAGCTCGGGCATAATATTAGCTATAGATATTGCCATGGAAGCAGCATACTGTGGCATAGTATTTTATACTTCCAAAGAGAATCAAATAATTAAAAAGCAGGAGCGATATGTTAAGATGATAGAGGAAGATTTTGAAGATATACTGAAAGATCCGACACAACAATTTATTCCCCCAAAATATATGAACCCGGAATCCATAGCCAATATTATGAATGTAGTCTTGTTCGGAAAAAACTTAACGAATGATCCTAAGATATATGAAATTGGCATGGAAATTTTCAAACAGACAGGAAGGTTAAGACCTTTGGATCCAGAACGCAATGAAGAAATAATATGGAAAAGAAAGTAGTTTTTGGTTTGTTATTCCCTTTAACGATTATCTTGAGTGGCTGTGCACAAGACACCATCTCGGACAACTTGACAGATCTTTGGACTGTGGTGAAAATCAGGATTGACGGGGATCCTTGTGCTTTTTATGATTTCAAATCCCCTTCTTTGGAATTGTATGATAATAAAACACTCCTACTGATGGAACTGGATGTGGAATCGCAAATTAGGCATAAAAACGATCACCCGGCCCCCTGGAAAGTGATTATGCGCAAAGGCGTTCCTTATTTGCAAGTGAAAGGAGGTGAAGGAACCCTTTCCGGCTTATATCGCCTCCAATTTGTCTATGATTCTGTCGAATCGAGGTTTTTCTTGGAACTCACGTCGGACAACCTGTATTTGCTGGCATGTCATTCCGATACTGACAATATAGGGGCTCCGCCATCCCACACCTCGTCTTCAACTCATGGTATAGGGCTGTTAGAACAAGACTATCAGGAGCCGGTGTTTCAAGTGATACGACCTGAGCGCCAATACCTTCTGAAGAAGGCCCCTTATTTGGTTAAAATAACGCATGGTCGTATTACCACCTTCGGACACAATCCGTATGACAAGTGTGAATGAAAAAATCCTATCTTCGCGCCATGAACTTCACCTCAACATACCCGCTTCTGCCCCCTCGTTACGATAACGGGGGTTATCGGTACTTTTTCAACGGGCAGGAGGCTGATAATGAGGTGCTTGGGGAGGGGGTTAGTTTGAGCGCGGAATTCTGGCAGTACGACAGCCGTCTTGGCAGGAGATGGAATGTGGACCCCGTGTTTAAGGAGTACGAGAGCCCATATGCGTGCTTTGCGGGGAATCCAGTGCGGTTTGCGGACAGGTTTGGGGCAGATATTGGTTGGGTAAAA
>JAEEGL013482891.1_pt1 | contig 10367 bp, 6 predicted proteins | sample 9134231 | NCBI WGS metagenome assembly JAEEGL01 (sample SAMN16246548, study PRJNA631951) | gut metagenome | biome: gut microbiome; feature: rumen; material: fiber-attached | host: Bos | place: Iran: Karaj | collected 2018-10
AATGAACATCGTCGGGACGCCGTGGAAGCAGGTGATCTTCTCCTGATTGATGCAGTGCAGACCCTTGCGCGGCGAGAACGCCGTGATCGGGGACATCGTGACGCCGTGCGTGACCGATGCGGTCATTGCCAGCACCATGCCGAAGCAGTGGAACATCGGCACCTGGATCATCATTCTGTCCTCGGTGGAGAGGTCCATGCAGTCGCCGATCGCCTTGCCGTTGTTGACGACATTGTAGTGCGTCAGCATGACGCCCTTGGGGAAGCCGGTCGTGCCGGAGGTATACTGCATGTTCGCGACGTCGTCCTTGCGGATGCCCCTTCTGCGGCGCTCGACCTCGGTCAGCGGCACCTCGGTGTGGCGTGCGACCGCCTCATCCCATGTCCAGCAGCCGGGCTGGCGGCTCTCGATCGTGATGACGTTCTTCAGGAACGGGAATTTCGCGGAATTGAGCTTGCCGGGCTCGGAGGTCTCCAGCTCGGGGATCAGCTTGCGCATGATCTCGTTGTAGTCGGTGCCCTTGTAGGCGTCGATCATGACCAGCGTGTGCGTGTCGGACTGCTTTAAGACATATTCGGTCTCGTGGATCTTGTTGCCGGTGTTGAAGGTGACGAGCACCGCGCCGATCTTGGTCGTCGCCCAGAAGGTGATGTACCACGCGGGGACATTCGTTGCCCAGATCGCGACCTTGTCGCCGACGCCGACGCCCATTGCGATCAGCGCGCGGGCAAAGGTGTCCACATCGTCGCGGAACTGCGGATAGGTGCGGGTGTAGTCGAGCTCGGTGTAGCGGAACGCGAACTGATTCGGGAACTGCTCGCAGATGCGGTCGAGCACATCCGGGAAGGTGTAGTCGATCAGGCGCTCCTTCGGCCACGGGTAGTAGCCCTTGCCGCGCCGGCTGACCTGCAGCTCGTGCTTGTATTTGGTGCGGTATTTTGCCATGTAGTCCGCAAACTGCGGGAAGACGATGCCGGCGTCGGAGAGCTCGGGCATCCAGCGCTTGACCCATTCGAGGCAGATATAGCCGGTGTAGCCGATGCTGCCGAGTGCCGCGATCATCGCATCGAGCGGCAGATCGCCTCTGCCCATCAGCTCATAGCGGAGCTTGCCGTCCTTCATGGAGCTGTCCTTGGTCTGCACATACTTGATATAGTTTCCGAGGTTCGCGACGGTCGTCTCCGGGGCTTCGCCGCCGTAGCGGTAGGGGTGGTGCATATCCCACAGTGCCGCGACGCATCTGTGCCCGACGCGGTCGAGCAGGGCGCGCAGTCTGGCGGTATCGCTGAATGCGCCGTTTGTCTCCACGACCAGTGTGACGTCATGCTGTTCGGCATCCTGCGCCAGTGCGGAGAGCTGCTCTGCCAGATAGCTGTCATCGACAGCGGCAGTCGCCTCTGCATAGCGGTCGCCCAGCACGCGGACATAGGAGGCGCCGAGCTTTTCTGCCAGCTCGATGCACGCGAGAATCTCCGCACGGTTTTCCGCCTCGCGCTCACGCTCATTGAGGCAGCAGTTCGCGCTGACGCAGGGAATCTCCAGATGGAGCTGACGCAGCTTCTTCACGGTCTTTTCGAGCTGTGCGCCGGTGAAGGGCTTGGAGCGGAACGGGTCGATCGGCATGCCCAGCGCTCTGAGCTCAATGCCGTCGAAGCCCAGATCCTTTGCCATCGAGTAGACGTCTGCCCATTCAAAATCCGGGCAGCCCAGTGTGGAAAAACAGATTTTCATAGATATCCTCCGTTGGTGTGCATGCGATATCAATCGCAGCAAAGATTTTGGCTGTCACCATGCTTTGCTGTCGGGAATTACTGCTTTGCTTTGTTTGCAGCCTCTTCATCCGTGTGCCGGATCAGGGCACGCTTGATCTTGCCGCCTAAGGTCTTGGGCAGCTCGTCAACATATTCGATCACGCGCGGGTACTTGTAGGGCGCAGTCTCGCGCTTGACGTGATCCTGCAGCTCCTTCGTCAGCTCGGGGGAAGGCGTGTAGCCCTTCGCGAGCACGACCGTCGCCTTGACCACCTGCCCGCGGATCGGATCGGGTGCGCCGGTGATCGCCGATTCCACGACCGCCGGATGCGTCAGCAGCGCCGACTCGACCTCGAACGGTCCGATGCGGTAGCCCGAGCACTTGATCACGTCGTCGTTTCTTCCCACGAACCAGAAATAGCCGTTGGAATCGCGCCATGCCACGTCGCCGGTGTCGTAGTTCTTGCCGCCGAGCACTGCCTTGGTCAGCTCGGGGTTCTTGTAATAGCCGCAGAAGAGCCCGGTCGGGTGTGCCCTGTCGATATCGCATGCCATGATGCTGCCCTCTTCGCCGTCGTCGCACTCGGTGCCGTCCGGTCTGAGGAGCTTGATATTGTAGAGCGGGGAGGGCTTTCCGGTGGAGCCGGGCTTGGGGTCGATCCACGGGAAGTTTGCGATCAGCACGGTGCCCTCGGTCTGCCCGAAGCCCTCGCGCATCTTCTTGCCGGTCAGCTCGTAGATGCGGTTAAAGACCTCCGGGTTGAGCGGCTCGCCCGCGTTGCAGAAATTCTGGATGCTCGACAGGTCATACTGCGTCATATCCTCCTGCAGCATGAAGCGGTACATGGTCGGCGGTGCGCAGAAGGTCGTCAGCTGGTATTTGCTGATGACGGAGAGAATGTCCTTCGCGTTGAATCTGCCGGTGAAGTCGTAGACGAACTGCACGGCGCCGCAGATCCACTGCCCGTAAATCTTGCCCCATCCGAATTTCGCCCAGCCGGAATCGGAGATCGACATGTGCAGCTTGTTCTCCTGCACCTGATGCCAGTATTTCGCGGTGACGATATGCCCCAGCGGGTGCGCATAGTTGTGGCAGACCATCTTCGGCATGCCGGTCGAGCCCGAGGTGAAGTAGATCAGCATGGTGTCGGTCGCTTTGGTCGCCTGATCGCCGGTCGGGCGCTCGAAGGTGTCGGGGTATTTTGCGATCTCCTCAGTGAAGAAATCCCAGCCCTCACGCGGCTCTGCGACGGCAATGCGCTTTCTGAGCGTCGGAATCTGCCCTGCTGCCCCGTCGATCTGCGTGCGGATGTATTCGTCGTCGCAGGCGATGATCGCCGAGATGCCCGCCATGTTGCCGCGGTAGGCGATATCGTGCGTGGTGAAGAGCAGGTTGCCCGGAATGAGAATGACGCCGAGCTTGTGCAGGGCGGTCGCGATGACCCAGTATTCCCAGCGGCGGCGAAGGATCAGCAGCACGACGTCGCCCTTTTTGAGCCCGAGGCTGCGGAAGTAGTGGCAGGTCTGATTGGATAGCTTTGAGATATCGGTGAAGGTGAAGCGCTTCTCCTCCTTCTCGTGGGAGAGCCAGAGCAGCGCGAGCTTTTCGGGCTCCTGCTTTGCCCATTCATCGACGATATCCCAGCCGAAATTGAAATGCTCCGGCACATTCACGCGGTAATTCGTCACGAAATCCTCGTAGGAATCAAATTCGATGCGAGGCAAAAATCGGTCCAACAGCATGGTTTATATCTCCTTATGGTTTATTTCATAAACAGGTAGGAGGGAGCAGGTAGGAGGGAGGAGGGGTTCCGTCCCTTTGTTCCTGCCGCTGTATTGGGAGGAAGTATAGAAACGAAGGCACACCGACGCCGTACTGTAGCGCACAGCGTGGGGGGCTTTCGGCACCTCCTACTTCCTACCTCCTACTTCCTACTTCACTCTACTCAGCTATCATGGTCAGGAAGCGCGCCTTGGTGTCGCCGGCGCAGCGCTGACCGTGCAGATGGGTCGGGTCGAAATAGATCGAATCGCCCTCGTTGAGGATGATCTCTCTGTCCTCGAATACGACCGCTACACTGCCCTTGAGCACCAGATTGAACTCCTGCCCGGAATGCGATACGAGCTTTGCGGGCTCGTCGGAGGGCTCCAGCGTGACCAGCAGCGGCTGCATGATCTTATCCGCAAACCGGAACGCAAGGTCCTTGAAGCGGTAGCCCGGGTAACGGCTGATGCTCTTGCCCTTGCCGCGGCGCACGACCTGAAAGGTGTCGATGCGGCTGGGCTCGCCGGTGACCAGCTCGTTGAAGTCTACCCCGAATTTGTTCGCGATCTCATAGATCACGCTGATCGGGAAGTCGCCGTTTTCCTCGTAGCCCGCATATACGGCGGGGTCAAGGTTCAATTCCGCGGCGAGCTGCTCGGACGTGTAGTCGCATACCTCGCGAAGCTCCCGGATGCGTGCCGCGATCTCACTGATTTGTTCCATTCGTCGTTCCTCCTCTTAAATATGAATGCGGAATGAGAAGCAGTTTCTCACTCGCAGGCTCCCTGCAGCGGCTCCGTGCTCTGACAAAGGGCTGTTCGGATGAACGGATGCCGTGTCCGAAAACCCGTCAGCAGGCATGCTTCAGCAGCTCGCCTGCCCGGGCTCCGGGCAATAAAAAACGGCGAAAGGCTGTGCCTCTCACCGTTCACTGAACAATTTCCGCGTTTTTCCGTACCCATCCGCAAAAATGCCCGCGCACAACGAGAAGGCCTATAGCAGGAATGCCAAGACCGTAAGTCGAAGTACGTTTACGAGCAGTGCGCGTCGGTACATACAAAACGAACCTTTCCGTTAAATTAAAGCCTGCATACGGCTTCATATTCCGTATTATAGCACGTTTGGGCGGCATTTGTCAAGGAAACCGCCCGATTCCGGTGAAATCAACAAAATCCCGGATGCGGACGCCCGGGATTTCATTTGTTCTGCGGCTTGATCTCGCTGCGGTCGTCCTTCTCGACGGCGATCGTGTGCTTCCGCACGGTGTTGACGGCTGCGATCAGCTCTTTCGGGTGCGGCAGGGACTGTCCTGCGCGTTTGCGTCTTGCGAGCCAGCTGTTGAGCTCGGCGCCGATGAACCAGCAGTAGACACCGGCATAGATCCAGACGAGGATCATCACGACGCCCGAAAGGCTGCCGTAGACGACCGCATAGCGCTTGAGCGAGAGCTCGAGAAAGATCGAATAGAGCGACGCCATTGCGCGCCAGAATGCCGCCGTGAGCAGCGCCCCGGGGAGCTGGTCGCGCACACGGACCTTGTGCGAGGGCAGCAGCACATAGGAGACCAGAAACATCAGGAGCAGCAGCAGCGGCGACGCCAGATTGCGCGTGAGATCGGCGATCAGCCCGAGCGAGGGCAGGGTCGGGAGCTTGGCGAGCACCATCGCGATCAGCCGCGTGCTCAGTGCGTACATCACCAGCAGCACGACCAGCATGGCACAGAGCACGACTGTATACAGGCAGCCGACAAAGCGCAGAACGGTCTGGCTGCGCGATTCCCTGTTGCGGTAGACCGTGTTGAAGCCGTTGATCAGTGCCTGAATGAGCCGGGATGCCGTCCAGATCAGAAAGACGATCAGGACGATCTTCGCCGCGCCGATGTTCTCGTTGTAGTAGCTGTCGATGAAGTCGGTGCCGATGGCGTGATAGGATTCGGGCAGCAGGATGCGCACAGCCTTGAGCAGCGTTTCCTCCTTCACCGGCAGCAGACGTGTTGCCATGCAGATCAGCATGGTGAAGGGAAAGACCGCCAGCATCAGATAGAAGGTCGCCTGTGCGGCATAGGCGGCGAGGTGGTCCGCCGCAAACTGCCTTGTCGTCCGCGTCATGGCATCCCAGACGCGGTGCAGCAGGTGTCGGATCATGTTGTCAGCCTCCCCCTTCCGAAAGCGGCTGTCAGTCTTCGCCGTCGAATTCGTATTTGCCGCCGAATTCCTTTCTGAACTGTGCAAAGACGCGCTCGCCGGTCTCGTCGTCGGTGACGGGCTCATAGCTCGGGTTCTCCGATTCCGGGTCGATGACCTCGAGGATCACGACGCCGCCGTCCTCGTCGTCAGCGGGCAGCAGCAGATCATAGACCTTTCCGCCGCAGAATACCGTCTCGAGATACTGAAAGCGGAGCTTGTTGCCCTCGTCGTCCTCGAGCTCGACAAAACCGTCGTCCTCCTCTTCGGGGCGCTTCACTTCGTCCTCCATATCACATGCCTCCTTCTTGATATTGAGATAGCATTATTATACAGGATTCCGCCGGAAAAGTCAATCTCAAAATGAGAAATGAGAAGTGAGAAATGAGAAGTGAGAAATGAAAAGTTAGGAGTGAGGAGTGCCGGAACAACTCCGCACTTCTCACTCCTGATTCGGCCTGCTCCCTCCTGCCTCTGCTCCGCGCTCACTCCGTGCGCAGTGCGATGACCGGGTCCTTTTTGGCGGCGAGGCGCGAGGGGATGATGCCGGCGATCAGCGTCAGCAGCACCGAGATCGCAATGAGGATCAGCGCATAGACCGGTCGCAGGAACGCAATATCCGGCACGCCCGATGCCTTCTCGATGATCAGATTGACCGGGATATCCAGCAGCATCGTGATCACGACGCCCAGCACGCCGGCGATCAGACCGACAATGAACGTCTCCGCGTTGAACACATGGCTGATATCGCGCTTGGACGCACCGATCGAACGCAGAATGCCGATCTCCTTCGTGCGCTCCAGCACCGAGATATAGGTGATAATGCCGATCATGATGGACGAAACGACCAGCGAGATCGACACAAAGCCGATCAGCACATAGGAGACCATGTTGATGATCTTCGTCACGCCGGCGAGCAGCAAGCCGATATAGTCGGTGTACTCGATCGCGTCCTCATCGCCGGGATTCTCGCGCACGCTGTCGTTGTAGCGCGCGATGAAATCCTCAAACTCCTCCTTCGCCTCGAAGGACGACGAATAGATGCTGATCATCTCCGGGGAATCCGGGTCGCGCAGACCGAGCTTCTGCAGATTGCCCTCGTAGGTGTTGTTCGTCGACTGCGCGAGGATCTGCTGCTTGAAAATACTGAGAAGCTGGTCCTGATCCATCGACGCCATTGCCTTCTTCATGCTCTCGACGTCCTTTGCGGGGTTGAAGGACTGCGCGAGCGCGTTGAGCTGCTCGTCGTTCATATTGTTGATGTTCTCGCGGATGGCATCGGCGGTGAGCTGCGACTGCATGATGCCCTTGTAAATTTCGAGCAGCTGGTCGTCGGTCAGGGATTGGAGCATTGCCGGGTTCGGCTCCGCGCCGGTCGACTGCGCCAGCGCCATCAGGATCGCGCCCTGCCCCTGCTCGGTCGCTGCGAATGCCTTTGCGTCGTCAAGCGTGATGCCCTCGAGCATCGTCGGTGCGACTGCCGCGACCAGCTCGTCGTCGCTCATGGCTGCGAGCGCCTGCGCGATATCCTTGCCGTCGAAGGAATTGCCGTAGAAGCGGGAGAACATCGCCTGAAGCTGCGCGAACTCCTGCTCGCTCATGTTGTCGATATAGGCGTAGACGTCGTCGATCGTGACCTCGTCCTTGTCCTCGAACTCATAGCCGGTGAAGACGTCGGTCTTCTCGTCTGCCTGCTGCTCCTTGACGATCTTGCTGTCTGCGTTGCGCTCGAGCAGCGTGTCGACCAGCTCCTGCGTGTAGCAGACCGTGCCGGTCATCAGTGCGCCGGCGACGGAGCCGGGCTTTTTACGGACAATGCCGCTGATGTGCACCGGAATGCCGTCCTCGACCTTGCCCGCCATGTATTCGTCGTCGCGGGTGCGGTCCTTCCAGCACTTGTCGGTCTCGTCATACTCATAGTAATCGGTGTTGAGGATGACGCGGAACTGCATGTTCATCAGCTCGTCATAGGTGAAGCTCTGGCTCTCCGCCTTGATCGGCTCGCCTGCCATGATCTGCGCTGCCATCTCGGAGATCTCGTCCGGGTCGCGCAGACCGAGCCCGTAGAGCGTCATTCCGGGAATTTCGTTGTACTCGTCGACGACCAGCACGACCTCATTCATGTTCTCGGGCCAGTGTCCCGCGACAAAGTCGTACTGTGCGTTGAGCAGGTCGGTGTCGCCGTAAATCAGCGTCCAGACGTCCATGCCGTCGGTGCTCATGGACATGATCTGCGAATAGGAGGAGGACATGGTGTTCATGTCGTAGCCGAGCATCTGATAGTAGGCGTCGATCAGGGGGTTCGGGTTGACCGCGGTGACATCCTCGCTGGTGTCCGCCTTGAAGACCTGCGGCTGAATGTTGTAGTTGTAGGCAATATTATAGTTGCCGAGCTCCGACTCGTGCTCCTCGATGTACTTCTTGAAGCCCTTCATGTCGTTCTGCTTGACCTCGGAGATCATCGCATTGAGCATTTCGGCGTGCTGCCCGGTCGAATAGACCTTGTCAAGATCGTGGGTATCCTTGTGCTCCGCCTGCCCGGTCGCATTCTCGATCAGACTGGAGAGATCGACCGACCGCGACATGATCGTCAGCGGATAGGACGAAAGCGTATTCTCCTGCGTGTCGTTGATGAAGGTCTGGAAGCCGTCGGAGAGCGAGAGGATCAGCGAGATGCCGATGATGCCGATGCTGCCCGCAAATGCCGTCAGGATCGTGCGCGCCTTCTTCGTCAGCAGATTGTTCAGCGAGAGCGTGAAGGCTGTCCACAGGCTCATCGAGACGCGCTTTTTCTTCTCCTTCTTTGCGGGTGCTTCCTTCGTCTCTGCCTGCTTGATTGGCTCTGAGGGCTTCTCCGCAGCCTTGCCGGATTTCTTCTTGCCGGATTTCTTCCCGGACGCAGCCTGCTTCTCCGGCGCAGATTGCTTCGGCTCCTCTGTGCCGTCGAAGGGGTCGGAATCGTCCTGCACCCTGCCGTCGAGCAGCCGGATGATGCGGGTCGCATACTGCCCGGCGAGGTCGGGGTTGTGCGTGACCATGATGACGAGGCGGTCCTTGGCGATCTCCTTGAGCAGGTCCATGATCTGCACGGAGGTCTCGGTGTCGAGCGCACCGGTCGGCTCGTCGGCGAGCAGAATCTCCGGGTCGTTGATCAGGGCACGGGCGATCGCGACGCGCTGCATCTGACCGCCGGACATCTGATTCGGGCGCTTGGTGAGCTGGTCGCCCAGCCCGACGCGCTCGAGCATTTTCTTCGCACGCGCTCTGCGCTCGGATTTGCTGATACCGGAGAGCGTCAGTGCCAGCTCAACATTGGCGAGAACGGTCTGGTGCGGAATCAGGTTATAGGTCTGGAACACGAAGCCGATCGTGTGGTTGCGGTAGTGGTCCCAGTCCTTGTCCCTGTATTCCTTGGTGGAGCGCCCCGAGATGGTGAGATCGCCCTCTGTGTAGCGGTCGAGCCCGCCGATGATATTGAGCAGCGTGGTCTTGCCGCAGCCCGAGGGTCCGAGCACCGCGACAAACTCACTCTGCCGGAACATGATGTCAATGCCCTTCAGCGCGTGGACCTGTGAATCGCCTGTGAGATAGTTCTTGGTTATTCCCTTGAGTCCGAGCAAAGTAACACAACCTTTCCGCAATCGTATGGAATGCCGTTTTATGTGGCGAGTATACCATAAAATTGTGTTCAAACTGTGAACCCCCGGAATTTTCGGCATTTCGTCCAACTGCACAAAAACAGGCGCGGAAATTTAGGCAAAATGAGAAGCGAGGAGGGAGGAGAGCGGAGGGAGGAGGGAGGAAGTAGGAGGCAGCAGGGAGGAGGTAGGAGGTAGCAGGGAGGAGGTAGGAGGTAGCAGGGAGGAGGTGAATGCGGAATGCGGAATGATTGCGGGATTTTCGTTTTCAGTTTTTTACCGTTTGTCCGGCTGTGAATTTCGTTGGGCGGTTGGGGGATTTTTGTTTTCTGTTCTTTACCGTTTGTCCGACTGTGCATTCAGCTGGGCGCGGGGCGCGAATGCGAGAGGAACAACCATAGGGAGCGGGAAGTCGTCGCTGCGCTCCGGTCTCCCCTCTCCCTAAGGTTTTTCCTCTCGCGCTCTCTTTTTCCTTACCCTCTCCTCTCTGTGCGCTCGGTTCCTCTCTGGTGCTCGGTTTCTCTCTGGTGCTCGGTTCTGATTTTGCGAAACGAAGAATACAGAGCTGCGCCTCAAGGGGGAAAGAGAATCAGGAAATAGGAGCTCGAGGGAAAAACCTAAAGGGGAAAGGGGGAATGTGAGCATCGCGAACTTCCCCCTGTCCTCTTTGGGTTGTTCCCTCGAAATCGCGCCCCGCGCCCAGCGAAAAAAACTAATTATAGCCACGATCAAGAAGAATAGCCGGAGGAAAGAAAGACCGCAGCAAATCGACGACTTCCTCTCGCATTCGCGCCGATCGCCCAGCAAAAGACTTAATCGGACGAACAAGAAAGAGCGAAGAACGAAAAGAAAAACAGCTCCGCGCCGCCTTGCTTTTCTCGTGCGATTGTGGTATAATGTCGGGAGAATGAAAACGAAAGGAGGCGGCGCAGATGAACCGCACCGTCCCGCGTGTCGCCTGCATCAACGATCTCTCCGGCTTCGGGCGCTGCTCACTGACGGTCGCACTGCCGGTGCTCTCTGTCATGGG
>JAEEGL013798247.1_pt1 | contig 10367 bp, 10 predicted proteins | sample 9134231 | NCBI WGS metagenome assembly JAEEGL01 (sample SAMN16246548, study PRJNA631951) | gut metagenome | biome: gut microbiome; feature: rumen; material: fiber-attached | host: Bos | place: Iran: Karaj | collected 2018-10
CTTTCCCCCGTCAGAGTCTCGTTGAGTATTTCTTTCATAATCTCACTCCTTATTGAGTTTTTCTACAATTATAACACAAATTTATTAATAAAGCAACATTAAAAGTAAATTTTTACCAAAATATCAATGCAGTTTATTTTACACTGTATTCTGCTTATCAACATTTTTATAAAAAAACTTTTTCGGTGCACCACTTTACATTACTCTTCCGTATGTGTATAATGAAAGCAAACGTATACGGTAAAATGCTTTCGCGCAAGGAGGTGGGATATATGAACGATAACGAGATAAAGGCGAAGCTGAAAAACTCTGCTGAGGATGGCTTCAAGGCTCTGTTTGACGAGTACTGGAGCTACTGCTACACCATTGTTTTCAGCGTTCTGCGCGGATTCGGCTCTCAGAGCGATATAGAGGACTGTACTTCCGATGTTCTCAGTGATGTGGCTATGAATTACAACTCCATGCACGAAGGCTCGCTGAAAGCTTACATCGGAACTTCCGCAAAAAGACGGGCTATCGACGTTAAACGCTCACTTGTTTCTCATACATCAAAAAATATCCCGCTGGAAGATGATATGAGTTCATCGCTCCCCTCCGCTGACAATGTAGAAGCTCAAACGGAGAATGCCGAGCTGTCTGAGATACTCCTCGCACGGATAAGCTCCCTCGGCGAGCCTGATGCTTCGATTATAATACATAAGTATTTCTATGAACATAATTCTTCCGAGACCGCCAAAATTCTCGGAATGAACCCCATAACCGTAAGAAGCAGGCTGCGGCGCGCTCTGAAAAAGCTGAAAACTCTTCTTGCGGACTTTGATATAACTTTGTAAAGGAGGTAAACCTATGAAAAAGAATCTCTCCGATATCCTGCACAGTGCAGGAGACAAAACTATCGAAAACATAGCCGATAACTATACAGCGGCTGATAAAAAAACTGCAAATCGCATCTACGCGAAAAGTCTGGAGAAAATGAACCTGTCCCCTGAAAACAGCGAAACATTTATAGCCGAACAGGTCAGCCGATCTCCCGTACTTCGTCCTGTCCTTATAGTTGCAGCCTGTATGTTCGTGGTAGGCGGTGCAGTATTCGGACTCCTAAAAATGAAAGCGCCTTTGCCTAAACCAAACATGGAAGAGCCTGTTGTGATTGCTACGGCTACTACAGTGACAGGTACTGAGACCGTAACTGCTGATGATGCAGATACGACCGAAACTACGGCGGTAAATGAAGAAAAATCAGAGGATACGGGCACCAAAAAGGTGCAGACAACAAGCACAAAGGCTGATATTACCGTAAAGCTGGCAGAAAACGTAAAAACTACAGCCGCAGCAAAGACCAATACCACAAAGGCAAATACCTCAACTAAGCGCACTACCAAAACTACCGCCAAAACTACAACTGCTGCGAAAACAAGCGGTACTTCTTCTGTAAAGACTAAAAGCATGACTCTTGCAGAGATAGAGGAATGGGAGGACAAGCACTTTGCTTGTTTAATGGTACGTGAAAGAGCTATACTTGACGGCGAAATAAGCGCAGATTCGCCCCGTGTCACTCTTGCACAGGTAAAGCAGTTCATTGCTGAAAGCTCAAATTTCGATGAGATATACAAAAAAATCAGAAATGTTCAGCCATATTACGATATCAATGGCGGAAGCGGAGTCAACCTTATTGAATACTGGGTTGGCGGAAGCAGAAACGACATAGTTATGGTTTGTCCTGAGGGCATGAGCATAACCCACATCACCTGTACCGACGGCGATATCTACGGAAATACCGCAAAACATGAAGAACTGTACTCCGAACAGACTGCAACTAAGCAGCCAACTGTAGAAAAGCCCGAATATGCAGGTGTTATTACCATTGAAGAGGTATTGAATATAGCAAAAAACAGTAATTATCTGAAAATGGAGGATTTCCGCAAATACTGCTCTTATTCAAATTACTATGACAACTCGCATATGGAATTCAATATTTCCGACCGTGACGGCTGGTATCTGAATATATCAGCCAACTATGACGGAAGTATAGCTGTATGCAGCATCGTGGACAACGTTGGTCATAAAAACGTTGATATCCGCGTAACACAGTATCAGCAAGTGCTCGACTTGGTAAATGACTGGACATTCACTGAGGCAATTATGGCTGCTCCTACAGCAGGTACTATAACCCTTGATGATGTTGTACGTCTGCATAATGAAAAGGGAGAGGATCTTGATCCTTCGGACTTCAGCCCGTACCTCAACAGGACTTTTATCTCAAATAAAAGCGATGTTATGAAGTTCAGAGTCATAAACGGAGGAACCTACAGAGTATCAAAAGAAAAAGTCGTATACCTGACTTTAGTGCCCGGCTACGGCAGACCGCTTATATCTGCTTTCCTGCATAATTCCGATATGTCTCTTAGTACGGAAATACTTAATACTATCAATCCAAACGGCGATTATAAGACCGAATTTGACCTTCTAATGGCACTCAACTCTGAAAAGCCGTGGTTCGTAGAGTAAAACATAAGAAAGCTGCTGTGAAAACAGCAGCTTTCTCTTTTTCCACATCTTGACAAAGGCATTTATTTGGGGTATAATCAAAAATTGATGAATACATACTGAAAGAATGATGAACATGAAAAAGATCGTTTCTATACAGGACATTTCCTGCTTCGGAAAATGCTCCCTGACAGTTGCTCTGCCTATTATCTCGGCTATGGGTATCGAGACTGCCGTTATTCCTACGGCTGTGCTGTCAACTCATACGGGAGAGGGCTTCAAGGATTATACCTTCCGTGACCTTACAAGCGATATCCCTGCTATAGCTGCTCACTGGAAAAGCATGGACTTAAAGTTCGATGCGCTGTACACAGGCTATCTCGGCTCGCAGGAACAGGTGCAGATAGTATCAGACTTTTTTGACGACTTTTCAACCGATGATAACTATATCATCGTTGACCCTGTTCTCGGTGACGCAGGAAAACTCTATGCAGGCTTTACTCCCTCTTTTGTTGCGGAAATGCGCAGACTCTGCTCAAAGGCTGATTTTATTCTCCCCAATATGACAGAGGTGTCTTTTCTCCTCGATATTCCTTATACCGAGGACTACGACGAGGACTATATAAAAGATGTTCTCGTAAAGCTCTCAGAGCTTGGCTGCAAGACTCCTATCATTACGGGAGTACACTTCGATGACAAGCTGCAAGGGGCAGCTGCCTACGACTCTGTAAACGATAAATTCTATTTCTCATTCGGCAAGAATATAAACTCACGCTTCCACGGTACAGGTGATATCTTTTCAAGCGTTTTCTCAGGTGCCTGCGCCCTCGGCAAAAATATCCAGCAATGCCTTGATATCGCTGTGAAGTTCACTCTCGACTGCATCGAAGCTACTATCCCTCATATGGAGGAAACATGGTACGGAAGCTGCTTTGAGCTCTGCCTCGGCAAGCTTATCGACTATGTCAAGGAGTAATTATGATCGACGTGATTAAAAAAACCGCAGGATTTATAAAGGAACATCCCAAATCGCCGAACAGTCTTTGCTGCGCAGAGGCTCTTTACGGCATTATAAACGGAAGTATGACCTCTAAATCCGCCATTACAGCCATATCCTCGATACTCGGATACAGTATCAATATAAATGATGATGTCCCCAATGTTGCTACGGCTTTTGTGGTCACATCAGTAAAGGTGCTGAGAGATATACTGGTTGCACAGCACTACTGGATCGCTCAGGATATTGCGGAGCTCCTGCTGGATATGCCAAGCAAGGATAAACTGAATGACAGGAATATGGTTTTTGATTTCAACGCTGCGCGTATTCGCCCGTTTAATCAGAAATATCCGTTCCGCATACCCGATATAGTTATTTGAAGGAGCAGCTATGCTGCTCCTTTTTCATGCCATTTTTTACCTGTGATTACAATAATCCAATAAGGCAATAATATCCTCGTAACCTGTTTTTACGGAGGATATTTTCAATGGCATACAATAAAGTCGTTATCGCGGGGATAAATACTTCGGAGCTGACCGTCCTGAAGGAAGATGAAAAGATCGCTCTGCTGAAAGAAATACGCGCCACAGGCAGCAAGGCTGCCAAGGATAAGCTCATAAAGGGAAATCTGCGCCTTGTTCTCAGCGTTATACAGCACTTCACAGGACGCGGCGAGGACATCGACGACTTATTCCAGATAGGGGTTATCGGACTTATCAAGGCTATAAACAATTTCGACCTCACAAAGGAAGTGCGCTTCTCTACCTACTGCGTACCAATGATAAGCGGTGAGCTGAGGCGTTACCTGAGAGACAGCAGCCACGTTAAGGTGAGCCGTTCGCTCCGTGATCTGGCTTATAAAGCTATACAAGCCAAGGAAAAGCTTACTTTCTCGCTTCAGCGTGAACCGACTACAGAGGAAATAGCCAATGAAGTCGGAGTCAAACGTTCAGAAATAGTCATCGCACTTGAAAGCATAAGCGATCCCGTATCGCTGTACGAGCCTGTTTACTCGGACTCTGAGGATAATCTCTACATTATGGATCAGATAAGCGATATCAACGATGTTGAAAGCTGTATGGACGAGCTTACTATCCGCGATGCCATAAAAGATCTTGGAGAACGCGAGAAGAATATCCTGTATCTCAGGTTCTTCCGCGGAAAAACTCAGGTGGAGGTCGCAAGTGAGATAGGTATATCTCAGGCTCAGGTCTCACGCCTTGAAAAAAGTGCGATAAAAAGGATTAAAAGCAGCATATAATATACTGTAAATAGGAAAGAAAAAACTGTGAAAAAGCCATGAGCCGTTAGCCATTAGCCGTATGTGTTCGCTTACGCTCACGTTATTTAAATAATTCGCCGAAGGCGACACAATTGCTAACAGCTAACGGCTAAAGGCTTAGTTTCATAATAAATGAAGAATAAAAATAATACTTCCCTAATTCGATTATTTTTAATTTGAATAGTTTATTTACATGGGCGGATAATACTCCGTCCTGTTTATTTTGTCTGAATTTACTACTTTTCTATTGATTTTCAGCCGTAAATGATGTATAATTACTGTAATATCATTTATCCGGGATCTGAGAGTATGAAAAAAACATTTTTAAAAATCGCAGCTGCCTGCTGCATCATATCACTCTTTGCCTGCTCAGAAAAAAAGAACGACTCAGTCATCACGCCCGATGGGAAACTTGATAAGTGCAGCCTGCGCTTTTCATGGTGGGGCGGTGACGACAGACACGAAGCTACTCTTAAAGCTATTGACCTGTGGAACAAAAAATATCCCGATATCACCATAACCCCCGAGTACGGAGGCTGGGACGGCTGGTCGGAAAAAGTCACTTCACAAGTCAGCAGCGGCACCGAACCCGATATTATGCAGATAAACTATGACTGGCTCATAGCCTTGTCACCTGACGGAAACGGTTTTTATGACCTCGGTGAGCTGAGTTCACAGCTTGATCTTTCTCAGTTCGATGACGAGGTGCTTTCTTTCGGCAGAGTCAGCGGAAAGCTCAATGCTGTCACAGTATCGGTAAGCGGAAGGAGTCTTTTCTATAATTCTCAGGTCTTCAGCAGAATGGGGGCTGATTACCCTGAAACATGGAACGACCTTATCGCTCTCGGGAACAGATTCAGTTCAGAGGAGCTTTACCCCCTTGATCTGGATATTCAGTCTGGAGGTACTGCATGGTATCTGGCAGTAGTATACGTTCAGCAGCAGACAGGCAGACAGTTCATTACCCTTGACGGCAGACTTGGTTTTACTGTTGAGGACATTAAGACTGCACTCAGCTTCTATAAGCAGCTGGAGGAAAGTCATGTTATACGTACCGTAAGAACACGCACGGACGAGGACGGAAATGCTGCTCTGTATCAGTCCCCCGAATTCATCGGCGGAAGAGTTGCGGGTGTTCTCGAATGGGGTAGTGCAGTCGGGAAATATGAGTCTGTACTGCCTGAGGGAGTTCTTGAGGCAGGTCCACTGCTTACCGCCGAAAAAGGCTGCTCTGACGGCTGGATGATAAAACCGTCACTGCTCTACGCGGTCTCAAAAAATACAAAGCACCCCGACGAAGCAGCTGCTTTTATCAATTTTCTGCTGAATGATGAGGAATGCGCAGATATACTCGGTACTACGCGAGGCATACCTGCTTCACACACCGCGGAAGCTGCTCTGCAAAAAAGCGGTGCTCTGAGCGGTCTAACAAAGGAAAGCGATGATATCCTCAGCAATGCCAATACTGTCACTATAAGTCCTTATATGGAGCTTTCACGTATGAAGGAATTCTACAACACTGCCATAGAAGCAGTATCCTACGGCACTTCCGATGTTGACAGCGCTGCACAGCAGATGTTCGACTCAGTTAATAATTATCTGGAGAAGATAAGAAAATGAAATCCCGAATTTACCGTAATCCTGTGGGCGTAAGCAGATTCACAGGTCTTTTGCTGATACTGCCGTTTATTATAGGTGCAGTATTATTCATAATCTATCCCTTTGTCTGCTCTTTTATAGTCGGACTGAAAGACGGCAGCGGCAGTCTTGGCTTTGATAACTACAAAAATATTCTGTCTGACAGAAATTCCCGTCAGGCGGCTGCGGTCACTCTTAAATATACGGCTGTTCTTGTGCCGCTGAAGCTGATAGTGTCACTGCTTGCGGCATTGCTGCTCAACTGTGAGCTGAAAGGCATAGGTATATTCCGTACAGCTTTCTACATACCCTCTATACTGGGCTCAAATCTTGCAGTCATAATAATGTGGCAGTACCTTTTCACATCGGACGGTCTTGTAAATCAGCTTCTCGACGTCATAGGCATAGCCCCCGTGGGCTGGTATGGTGACCCTGATAAAGCGATTTTTATAATCGTTCTGCTGAGATTATGGGAATTCGGTTCGACTATGGTGATATTTCTCGCGGCACTCCGCGATATCCCCAAAGAGCTGTACTATGCCGCAAAGGTAGACGGCTGCGGAAGTGTAAAGGCTTTTTTCCACATCACTCTGCCTCAGATAAAAAATATCATTTTCATAAACCTTGTACTGCAAACTATTGCAGCCATGCAGGAATTCAATGCTCCTTACATGATAACAGGGGGCGGTCCTCTCGGAAGTACACGTACTATCGGTATGTACATATATGATGAGATGTTCCGATACGGCGACGAAGGTACGGCAAATGCCGTTTCATGGCTGCTATTCACAATTATAGGCATTATTGTGATTCTGCTGTACAGATCCACGGAAAAGCTGAGGAGGGACTGAATATGAAAAAGCTCCTTCTTTATCTAATGCTTGCCGTTATCGGTATCATAATGCTTTATCCTCTTTTATGGCTTTTCGGTGCGTCATTCAAGTCAAATGACGAGATATTCACGACTATATGGTTCATGCCGAAAAGCTTTGACACCGATGTGTACAAAAAAGCATGGGAAACAGTTACTCCCTATACTATGGGACACTATTTCATCAATACCTTTATGATAATTATTCCAAAAACAGTATTTGCGGTATTATCCTCAGTGCTTGTGGCATACGGCTTTGCACGATTTGATTTTCCTCTGAAAAAGTTCTTCTTCGCGCTCCTTATGTGCGGTATGCTCATGCCCTCTATAGTCACGATCATGCCCATGTATCGTATGTGGAGCAGTCTCGGTCTCATTGATACATATATACCTCTGACTCTCCCCTACCTCTTTGCCTGTGAAGGAATGTTCGTGTTCATTCTTATACAGTTTCTGAAAAAAGTGCCGAAAGAATTCGATGAAGCTGCCCGTATAGACGGCTGCGGCACTTTAAAAACCTTGTTCTTTGTGCTTATGCCATGTATAAGACCTGCTGTTATTTCCATAGCGGTCTTTACATTCCTGTGGACAATGAACGACTTCCTCTCACCTCTCATAATGATACAATCTGTTGAAAAATATCCTCTTTCCCTTGCTCTCAGACTCTCTGTTGACAGTACGGGACAGGGATATGAACAGAGAAAAATAATCGCTATGTCAGTGATAGGTCTTATTCCATCTGTTGCAGTTTTTGCTCTTGCGCAGAAAAAATTTATTAGCGGTATCACCGCAGGAGGACTCTCAGGATGACAAGATCCGAATTGATAGTAAATAATTACATTGAAAAAATGATACTGACCTCTGATCCACTTGCCCCCTTATGGAACGTCGAGAACTCAATATGCGAAAAAGCTCCCAAATGGAACTATATCGACAACTGCATGATATCTGCACTGCTAATGCTTTATGATGTCAGCGGTGACAGCCGGCTCCTCGACTATTCGGTAAAATTCATGGATACATATGTGGGGGAGGACGGCAGTATCCCTACAATGAACTACGCAGATTATAACCTTGATAATCTGAACGGCGGCAAAAATCTCATAAGCCTATGGAAGCTTACAGGCTCTGAACATTACCGCCTCGCTTTTGAAAAACTCTGGAACGAGCAGGTGCTTCGTCAGCCGAGGCTAAGCTGCGGCAGTTTCTGGCATAAGGCAATATATCCCGATCAGATCTGGCTTGACGGCACTTATATGGCTCTGCCGTTTATGGCTGAATACGGTAAGCTCTACGATCTCCGCGGAGTTATAGATGATGTGGAAAGGCAGTTCTACGATATAAGGAAAATAACCCGCGACCCACAGACAGGACTGTATTTTCACGGCTACGACGATACCAAAACTATGATATGGGCAGACGGTATAACAGGTCTTTCACCTGAATTCTGGCTGCGTTCAAACGGCTGGCTCTGTGCCGCACTTGCCGATGTGTACGAGATACTCGAAGATATTACAACAGGCAGGATACTTTCCGAGATGCTGAGCGATATGTTGAAATACTGCCGCGATGACTGTATGCTTTATCAGCTCCCGTTAAAGCCTGAGCTTGAGGGCAATTATCCCGAAACAAGCGGTACACTCCTTGTGTCTTATGCAGCTTTGAAGGCTGCAAGGCTCGGTGTATGCGGTGATGATATCCGTCAGACCGGACTGAAAGCATTCCATACCGTAACTGAAAAATTCATAAATACGGATCAGGATATCCCCGTCCTCGGAAATATTTGTCTCGTCGGCGGCCTCGGCGGTGAAAATGAACGTGACGGTTCTGCGGAATACTATCTCAGCGAAAAAGTAACTCAAAATGACGCAAAGGGCATAGCTCCCTATATTATGGCTTTTACAGAAACTAAAAAAATGCAATAAATATACTCTCCGAACAAAAATATTTGTTCATTTATCACTGCTTATACTTGAAAAGTTCACACTTTCGTGATATAATATTTCCTGTAGGGATTACTACAAATATTTTTTGTGAAAGGGGGCCTCGTTATGGGTGTTCTGTTTTGGGCTTGTGCTGTTGTAGCTTTCGTTATTGCCGAAGTCTTCACCGTCCAGCTCGTTTCGATCTGGTTCGCCGCAGGTTCACTGGTAACAATGCTGTTCAGTTATTTCTATAAGCTGAATGCTATAGAACAGCTTGGAATATTTATAATCTCTTCTTCGATATTCCTGCTGCTGAGCATACCGTTTATCAGAAACCGCAGAAAGAAAGAAGACTTTATAGCTACCAATGCCGAACTTGACATAGGCAGGCACGCAACCGTTATCGAAACCATCAACAACGATAAAGGTACAGGACGAGTCACTTTAAATGGGGTAAACTGGAGTGCTGTTCCTGAAAACGAGAACGAGATCATACCTGAGGGTACAGTCGTTATCGTAAAAAAAGTAATGGGCGCAAGATTACTCGTCGCACCTGAAAAGTAAAATCAATCACACCATTTATTTCGGAGGTATTTAAAATGGATCCATTCAAGATCATTGTTCTGTTAGTTATTGTATTCCTGTTATTTGTTATCGTAAGATCATTCAGGATAGTTCCGCAGGCTCACGTATTCGTTATCGAGCGTCTCGGTTCCTTCCATGCTGAATGGGATACGGGTCTCCACATTCTCGTTCCTTTCATTGACAGGATCGCAGGCAAAGTTTCATTAAAAGAAAAAGTCGTTGACTTCAAGCCGCAGCCGGTTATCACCAAAGATAACGTTACCATGCAGATAGATACCGTTGTGTTCTATCAGGTAACTGACGCTAAGCAGTATATCTACGGTGTTGAAAGACCTCTCGCAGCTATCGAGAACCTTTCAGCTACTACACTCCGTAACATCATCGGTGAAATGGAACTCGATGCTACTCTTACTTCAAGAGATGTCATCAACTCCAAGATCACTGCTATCCTCGATATGGCTACCGACCGCTGGGGTATCAAGGTAAACCGTGTCGAGCTCAAGAATATCCTTCCTCCTCGTGAGATCCAGGACGCTATGGAAAAGCAGATGAAGGCTGAGCGTGAGCGTCGTGAAAAGATCC
>JAEEGL014105021.1_pt1 | contig 10367 bp, 13 predicted proteins | sample 9134231 | NCBI WGS metagenome assembly JAEEGL01 (sample SAMN16246548, study PRJNA631951) | gut metagenome | biome: gut microbiome; feature: rumen; material: fiber-attached | host: Bos | place: Iran: Karaj | collected 2018-10
CTGAGAACCGTATATGTGGTTGGCTTCTTCCAACTCAGTTCTTTCTCACATACCTTCACAAGATCTCCCGAAGATATCGGTTCATTCGCCCAGACGATATCCGCAAACCGCTCCTGTACCGCCGCCAATTCAATGCTCTTCATCTATCGTTTCCTCCTTGGTTTATCCCTGTAAACTCGCTTTTAGTTTATAGCTATAAACCCAGCTTGTCAAGAAATATTTAATAAAAGTGTCAGATTTCCATGCCGATATTCGTTTTATAAGTGAAACTAAACGATCTGGCAGATCAATTATGCATCATTACCGCCAATGTCAACCGTATTGCCAGGAAAGCCCCCTTCTGGCCCCTTCTTTTCCGCTCAAAAGCGGCATTCTTTTTGTTTTATATGTCGTTTTTGTAAATTATTTTTCTGAAATCAAGTATATAGCTTGTGTTTTGTGGTTTAATATCGTATAATACTTTCAGGAAAGGAGGCGTACTGATATGTTATGCCAATTCATATTCAAGAATTTCAAGTCCTATAAGGACGAAACCATATTTGACTTCCAGGCAGCGGCTCTCCCTGAATTTAAGGAAACACTCATCACCACAAAATCTGCGCCTGACCTTGTTCCCGTCAGTGCTGTATACGGTCCGAACGGCGGTGGCAAGTCCAACTTGCTACAGGCTCTTTCCTGCGTGATTTCCACCATCGTAAAGCCGGTACACGAACTTGAGAAAAACCGCCAGCCCCTTATCCTTCAGCAAAAGGTGGATGCTGTTCCCTTTCTATTTGATGAAGTATCAGCGGATGAGCCGACGGAGTTTAAGCTGTTTTTCCTGATCGATAGCAACCTATACTGCTATTATATCGCCCTAAAGGATGATGAGGTGGTATCTGAGTCGCTGACACGCAAGTCCGTCACCGGCAAGAAGACCGCTGACCTCTTTGACCGTGAGAAGGATAAGATCACTCTCGGATACAGTATTAACAAGAAGACTATCAACACGAATGTAAATCCGAAGATGCCCTACCTCTCATTCCTTGCCATCAACTATGACATCCCTGAGATAAGTGAAGTCATGAAATGGTTTGAGAGCTGCATCATCAGAAGCTATGCAAATCCTATGGTGGAGCATCAGATCATGTTGGAAAAATATGTGGAATATAAGAATCAGTTCATCAGGGCACTGAATGATATGGATATCGACATCACGGATTACCGTTACGACGAAGACAGCAAGCAACTCTACATGAAGCGCAGAGTCAGAAAGAAGGAATATGAGTTAACTTTCACGGAAGAGTCCGACGGTACAAGAAAACTGATTGCTGCCCTGCCGGTTATCTTGCTCGCTCTTCGTGAGGGAAGGCTTGTCATCATTGATGAGCTGGATGCGAAGCTCCACCCAAAGCTTCTCCGTTATGTGATCCTTCTTTTTAAGAATAAGGAGATCAACCGCCACGGCGCGCAGCTGCTCTTCACATCCCACGATATGTCCACAATGAAGAGTACTATCTTCCGCCGGGATGAGATCTGGTTCGCCGCTGACAATGAAGCACATGAAAGCGATGTGTATTCCCTGCATGAAATGAGAAATGAAGATGGCTCACGCATCAAGAATACCGCCACCTACGACAAGCAATACCTTGAAGGCCGCTACGGTGCGGATCCCTACCTTCAGAATATGCTGGGAGGTGCGTTCGCATGAGCCTGAAACCAGTAAAGAAAAGTGATCAGGGTAAAAGCTGGATGCAACCAAGACGGGACTGCCACAAGATGATTCAACCGGAATATCATTTAATTGTAACTGAAGGAACGGAAACGGAACCGCCATATTTTAATGCCATGGGTGCCATTATCAACAGCAACTATCCGGATAGAATCAACATAAAAGTTGAAGGTAAAGGTGATAATACACTGAACCTTTATAACAAGGCAAAGAATCTTGCAACAAACTCTGCAAACATATACCGTCATGTATGGGTAGTATACGATACAGATGATTTTCCTGCTACCCACATTGATGAAACGGCTCGTCTCTGCGAAATGGATTCCAATGCTGAAACCACATATCATGCAATATGGTCAAATCAATGCGTAGAATTATGGTTTCTACTTCATTTCAGTTTCTTGCAGTCAGATCTTCACAGGAACGAATACTGGCCCAAACTCACAGAAATTCTCAAATCTCTTGGAGAAGGGGAATACAAGAAAAATCGTGATGATATGTATCGGATCCTACATCCCTACATGGATGCCGCCATAGCCAATGCCCAAAAGCTTGAAAAGATAAACGAAGGAAACACTCCATCCAGATCAGCTCCGGGAACGATGATCCATAAACTTGTCGAAAAACTGAAGCCGTATCTGACAGAAGGGAAATAACAAAAAAACAGCACCGTGAAGGATTCACTACCTTCACGGTGTTTGACTTTCGTTGAGTGCTGAATTCTCGGTGGATTATACAGGAAGCTAATCGGAGATTACAATGTCTTAGGTACCTATTGTTCTGTCATCTCATCTCCGCTGCTCATATCCACCGCCACTTCCGGAATCTCTATATCCGGCAGTTCCCCGCCGTACTCGGTATTATCTGCGACTTCCATCGGATCCTCCGGTGTCTCTTTTTCTTCCTCTTCCCAAAGAGATTTGTGCTTTTTATGTTTCTTATCCATCTGCATTGCCTGCAGCTGCATATTCTTGGCCATCTGATACATTTTATCATCGTACTCCATCAACTTCTTTTCATCTGTTCTGGGTACGATATCGCCATTCGCCAGCCTGCGGAATACCATCATGATCTTGCCCATATCAGCAGCATACTCCTTCATGGCTTCGCCCTGCTGCTTTGAAGATTCCATATTGGAAACATTACACCACTGTTCCATAATGGAATCGATGACCTTCTGATTATCCTCAAAAGCCTTTGTGGTAGCATTAAGCGACAGTTCCAGAGTTGCTGCCTCCTCTGAAAACCTGCTCTCACCGGTCAGGCTATACTTCTTTTCCGCCTCTTCTTTTTGTTTGGTAAGGCTCCGCATCTGGTCGACCAGTTCTTTTCGATTAGCATAATAGATGGGTTTCGCATCTTTTATCTTCATTGCACACCTCCGTGAATCAGACTAATCCAGGATCTGATCAAACCGTCTCATCCACCTTGAGTCCCTTAAGGTCCACATCGATCAGAGCCATCTTATTCTTAAGTTCCTCCAATGCCGCTTCGGCCTGTCCGGAACTCTGATACATCTGTGCAGGACTAAGTTCCGTCAAGTCCGAAAGATCCAGATCTTCCTGTTTTCTTTCACGGCTCCTTGCTTCCACATTGCTGATAGCCTCATGGTTGTTATGGGCCAGTGCTTCCTGCAGTTCCTTCTGCTCTTCGCGTTTCGCTTCGATCTTGGCCTGCTCTTTTTCTTCTTCCTTCTCTTTCTCTTTTTCTTCCTGCTCTTCGCGGATCTTTTCGTCCTGTTTTTCTTTGGCATCCGTGACCACCATTCCGATCACATCACGCTCTGCTGCTGCGATAATAGCTTCTCCATCCTTCTTCGCATCCAGCATGGTATGCTGTTTATTATTCTCCGATTCCGCATCCGTAAAACTCTGCGTTGCCGCAACCATGGCTTTATCAGCCTCATCGATGCGTTGCTTTGCAGCAGTAAGTCTCCCATCTGATTCCAGCATACGAGACTGATACTCTGTCAGGTTCTTCATGATCTCTTTTGAACGTTCCACATTGTTTACAAAATCAGGATTGTTAAGTTTTTCCTCTAACGGCTGTTTTCTCCACGCCATGATCCATTCCAGATCCTTCTGCTCATCCGACTCCGGGTCAAGATTATACTCTTCCTTAAGTTCTTTCATCGTCTTTTCTGCATCATTGGCCATCTGTTTTGCAGATGCCTTCTCCGACCTCTGCTCAGCCACAAAATCCTTCAGATCCTGTAAGCGTTTCTGGAAATCTCTGTCTGTATTCCAGGCATCCGATACCATCTTGAAAGCCTGCTTTCTGGCACTCTCAATTTTTTCCTTAACGGGATCCTGCCCCATGTTCAGGTTCCCGGCAAACACGGTCATCCCCTTTTTCTCTTCTTTCGGGCCATTCGCTACACCGACAGTTGTTTTTACCTGCTGCTGTGTATTCTGATTTCCTATACCATTGATCGAAATATTCATATGATGCACCTCCTATAGCCTTATCCCCTGAATTCAAAATGTGAGCCGCTTGCACGTTTCACATCGGTCATAATCCCGCTTGCCACATCGCTGTATAATACCCGGATTTCAGCGTATCATAATAAGCTTTCGCTTTATCCGAAAGCTGCACATCACCTATGGTGTTGCCATATTCCGTTGTTCGGGGTACTAAAGAACTCTTGGGATTGATCGGAGGCCAGCCTTTAATCTCAACCTTGTTGTCTTCTTTTTCAGACGAATCCCTCTCGGCCTTATAGGCACCAGAAACCCCGGCACGGTCAGATCCCATATTTCTTGCATTAATCGTATAATTGATCTGCTGATACGCAGATGTACCGTTCACAGATGCCATGACCAACTACCTCCTTGTAGATGCCATCGAAATCCTTTTCAATGCCTTATATGAGATAAAATACCTCAATATGTTTATCGGTCAGGCAATTACATATCATAACCCCCATGGGTATGAGCACTCTCCCGAAAAAAGTCTCTTTTTCCTGTATGAAATGTCAATACATATCGTGTATGAAGAACAAAAGTGGTTTTCACATCCCATCCGTTCCCGCAATGATGAACTGCGCCATCAGGGGATATGCCGGAATATAGGCACTTGGGTTGTCAAAATCCCAATCCGCCATAGTCATTGTGATCCGGTAGGTTCCCGGAGTCAGTCTCCCGTACAGAGTTTTCCAGTTGATCTCCAGCTCCGATTCCCCTTCTGATGGCAGCTTAATATTTCCCTCCTCATCAGTTCCTCTTTCTTCAATGAGCCTTGGTACATCTTCCCAAGTATCTCCATTCAGAGTCTCAAGACGGTATACATCCCCATAGACCAGTTTTATGTTCTCACGCTTATCATACTGCCGGAAATGTACTGTAAGTCCTGCAGGCGTGACATTTGATACGCTCATTATCACCGCTATGGTATCATCTTCCGATTCCGGTATGTACTGTCCTATACCACCCTCCGTCTTTTCTTCATCAAAGCGTACCGTATCCAGTATTAAAAGTGCTTCTTCCCACATCTCATCTGTCCAAGAATCACACTCCGTATGCTGGGCTACGATCTCCGGTTTCTCATCCTTTATCAGGATATAATCCCAGTGATCATGGTCATCATAAGTCCCCATATATGCCGTATATCCTGCAAGAGTGATCTCTTCGGTCTCCAGTCCGGTTCCGCATACTCCAAAACCGTCTATGCAGAACACCTCGATCTGCCCCTCTTTAGCATCCTCCGGCTTCAGGAGCAGGCCATAAAGACCGTAACTCAACATACCGCTGTCTACCGGTGACGCTTCAATACTCCAGCCATCACGCTTGCCGACCGTGATCTCACCATACGGCCCGCCTACGCTAACTGTTGTCATCTCCTGATCTGCCACTCCCACTGCCGATACCGGCTCTGCCTCCACTTGAGCAGTCGGTTCCGGCTCCTGCGCTTCCATATTGCTGATCTTTACCGGCTCCTGTCCCGCCTGTTGGCTTATAAGATTATTCGCACTTCCGCTAATCCCTGCCGTGACAATATACAAAAACACTGACACGATACAGATAATGACCGGTATCGCTCTTTTCTTCCCCTTTATGATAAAACATGCGATAAACGCCAGAAGCCCGACGATAAGCAACAGTTTCCACGCTGTGTTAGAAAAGATCCTATTCAATGTTCTAGCGGTATTTACACTCATGACATCTCCTCCCTTATCTGCTGATATGAGTGATACGGATCAGGAGACACTTTTTATGGTTTCTGTCCTATTTTCCAAACAATCAGTCCTGCATTTTCCCATATTTCAGGATTTCTTCAATGGGTACATATCTCCCAACAATACAGGATATTATTGCTCCCACTACACTCCTCCAAATTGAAGCATCTGGTTGCCTCCGCATCATCTATTATCACGAATACTTATTCGAATCTCGGAGGATTATATAATGCATATGCCTCTGCTCTAATCTGAGATTGAAGTTTAGCGGGTACCGACTCTTTAAAATACAGGAGATTCTCCTTGATTTCAAACAGTTCATTAAACTCCGATTCTTCTATAATCAACTTCTTTAAAAATATACACCATTCATATTTATAATTGAGTTCTAAAGGCTTTAACTTAGTTTTTCGCCCTTCCTCAATCCAGTTTTCACGCTTTTTTTCCAGTTTCAGCCAGGATAACAATTCAATAATCGCTGTATTTATAACTGTCTTTTCTGGAATCGAAGTTTTATTACAAATAATGCTTATATCCTGAGTATTTAAATACTCAATCATTTTTTTTACAATATCTTTATAATTCATACCTAAACAACCTCCCTTGGATAGTTTTTCCATACATGAACAAGCAAATCGTCCTCCGTTGCAAAATCAACATTTCTATTAGTTTTCATTTGAAATTCCCTTTCAGCTTTATATGCCCGAATCTCTCCCGGCCAAGTTCTTATATTATTTACTTTTACTCCAGAAATATAGTCTATTGCGTGAGTACCTTCGTGAACCAAATCACTGGCGATGCTTGCGGAACTGGCTCTCAAGTATATCTGATTACCCACTGTAGCAGCAATTGTGTCATCTTCTGTTCCAAGGTATTCACTAAATAATCTGTCTCCCAAAACATTTATATGTATTTCTCCACCTTTGATCTTTTTCGCAATATTCGAAGAAATAACAGTATGCCCATCAATTTCTTTTAATATTGATTCTCGCGTATGATTCGCCTTTATAACAGTGCGATTTCCCTTTTTTTGAGAATTACCTTCCACTATAGTATAGTTCTTGCTTCCGTGTGTGTTTCCAAACCCTCCATGTCTTCCGGTCCCCATTCAAATCACCTCCTTCTTAACGGAGTGTGATTTCCCAAAGTCACTCTGAAAAACAAATAGTTTTGTATTGTTTTCTTTGCACAGGTTAACTATAAAGCTTGAAACCGTACCATATATAACAAGGTTCTTTGGTTGCAGCCTGCTAAATACATAGGTAAGTCCATCCTCTAGTATTTTCCTACTTTCAAGACTTTTCATACAACCATGTGTCCCAATTGCTATTGTACTATTTCTAGGCGCACCAATGCAACAGAGCTTATAAGTTCTATAATCCGCAAAACGAGTTAAAACCAAACAGATTTTTTCAAAAGAAAAACCCCGGAAACCAGCGTGTTTTCGGGGGGGTAAGCAATTATTATCTCTTGCTGAACTGCGGAGCACGACGAGCTGCCTTTAAGCCTTATTGTATTTTCCATTCCCAGTACTCATCATATGTAATCTCGTTATTTCTGAATTGTTTCCGAATAGTAAGCCACTCCGAAAAGTGCTCTGATATGTATTTTTGCGTTTCATTGCCTGCTTCTTCTGTTGTCTGCATGGTATATGTGAAATTCGGGCAAAGTTCCTCAAGCCAAAGCATGATATAGTACAGATCCTCCGAATCAGTCATATCATATGGACGGATCAGTCGAATATTTACTTTCAATACTTCTGCCATCTTTTCAAGTCTCTTGTCTTCCGGAAGGATCACATTCCGCTCATAGCGGCTCATGATTCTTTTCCCATTCTCTTCGCCAAGTCCGATCTTTAACGCAAGCTCCAGCCTTGTTATTCCTCTCCATTGCCTGAGAAAGGTAATCCGTGCCCCTACTGAAAGATTTTTAAGCCTTGGTTTTGAATATACAATCATCCCTCTTCGCCCCTTTTGCCAAATTTCCATTCCCGGTACTCCTGTAGCGAAATATTTCCTTTTTTATACTGTAATCGCATCCGATGCCACGCTGTATACCTCTCCCCCAAAAATCTCTGCACAGAATTCTCAGGTCTTATGGATTCCACCTTTTTGATCACATAATTGGGACTGATCTCTTCTGTCCAAAGCAGCAGATAATATATATCCAGTGGATCACTAAAATCATAATGCCGGATTGCTGCAATCTCTATCCCCAAAGCATCGGCAAGTTTTATAATCTTATCGTCTTTCGGAACCCTTTCAGAATGTTCATATCTCCAGATTTTATTTCTGGCATCCAATCCGATCAGATCGATTGCATGCCCCAGTTCCTCCTGCGTCATTCCACGCAATTTACGAAGAAAAGCTATCCGTGCCCCGATACGCAGGCTTTCCAATTTCAGATTCTCGTATGTTACCGGCATTCTCCCATCCTTTCCACTTTTGGACATTATGTCCAGAAGTTGTTTTTTTCAGTTCCACTTATTCCAGTTGCCAATATGGATTCTTCTTTATTGCCCCCAACGCTTTTAGTGCATCGACCGCATCTTTCTCTTCATATTCCTGGTAGGATGAATACAACAATGCATCAATATATGCTCCCGGATTTCGGATCTCAGCGCCACTGTTTTCAATCTTTTCCAGGCAGTGCATGATATGCTCACTGCGAAGTTTCAATAAAACGGATTTTGCCACTTCACCAGGAACTCTCTGATCCTTAACCATAATATACTTCGGTGTTTCTGTAGCCATCCGGACGATCCGTTGCACAATAAGGTCCAGAAATCTCTTTCCTTCCCGTGAGAAACTCTCACTCTCCATATAGTGCTCATACCAGATATTCTCCTTCACCAGAGCCTCATAAGCAGCCTTTTCATCCATTGTGTGCGCATCCGTCAACGCCTTCTGTCCTCCCACCTGTTCCTGAAGTGCACCCGTAGTAATGGTCTCATCCATAGATGGGCTAGACGGAGTATGACTGAGATCCGTATGACTATTGTCAGTATGATTCATATCAGTATTATTACCGTGCGATTTTCGCATTTCTGGAAGTGCGGTTTCCGCATTTCTTGAAATGTGGTTTTCACACTTCTTGTAATGCGGTTTTCGCACTTCTTGAAATGTGGTTTCCGCATTTCTTGAAATGCGATTTCCGCATTTCTTGGAATCCATTGATTTTACAGGCTTTAGCGATGCTTTTCCACTCTTTGCATCTTCGATTTCCTTCTTGAATGCACTGGAAAAATTCATCACATAGATGATAGTCGGCTTACCTTGCCCTCTCTTTTTCTTTTGTATCAGACCATGCTTTTCCAAATCTGCCAGGCACTTGCATGCTTTCCCGTTTTCACAGCACATATCCTGCATAATATCCTGAATGGTATAGATGATATAAACGCGGTTATTCTCATCGTACCAGCCATTTTTCCGAGATAAAGACATCCGGTCAAATAATAGAGCATACAGGATCTTCGCTCCGTCCGTCAGACCACGGAAACATTTTTCCGAGATCAGAAGTTTGGGAACCATAACATACTTGAACTTCTCCGGCTCTATTCCATAAAAGTACTCATAGGCATTTTTGTTATCCATTACCGTTTATCCTTCCGCTTATTTCTGCGCCATATACGCATCCAGTGCTTTCAGAATGGTTTCTTCCATCTCTTCTTCACTGACGCTCTCATCAAAGTACTTACGAAGCTTTTCGGTCTTAATAGAAATCTTTCCGGGCTTATTCTTCACAACAGAAAAGATCTGTCGCACTCTGGCTTCATTCAGTTCTCCTTTTTGGGAAGACTGCTTCAGCTGTGCTGCCTGAATCGTCGATACGGAAAGCCCCATCGAATAAATCTCTTCCACCCATCCCTGCTCTTCTTCCTTTAGAAAAGACAGATCCACTCCACTGACGATAGATAGTTTTCCCTCGTCCACAGCCTCCAGAAGCGTCTTATTCAATCTCGATAACCAAATATACCTCTGTATAGTCTTGGAGCTCTCTCCGGCCTTTTCCGCCATCCCCTCCAAGGTTATTGTTCCCTCCTTCTTTCCCTGATGCTTTAGGGCTTTATACTTCATCGCATAGGCGTACGCCTTTTCGCTTGGAAGAAGCTCTTCTCGCTGGATATTGGAATCAACCATGATCACAACCGCTTCATCATCGGTATAATCCCTGATAAACACCGGCATTTTGTTTAGTCCAGCCAATTCGCAAGCCCGCTTCCTGCGATGCCCAGAGATGATCTCATATCCCCCCTGTTTTCTCGTACGCACGATTCCCGGCATTAGCACGCCATACTTTTGGATGCTTTCAACAGTCTCGATCATCTTTTCATCATCCAGCACGCGGAAGGGATGGTTTTCAAATTCATAAAGTTTCGATAATTCAACTTCTGTCACGCCATCCTTTACTTCTCCGATGATATCTTCAAAGTGATTTATCCTAATCCTTCCGGTAACTCCCTTACTCATTGGCCAGCACCTC
>JAEEGL014227198.1_pt1 | contig 10367 bp, 8 predicted proteins | sample 9134231 | NCBI WGS metagenome assembly JAEEGL01 (sample SAMN16246548, study PRJNA631951) | gut metagenome | biome: gut microbiome; feature: rumen; material: fiber-attached | host: Bos | place: Iran: Karaj | collected 2018-10
GGTCGTAAGCACGAGCCGAGAGGCCCAGACGCCGCATGGCACTGTGAAGGGATTCCTGACAGCGTTGGTCTAACCTACAGTATTGCTGCAACAACTTGGTGGTCATCTGGGCATTGCAATGGATACCAGGATAAGCCGCATAACGAGCTTCCTGGATCTTTCGTGCCGCAACCACCCGTTTTCGAATGGCTGCACTCGGTTCTCCTTTGCGAACGTCCGACAACTCGTTGTACGGTACCGGAAGCACCTCCACATGGAGATCGATGCGATCCATCAAAGGTCCTGAGATCTTGTTGAGGTATTTCTGCACCTCGCCCGGCTTGCAGACACACTCGCGATCGGGGTGATTGTAATAGCCGCAAGGACATGGGTTCATCGCAGCCACCAGCATGAAGTTGGCCGGAAACCTCACCGAAGAACGGGCTCGGGAAAGCGTAATTTCACGGTCTTCCATAGGTTGACGAAGAATTTCCAAGGTGTGACGTTGCATTTCCGGAATCTCATCAAGAAAAAGTACCCCATTATTGGCGAGCGAGATTTCGCCTGGCTGGGGAAAGGAGCCGCCCCCACATAAGCCTGCATCGGAGATGGAATGATGGGGGCTTCGGAAAGGCCTTTGGGTTAAGAGAGTCCTATTGCGGCCCATCAAACCCGCCACCGAATGGATCTTGGTGGTCTCCAGCGCCTCTTCAAGCGTCATCGGAGGAAGAATGCCCGGCAAGCGTTTCGCCAGCATGGTCTTTCCAGAGCCCGGACTTCCTATAAGCAGGACATTATGAGAGCCTGCAGCGGCAATTTCCAAAGCACGCTTGATGGATTCTTGCCCTTTTACGTCCTGAAAGTCGCATAGGCAAACCTCATCGTCAATCGCCATTGACAGGTCAACATGCTCAGGTTCAATGCTTTTTGAACCGTTCAAAAAATCGACCACCTGGCTAAGGTTTTCGGCTCCAATAACTTCCAAACCTTCTACGACCGCTGCTTCCCTGGCGTTTTCTTTGGGAATGACAATTCCCTTATAACCGTTGTTTTTCGCTTGGATGGCCATGGGCAACACCCCACGAATGGGGTTGAGGGTACCGTCGAGAGAGAGCTCACCCATGATGACATATTGTTCTAGCCTCGAGGCATCCACTTGATTGGAAACCGCCATGACCCCAACCGCTAACGGAAGGTCGTACGCAGCGCCCTCCTTGCGGATATCGGCAGGCGACATGTTGATGGTGATTTGCTTTCTGGGAAACTTGTAACCCAGATTGGAAAACGAAGCCATGATGCGTTGATAGCTTTCCTTTACCGAATTGTCGGGAAGTCCGACAAGGAAAAACTTGATTCCTTTTTTGGAATCCACTTCTATGGTCACAATAATCGCATTGATGCCGATTAATGCACATCCAAATGTTTTTACTAACATAACGATTCAATTTTTATTCGGCAACAAAATTATATTAATTATCTATATATTAATATATGATGCAATAAAAAATTTCAGAATTCTTGTCAAAATCCAACAAACCGCTATCTTTGCAACCAAAAGCAAAACCTATGGAAAAAGACAAAAAAAGCATTGAGCGCGAGGTGTTTGACCTCCTTATCAAGAGAAAGATGACCTTTGCCGCTGCTGAAAGTTGCACAGGAGGCAACATCGCCCACCAAATCACCCTCATCCCGGGTAGTTCCGAAGTGTTCAGAGGGGGAGCCGTCACCTATGCCACACCCACCAAGACCAAGGTACTCAAAGTGCCTGCCAAAACCATCGAACGCCACGGTGTAGTGAGTCGCCAAGTGGTAGAAGCCATGGCCAAGGGGACCCGAAAATTGATGGAAGCGGATTTTGGCATCGCCACGACAGGCGTGGCAGGGCCTGGTGGCGGGACAGCGCAAACGCCCGTGGGTACCGTTTGGATTGGCATCGCCACGCCCACAGGTGTCAGTTCACAATGCTTCCATTTTGGCAAAGGGCGTCGCAAGGTCATCAACCAAGCCACCGAAGCAGCTTACAACATGCTCCGTGTTGCCTTGCTTACCCTATGAATTATTTCTTCGGTTTATAACGTGAATCCAAAAAGAGACCTTGCAAGTCCTTGACCTGCATCAATTCTTGGAGGCTAATTTCGTGGACGTCCATGAACGTCCTCACAATCTGAAGCCCGATGAATTCCCCTAGCCTTGGAGGAGCCTCATGGCTATATTCATTGGTAAATGGACCATCTGACAAAAAAACACGGAACATTTCCAAATCAGAGGAATAGAGATACTGGTTACCCACCATGTCTGCCCAAAGGTTACCCTCATTGGCCTCGGCCCATCGAGTTTGTTCCGACGAATAGCCCAACAGCACAGAGTCTGCCATTTTTGGATACATCGCTTCAACAAAGTAATCGATTCGTCCCGCATTGACCATCTCCTCTAGCAGGCATCCCTGTTTGGCATCCTGGTCAAGGAATGTCGCAAACAACAACTGGCCGAGGTCTTTAGCCAAAGTCTCCACGGCGGTTCGACGAGCCCGATACTGGGGCATGCCAATTTGCTCATATATTTCATTGCCGTTGAGATACCAATCCAGCGAAATCACCAATGCGTCACCTGCAAACAACACCGCAGGAATGTCAGGGTTAATACCTGACACACAAGTATATATGTGTTTGGGCAAAGGAATCTCCGGATAATAAAACTGGAAATGGCCGTAGACCTCCTCAACAACAGCACGGACCTCGTCCAAATTGGGAAAAGTTTGTTTCACGGTTTGATACAAATTGACGCTGAAAGGGTCAACAGCAAAATTTTTCAGATAACGGATGGCATCGGGGTTGTCCAAATCACCGTCAAGAAAAGGTAAGTATTGTTGCTGTATGGACTTCAAGCCTTCCTGGAAGTTGGAGGTGTCGAGACCAAACAACACGTCCTCGTATCGATCGAAAACAAGGCCTTTCACAGGGGTGGTTTCCACCAACAGCTTTTTTTTATGCACTGGGATATCCGGGCCGCAAGCTGGGAGGAGCCAAAAGACAACCAGCATCAAATACACAAGTTTTTTCATTAAGTTCATCTCGCTTATGATTCTCATGCAAAAATAACGATTTGTTTTTCAAAAAAATAATGTATATTTGCAGTTTATTTAGTATTTTTTCATTAATTCAAATAACTGATTATGAATCAAGCTATTCCCGCTTCCCAACTTGTTTTGAACAACGAGGGAGCCGTTTATCACCTTGGGCTCCACCCAGAGGAACTCGCAGACGACGTCATTCTTGTAGGCGATCCAGGACGTGTTGACACCATCGCTTCACATTTTGAAAAGATTGAAGTAAAACGGCAAAACCGCGAGTTATGGAGCCGCACGGGGTATTATAACGGAAAAAGAATCACCGTATTGTCCACTGGCATGGGAACCGACAATCTTGACATTGTCATGAACGAACTGGACACTTTGGCCAACATCGACTTAAAGACCCGTATGCCCAAAAAAGAACATCGCACCTTAAATCTTGTTCGCCTTGGCACTTCAGGGGCATTGCAGGCTGATATCCCGGTGGAAGACAGTTATGTAGCCACACGATACGCCATCGGTTTGGACGGATTGCTGTATTTTTATAAAGGAAACGAGACGGTGAATGAAACCGACATGCGCGATGCTTTTATCGAACAGATGGATTATCCTAAAGACCTTCCAATGCCATACGTAGTCGAAGGGTCCAAAGAATTGTTCGACCGTCTCGGACAAGGGTATTTCCAAGGTCTTACGGCCACGGCACCTGGCTTTTACGGACCTCAGGGCAGAACGTTGAGGATGCAGTTGGCCTACCCTGAAAACAACCGCAAGATTGAAGCTTTCCATTATCAAGGTTGGCGTGTTTGCAATTTCGAGATGGAGTCGTCGGCGCTGTATGGTTTGGGGAAAATGATGGGACACCGCTGCCTGACCATCTGTGCCGTAATTGCAAATCGCGTGAGCGAGAAATTCTGCACCGATTATCACCCTTATATCAACAAGCTAATCGAAAACACTTTGGATCGCCTTTCGGATTGATCCGGATGATTTGTTGTTTTTTTTCGTTTTTTTTGCTCTTTTTGAATTTCGTATGGATAAAATACGTATTTTTGCAGCGAATTATGTAAAGACTACATTATAAATTTTATTATTTAATAACACTAAAATCACTAACAAATGAAAAAAGCATTTATTACTCTCTGCGTCATCGCGATGACGACTATGTCAGTATTTGCTGCTAGCGGCAATGAAAAGCCCCGCTACTACACTCCTCGCTGGACTCAAGGTTGGTTCGTAGACCTGGCTGGCACCTACAGCATCATGGCAGCAACTGGTTCAGCTTATCACCACATGAACACGTATTACGGTGGATTTAACTCCAACCCTAATCTCAAGCAACACCAATTTGGTTTTACCGGTAGAATTGGTAGAAGAGTAAGTCCCAGTGTGGCCATCAGAATCGGTTACGATCGCCACAAAGCTTCCAACAGAAATGGCAAAGACTTCAGATTCAAGAGTTATCACTTGGATATCATGGAAAGCCCGTTGGATTTCTTGTTTGGTTACAATCCTAAAAGATTCTACACCATGTGGGTTTACGCTGGTGTCGGTATGCTCGCTTGGGATCCCATGGCAACCCATGATTACAACATCTTAATTCACGTCTTTGACCAAAAGTCTGACGTTGAACTCGGTTTCCACGGTGGTATCATGAACAACTTCAGACTCAGCAACAGCCTCGACCTCCATATTGACCTTACCGCTGTCGCCGCCAAATGGAGTTTCGATGATAACACCTACGATACATGGAGCCAGTGGCACAGAGCACACTTCGATTTCTCCGGCATGGTTGGCCTGATGTGGTACCTTGGCGGTCGCACATTCGATGTGGCTACCACTGAAGAAATCGTTTCCGGTGACTGCTCCAAGCAGGAAGCCAGAATCAATGAGCTGATCGACCAAGTCAATGGTCTCCAGGGTGAACTTGACGACTGCCGTAAGAATGGCACCACCGTTCACGACACCGTTTATGTCACTCGCCAAGGTGAAGTCATCAGCTATCCTTTCTCAGTGTTCTTCAACAAGGGTTCTTACGAGTTGAGAGACGGCAGAGACCGCATCAACTTGCAGGAAATTGCCCAGGCTGCCATCAACCACAACCTCGTTGTCAACCTGAGAGGCACTTGCGATGCCGCCACTGCTTCAGCCGCTTTCAACAAGACCCTTGCTGAAAACCGCTGCAACAAGGTCAAGAGCGAACTCGTGAAGATCGGCGTTCCCGCTGACAACATTGTTATCGATGCTGTTGGTGGTGTTTCAGAACTCAAACCCGCCGAGTACGACCGTCGTGTCTTTATCACCTTCTCAGAAAAATAAACAGAGATACAACTGAACCAAAACTAATTTTGAAGTGAAAAGAATCATTCTTGCGATCGGAATTTTGTTTGTGACGCTCGCCGGTTCGGCCAGCAATGTGGAAAACGACAGCATTCGCTATCTTTCCTCAACATTAGGACAAAACTGGTTTGTCACAGCAAATGGTAGCATCAACTGGTGGCAAGGATCAGACCGTAATCCCGCCGGAAACTACACCACTTTGAATGGACCCACCTTCGGTGGTGGAGTTTCCGTCGGCAAATGGATTACACACAACCTTGCGCTCCGTTTGAGCTATGATATCCACAGAGGGCACAGTTATATTGATGGGTTACATGTCAACCGACCTAATTTACAATTCCTTTTCAAGGAAAATCCGGATCATGATGTCAACGGCTACTATCCAACCACTTTCATGTACCACAACCTGCATGGAGAAGTGTTATTTAGCCTCATTGATCTCATCCAGGGTTACTACGACAATCGGTTCTATACTCCTGTCGTTGCTTTGGGAATGGGTTTGGCTTGCGTTTCGGAACACACCTTTGTAACACAGACCTTCATTGAATCTGGATTTGGCAAAAATCGGAATTACGAACCCTCAGCCAACATTGGTCTGATTAACAATTTCAAATTAAACAACAACTTCGACCTTGTCTTCACAGCGATGATGACAGGAACAAGATTCAGTGTTGACAGTTGGGGATATGAATATTACGATGAAGCCAATAAAGTGCGCTCAAGAGTGGTTGACCTCAACTACTCATTGTCTATGGGAATCACTTGGAATCTCAGCGGTAGTGAAGAGTATGGCAGCCGTATCTACGAATTGCCCCATAACTACTCCAAGGAAATGAAAGAGATGCGTGAACGCATCAGAAACTTGGAAATGGAATTGGATGATTGCCTCCGCAATCCTCAAATCGTCCCTGATACAGTCTATGTCAACAACATCATTGCTGATACTGTACAAGAGATTGTAAGTTTCCCATTCTCTATTTTCTTCCACATTGACTCTTATCAATTAATGTCAAGAAGAGACTTGGTCAACCTACGGGAAATTGCCAGAGTGGCCTTGGAAAAAGGCTGGAAGCTCCGTCTGAGAGGTTCTTGCGACAGCGCAACCGCCACACCAGAATACAACCAGCGCCTTTCCGAGAACCGCTGCAACAAGATCAAGCTTGAACTCATGGACATGGGCGTCCCCGAAGACCAGTTCATCCTCGTCCCCGTTGGAGGCGTAAAAGAACTTGACCCGACGGAATACGACCGCCGTGTGTTGATCGAATTGGTAAAAGAAATCAAGTAAGGAATTACACAGATCGAAACGGAAAAGCCGACGGAAAACCGCCGGCTTTTTCATTTTTACCTTTTTATTATAAAATTATTATTATCTTTGCTTTGAAAAACGATTGTAAACAAACCAACACCTATCAAAATGAAAAAGTCATTCTTAGTTATTGCAGTACTGCTAATGTTCGGCAGCACCACGTTTGCCCAAGACCTGGATCTGGGTCTTAAAGTCGGTTATCAAACGCCGAATCTCTCCTACAAAAAAACAGACATCAAATCAGGTTTCCAAAACCACCTTACCTTTGGTCTATTCGGGCGTGTGGAATATGGCAACCTTTACGTTCAACCCGAAGTGTTGTATTTCAAGACCAACAACATCTTCTCCTTGGATGTTGCCAACACCAGCCAAACCTGGCTTCCCGAAGAAACCGTGACCTTTACCTTAAACGAAGCGAATCTCCAGGTTCCCATTTTGGTCGGCTATAAGTTCCTTAGCCTGACTGTGGCTACGCTTCGCGCCCAAGTGGGTCCGACCGCCAACTTCACCTTGGCCAGCACCACACTGTTCAACAAGGAGTTCAAACTGATCAACAACGATGACCCAGAACAAACCATTACACTTGAAGATGATTCCAACATCATCGACACCAAGAGCATTGCTTGGGGTATGCAAGTGGGCCTCGGCGCCGACATCTTGGGTAAAATCACCCTTGATATCAATTACAACTTCGGCCTTAGCAAGATGTTTGGTGGCTTGAACAACACCAATTTGGGCAATTACTTCGACTTCAACAATGTCGACAACACCAAGCAAAGCCTGTTTATGGTGACTGTTGGTTATAAATTATTATAATCCAATGAGTTACACTTGTAACAGAGCCAACTTGGCAGCACAACTGCCAGCAAAATCCGTCGCCGTTTTCACTGCAAACGAACTCTTGCCGCGAAACGGCGACGAGTTTTTTCCCTTCCGCCAACAGTCAGACTTCTATTACCTCACCGGTATCGATGCCGAGAACGCTTATCTCATCATCGCACCCGACTATCCCGATGAAAGTCTTCGTGAGATACTATTCATCGAGCCCTTCGACGAAGTTAAAGTAACCTGGCAGGGTGAAATGCTTGATGCTCGGCAGGCTTCGGAAATCTCTGGCATCAAGACGGTCAAGGACAGCGATGCCTTCTGGATGACCTTGAACGACATTGCCTTTTCGGGATATGGGGACACCATTTTCCTCAACAGCTACGAATATCCCAAATATGAATGCCCTGTTGAGACCATCCAGCAACGCTTCAACAAACAAGTCAAAGCGCATTACCCCATGCACTCATACAGTCGCACGGCTCCAATGCTCAATACATTGCGAATGGTGAAGTCGAAAGACGAAATCAACATTACACAACAAGCTTGCGACATCACTGCCAAAGCTTTCCGCCGTTGTCTCGAAACCGTCAAACCCGGCATGTACGAGTACGAAGTTCAGGCAGAGATCGAATACATTTTCAAGCGCAACAATGCCTCTGGTCACGCTTACGCACCCATCATAGCAGGGGGCAAAAACGCCTGTTGCCTGCATTATTCGAAAAACCAAAGCTTGCTTCACAACGGGGACTTGCTACTCTTCGACATCGGTTGCGAATACCGCAATTACGCGTCCGACCTCAGCCGCACCATCCCTGTCAACGGCAAATTCACCGAACGCCAAAAACAGTGCTACAATGCCGTGTTGCGTGTGATGAAGGAAATCACCCAACTCTACCGTCCGGGCCATTGCATCAACGAGATCAACGAGACCACCCATCAACTGATGGAGCAGGAAATGATCCGTCTAGGGCTCTTCACCGAAGAGGATGTCAAAAACCAAAACCCCGAAAAGCCGTTGGAACGCAACTACCTGATGCATGGCATGTCGCATCACATCGGCTTGGATGTACATGACAGCATCGATAAGTTCAAACCATTTGCCCCAGGCATGATTCTCACCTGTGAACCAGGAATCTATATCCGAAAAGAAGGGATTGGCATCCGCATCGAAAACGACCTGCTCATCACAGAGAATAGCCCCATTAACCTATTTGAGGGGCTACCCACCGAAATCGAGGAGATCGAAGCGGCGATGCAACGCTGAGTCGGTGATGACCGGCAACATTTCCAAATCGCTGCGCAAGACCTTATGCGTATTGAACAGCTGCTTGAACAACCAATTGCTCAGGCGGCTGTTCATGATTTCAGCCAGTTGCTTGGCAGTGAGTGGGAAGTCCTCGTCCAGCACCAGCATGTTGGCACTGTTAAGGATATAACGCTGGTGGGTGTCGCAATAAAACACAAGGCTGCTGGATATGAAACGGTACACCAGCTTCACCGGGGCACAAAGCAACTCCAAGGAAGCCATTTGCTGGTAACGAGGAAAGTCCTCAGGATTGACAAACAAGGAAGCCGCCTTCAGTTTCCCTGGCAGGATATCCTTGCCCCGATATATCGGCTTATAGCCTTTCCGCTGCGAGTGGTAACACATTGCAGCGTTGTTGCCTGTCACAATGCCCAGGCTCCAGGTGGCATGGCCCTTTAAGGTGAGATAAGGCTGTTTTAGCAATTCTTCCACCAAGGTCATCGCTTCAGGCTTGGTCCAATAATTGAGGTTATGCCGGGGCATCAAGAGGAAGCTTTGTTGAGAGCGAAGATATTCAAACTGATTAAAACAACATAGAATCATGTTGTTTGCTTCACAGTTCTGTTTTCTCAGTGTCAAAGAAACTGCCGAATACATGTTTTGGAAAGGTTTTCCATAATCCTTTAACTTCAGGACGGTTTGTTCCAGCACTGCTTTTCGGGCATCCTCAAATACTGCGATCTTGAAGAAAGAGTCGGGCAACAACAAACCCGTCACGCCACCAGGCTTAAGTACCGACAATACCGAAAACAGAAACAAGGAGCAAGTGTCCGTACTGGTACCGGTGTGGTAACGCCTCGCATGATTGTCGCGCTGGGTTTTTGTCAACTTCTTTCCCCAAGGCGGGTTGGTGAACGCTCCGTCGAACTTCACTTTCAGTCGAGGACATTCTTGCAAAAAATCGGCACACACCACGTTTGGTGCATCACTGCCGGTCATTACTTTAATCCGCCTGCGAGCTATGGCTATGGCATTCGGATCAGTGTCGAATCCATATAGATTCTCGGGCTGGACCCCCTTTTCCAAGGCTTTCACCAAGAAATTTCCACTTCCACAGCAAGGATCGAGAAACAGGGTATCGGCATGGACCTCCATCTCACGCATCATGTCTTCCACAACTGCCATAGGCGTGTAAAACACCCCTTCCTTGTTCTTAAAGGACTCGGAAAGCATGGCCTGGTAGCGATCGCCCAAAGCCATGTCAAAAGGTTCTTCAAGCAACGCGTCCCGAACAACCTTCCCCACTTCACCGTCGTCATGATCATCCTTCAGCTGTTTATTGGCACGAGCCTGCAACTTGACCTTTCCAGCATATCGTTTCTTGAACTTGCGCAAACTGTCTTCCGTAACAAGACGTTCCGAATCGAGTTCCAACAGCCCCTCCCTCACCCAATTCACTACTGTGACGGGAGCCACATGAAACAGCTCCGCCACCTCGTTCATCGTCGGGTTCTGATGTTTTTCCTTGGGATTCTTCATATAATCCGCAAAATTACATATCTTTGCGTGAAGAAAAACAAAATTCTATAAAAAAA
>JAEEGL016496727.1_pt1 | contig 10367 bp, 10 predicted proteins | sample 9134231 | NCBI WGS metagenome assembly JAEEGL01 (sample SAMN16246548, study PRJNA631951) | gut metagenome | biome: gut microbiome; feature: rumen; material: fiber-attached | host: Bos | place: Iran: Karaj | collected 2018-10
CATCTTTTTTTAAATATTTTATTTCTAGTTCTTTCATAACTTACTATATATTATATCTAACTTTTCAAATAAATAAAACCTATAAAATATAATATATTTTTGACCCTAAGTACAACAATTTGAGGGTTAAAATGGGCTTATATCATATTTTGTGGGTATAACTTTTTGTTATACCCATATAAGAATTTCAAACTAAAAGTTATATATTTTTATTGAATTTTTCCCATTTTTTTAGTATATTTATAGGTAGCCTTAAAATATAAGGTTTTTGAGTTTATTTTGAATATATGTGTTTTTACACATTACAGGAGGAAAAAATTTTATGAAAAAGTTTTTATCAATACTTCTTGCTATGACACTTGTTGCTACACTTTTTGCTTGTGGCAATAAAGCAAGTGCCCCTGCTGCAGAAGCTACAGCAAGTCAAGAAGCATCAGCAAATGCTACATTTAAAATTGGTGGCATCGGACCTACAACTGGTGGTGCAGCTGTATATGGTCAAGCAGTTAAGAATGGTATCCAAATCGCTATAGACGAAATCAATAGCAATGGCGGATACAATGGTTTCCAAGTTGAGTATAAGTTTGAAGATGATGAGCACGATGCAGAAAAATCTGTAAATGCTTATAACTCACTTAAAGACTGGGGAATGCAAATGCTTATAGGTTCAGTTACATCTTCACCTTGTATAGCAGTTGCAGACAAAACACTTTCTGACAATATGTTCCAAATTACTCCATCTGGTTCAGCAGTTGAGTGTGCTGCAAATCCAAATGTATTTAGAATGTGTTTCTCAGATCCTAACCAAGGTATAGCATCAGCACAATATATAAGCGGTCACAATCTCGCTACAAAAGTAGGTGTGATTTATGATTCATCTGATGTTTATTCTTCAGGTATTGCAGATAAATTCAGAACAGAAGCAGCTGGAAAGAATTTTGAAATTGTTGCAGAAGAACAATTTACAGCCGACAACAAAACTGATTTTACTACTCAACTTACAAAAATGAAAACAGCTGGTGCAGATTTAGTATTCTTACCTTTCTATTATACTGAGGCTGCTCTTGTATTAAATCAAGCAAAGCAAATGGACTATGCTCCAGTATTCTTCGGTTGTGATGGTATGGATGGTATCCTTACTCTCGAAGGTTTTGATAAATCTCTTGCAGAAGGATTAATGCTTCTTACTCCATTCTCAGCAGATGCTACTGATGATTTAACACAAAATTTCGTAAAAAATTACCAGTCTAGATATGGCGAGGTTCCTAACCAATTCGCAGCAGATGCTTATGACTGTGCATACACTCTTAAGCTCGCTATTGAAAAGGCAGGCGCTAACCCATCATCTTCAGTTTCAGATCTTTGCAATGCTTTAAAGTCAGCTATGACAAGCATTACTCAAAAAGGTCTTACTGGTGATAGCATCAGTTGGCAAGCAAACGGTGAACCAAACAAAACACCAAAAGCCGTTGTAATCAAAAATGGTGTTTATGTATTAGCAGATTAATTATGGATTTTTTAACATATTTTGTAAGCGGGCTTAGTCTCGGATCAATATATGCAATTATAGCACTTGGCTATACCATGGTTTATGGTATAGCCAAAATGCTTAATTTTGCACACGGTGATGTCCTTATGATAGGTGCATACATCACCTTTGTTTTTATGAGTCAAATGGGGTTCTCCCCAGTAATAAGTGTTATCATAGCAGCCTTATGTTGCACCATTATCGGTGTCATGGTTGAAAGAATTGCTTATAAACCTCTTCGTGGTGCTGACTCACTTGCAGTTCTTATCACTGCTATAGGTGTCTCTTATTTTTTACAAAACATTGCACTTTTAGTTTTTGGTGCAAATGGAAAAACATTTAAGAGTATTGTTACTATCCCTCCACTAAAATTATTTGATGGACAACTTGTTATAACAGGTGAAAGTATAGTAACTATAGTGCTATGTATAATCATTATGCTGGCCCTTACTACATTTATAAATAGAACAAAGATGGGTCAAGCAATGCTTGCAGTTTCAGAAGATAGAAGTGCAAGTACACTTATGGGTATAAATGTAAATGGAACTATTGCTCTCACATTTGCAATTGGGTCTTTCCTTGCTGCATTTGCAGGAGCTTTGCTTTGTTCTGCATACCCAACACTAACTCCAACTACTGGTGCTATGCCAGGTATCAAAGCCTTCGTAGCTGCCGTTATCGGTGGTATCGGTTCTATCCCTGGTGCATTTATTGGTGGCATACTTCTTGGAGTATTAGAAAATTTATCTAAAGCCTATATTTCTGCTCAACTATCAGATGCAATTGTATTTTCAGTTTTAATAATAATGCTTCTTGTTAGACCAGCAGGAATACTTGGAAAATCAAATATAGAGAAAGTATAATTATGGATTTTTTTAAAGCAAAAAGACAAAAGAAAGCAAGATATAATTTAAGTATCTATCTCATGATAATTATTGCCTACGCAGTAGTTATGATTTTATCTTCCCGTGGTATGATTTCTTCACTTTTAAATGGCTTGCTCGTTCCATTTTGCACTTATTCAATTCTTGCAGTTTCACTTAATCTTGTAGTTGGTATAAGCGGTGAATTGAGTCTCGGTCATGCAGGATTTATGTGTGTTGGTGCATTTGCAAGTGCCATCTTTACAAGGTATATGAAATTCTTAGGTGTTGAAGGGCTTTATTTATTTGTGATTGCAATATTTATAGGAGCCTTATCAGCTGGCATTGCAGGTCTTCTTATTGGCATACCAGTTCTTAGACTTAAAGGTGATTACCTTGCAATAGTCACTCTTGCATTTGGTGAAATTATAAAAAATATTGCAAATGCAATCTACCTTGGTTTTGATGAGAAAGGTGCTCATCTCTCTCTTAAAAATACTGCGGCATTAAATTTATCTGACAAAGGATTTGTAGTTATAAAGGGTGCACAAGGTATCACAGGCACACCTCACTATTCTTCATTTACAGCTGGAGTAATACTACTTTTGATAGTAGTTACTATAATTATAAATCTTGTCAATTCAAGAACAGGTAGAAATATAAAAGCACTTCGCGATAATAGGGTAGCTGCCGAATCTGTCGGCATAAGTGCTACGAAGTATAAACTTATAGCATTTGCAATAGCAAGTGCTATGGCAGGAGTTGCTGGAGTTTTATATGCTCACAACCTTACTACTCTTTCTGCTCTTCCAAAGAACTTCGGATATAATATGTCAATAACTATCTTAGTATTTGTAGTTCTTGGTGGTATGGGAAGAATAAGAGGTTCTATAATTGCTGCTGTAGTATTAACCTTACTTCCTGAGATGCTAAGAAATTTGCAAGACTTCAGAATGCTTATTTATTCTATAGTATTAATTGTGGTAATGATATTCACATCAGCGCCAGCAATCAAACAATATATGGAAGTACTTAAAAATAAATTCCCAATTTTAAATGGCATTAATCTTGCTAAAATATTAAAAAATAAGGAGGGCGAATAAAATGAAAGAAAATATTATGCTCTCTGTAAAAAATCTTTCTATACAATTTGGCGGACTTCATGCCGTAGAAAATTTTAATCTTGATATAAAAGAGAATGAACTCTATGGACTTATAGGTCCAAATGGTGCAGGTAAAACTACTATATTCAACTTATTAACTGGTGTCTATAAACCTACTGAAGGTTCTATCTTCTTAAATGGTGTAAATAGAATCGATGGTAAAAGCACAGTTGAAATCAATAAAATTGGTATAGCAAGAACATTTCAAAACATAAGGCTCTTCCATAAATTAAATGTTCACGACAATGTAAAAATTGCACTTCAAAATAAATATAGGTATTCTACTCTTTCTGGTATCTTAAGACTTCCAAGATACCATAGATATGAAGCACTTATGGATGAAGAAGCATTTGCACTCTTAAAAGTTTTCAATCTTGAAAATGATGCTATGATGAAGTCAGCAAACCTTCCATATGGTAAGCAAAGAAAACTTGAGATAGCAAGAGCTATAGCAACCAATCCAAAAGTTCTTTTACTTGATGAACCTGCTGCTGGTATGAATGAAAATGAGACCAAAGAGCTTATGAATACCATCAAATTAATTCGTGATAAGTTTAATATGACTGTTCTTTTAATAGAACATGATATGAAACTTGTAAAAGGAATTTGCGAAGAATTGACTGTGTTGAATTTCGGAAAGGTGCTTGCTCAAGGCGAGACCAATGCAGTTCTTCAAAATCCTGAAGTTATAAAAGCATATCTTGGAGAATAAGATGACATTATTAGATGTAAAAAATATGAATGTATATTACGGTATGATTCATGCCGTTAAAGATGTAAGTTTTAGTGTAAATGAAGGTGACATTGTTACACTTATCGGTGCAAATGGTGCAGGCAAAACTACTATTCTTCAAACTCTTACAGGCATAGTTCCACTTAAAACTGGTGAAGTTCATTATAATGGAAATGACATATCTCACAAACTCAATTTCAAACTTGTAAATGAAGGCATAGCTCATGTACCAGAAGGAAGAAGAATTTTTGCCAAACTTTCAGTTTATCAAAATCTAAAACTTGGAGCATTTACAAGAAATTCAAAAGAAGAAATTGATGAGAGTCTTGAAAATGTATATAAAAAATTCCCTATATTAAAAGAGAGATCAAAGCAACTTGCTGGAACTCTTTCAGGTGGTGAACAACAGATGCTTGCCGTAGGACGAGCTCTTATGTCGAAGCCAAAATTATTATTCCTTGACGAGCCATCTATGGGACTCTCTCCTATCTATGTAAATACAATCTTTGACATAATTAGCGAAGTACATAAAGAAGGTGTATCAATCTTACTTGTAGAACAAAATGCAAAAAAGGCACTTTCAATCGCAACCAAAGCCTATGTCCTTGAGACAGGGAAAATAGTAAAAGAGGGAAATCCAAAAGAATTATTAGATGATCCAGCTATAAAGGCATCATATCTTGGAGAATAAAATATGTAAAATAAAAAAGTAGAGGCGACATAACCTCTACTTTTTTTTATAAATATTTTTTACTAGGCAAATGCAGCAAGTATTTGTTCTTTAGTTTGCAAACCAACCATTTGCTTTAACACATTTCCATCTTTAAATGCTATGAGTGTAGGAACTGAAAAAACTTTAAACTGTCTTGCTAGTTCCATTTCTTCATCAACATCAATTTTACCTACCTTAATTTCAGGATGCTCATTTGCAATCTCATCAACTGTAGGCATAAGTGCCTTACAAGGTCCGCACCAAGTAGCAAAAAAATCTACAAGGACTGGCTTATCTGATTTTAATACTTCATTTTCAAAATTATCTTTTGTTATTGTTATTTCCATAATTTTACTCCCTTTTAGTAGTTTCCAATTTATAATAATTTCTTTATTGCTTCCTCAACTTTTGACATATCTTCAGTTGGTTCAAATCTTTCTACTACGTTTCCATCTCTATCAATAAGAAACTTTGTGAAATTCCATTTTATATCATCATTCTTTTCCCAGCCAGGATTTATTTTATCAAACATCTCTTTAAGTTTCTTTCCCATCTCACTGTCACCAAAGCCTTTAAAACCCTTCTCTGACTTTAAAAATGTATATAGTGGCAATTCGTTAGGACCATTCACTTCTGATTTTTTCATCTGTGGAAATGTTGTATTGAAATGCATAGTGCAAAACTCATGTATCTCTTCATCACTTCCTGGTGCTTGTCCACCAAATTGATTGCAAGGTATATCTAAAATCTCAAGTCCCTTGTCATGATAGTCCTTATAATACTTTTCAATTGGCTCATACTGAGGTGTAAAGCCACATCCTGTCGCAGTATTTACTACCAAAATAACTTTCCCTTTGTAGTCTAAGAGACTTAGTGTCTCCCCATTTGCTTTTGTTACTGAATAATCATAAATCATAATTTCGCCTCCTTGTCATACATTATATTATTGCCTTAAAACTTACTACAATTCAATAAACTGAATTACGATTATTATACTTTAAAGTATAATAATTGTCAATTGATAAAGAATGAATTGCAATTGAAACTCATAGTAGTAAGGTGGTGATTAGTAAACTCTTTCTTTTCTAAGTACATAGATACGGTGTATGCTGATAGAGACTTAGTGCTAATGTTCTCGTCCGCCATATCAAATGAAACACCATCATCTTTAGAAATAATTTGAATACCATCTGGGTGTACAAACACTGTACACTCAACAAAGACTTCTTTATTGTTATTCATTTGCGATATCAAAACATACATCTCCTCAATTAGAAGCATTGTTTCGCTAATAATTCTCTTATTTACACTATGCTTATTTAAAATTATTTCAATTTCCTTCTGCATAGATATAATCTCATCATGTCTAGCAGTAATATTAAATAAATAATAATTCTTAGCCTCTTCTACTTGAGAAAGTAGCAAAGGGCAATCTTTACTACCATAACGAAGAGTAATATAAATCATTAAAAGAATATAAGCTATAGCTGGTGCTATGGCTATGCCAACTAACATGCCTGTCAAATTAAACACACCACCTAAAATAATTATAAAGGCTATACTTAAAACTACATCTCGCATAGCACAAACTATTAATCCGAGAGTAATATGTTCTATCACAAGATAATAAGAAGTAAGCAAGTATAAAAGACTTACAAATATAGAATTTAAGGAAACAAGTCGAATAGCAATGATAGCAGTATGGATTAACATTGGGTCACTTATATTAAGTACCTGTGGCACAAAGGGAGCAATAAGCATAAGAAATATTGTCACACAAATTCCTTCAATTATTGCAGCCTTATTCGCTAGAGAATAAGCAAATCGTAAACCCTTATGATTTTTTTCAGCAACATACACACTGAAAATTGGATTTATTGCTTCACCTATACCATCAAAAAGTACTTGAAATTCTCTGCATAACATAATTGCAGATGCTAATATAAGATACTCAGGTCCATATTTTGTACTAACAAAGGTACTGACTATGACTACAAAAATTGAGAGGAATAGATAAGAACTAGAATCAATAAGACTATAATGTAAAACTCCTTTTAATGTATCCAATGAAAAATATAGATTTAATCTAAGAGAATTATTCTTCTTTAAAAAATGTACAAATAAAATTACAATTGAGATAGCATAAAATAAAAATGAGGCCAGTCCAATTCCATAAATACCTATGAGTTTGCTTAGAATTATAGAAAATATAATGTTTCCTACAACTTGTATAACATTTGCAATATTTGAAATGCTTTCATCTCCATCACTAAGCACCATTGCACCAATGAAGGTTTGCAAAGGAAGAATTAAAATTGTAAAACGCATCCAGTATAAGTATTCGTTGGCCTTACTTAAAACCTCTTTTAGTGGAGAAGAACTACATAAATATACTTCTCCAAATAAATTAACTAAAATAAATAAGATGCTACCAATAAGGATGGACAGGAGCATTCCTGTGCCAAAAATTCGATCTGCTTTTTCCTTATTGAATTTACCCATTTCTGTTGTATATAAGACCGGCACACCTATAGAAAATAAAGAGCCAAAAAATGCAGAAAGAGAATATATTGGTGTCACAAGTGTTACAGCTGCTACAGCGTAAGAGTCAATGGCGACACCTGCAACGATAGAATCAGACATAGATAATATTGATACCACCATCCAAGTCAAAGTTCCACTTAGTAGCATTGAACTAAATTTTTTTGACATCAAAGTCTTATGACTCTTAGAAAATAGTTTCATTTATTACACCTCTATTTCCTATCACATTTAAATTATTGTACCTATGACTACTAGTATGCTTCCAAGTATAATTCCAATCAAATAAATGTATTGCGTAGTGCTCACTTTTTCTTTCATAAAGATATGTCCTCCAATCATAACAAAAATTGGATAAATAGCAAGTAATGGATCTGTGGAAACTGAGTTGATTGCCATTGCATAACTATAAAAAACTATTCCGACATTGTCTGTAAGTGCACCAAGTATTCGTGGCATACTTCTTTTAGTAAAGGGATTGTATACTTTTTTTTCTTTTAAATAAATATATATCCAGCACAAAATAGCAAATATTGCATATTCCATTCCTATAATTATAATGCTGTCACCCTCTGGCATGTTAAATCCATAAGTTGAATCTAGACAAACTCCTGTGACAATTGTTTCCATAGCATCAATTATAGAAAACAAAACTGGAAATATCAAAGTCCCTAAACCATGACTCATCCAAGTTATATTTTTATATTCAGGATTATTGCGATTATCTTTGTTTCGAATAATAGACAATGATATAATGCTTATTAGTATTAAAAATATTCCCACAGTCCTTAGAGGTGTTAATAATTCAAAAATAGAATCTACTCTTCCAAGTATAAGATATGCAATGATAAGCAATATAGTCGACATACCACCGCTAATTCCTTCTACAGGTGACTCTACAGTTGCTTCATTATAAATATAACCATTAAAAGAAATCGTATTTACTATAGCATATATAGGCCCAAATAAGGTCATCGGCCAATATCTTATAGCGCTTTCAAAAATTGAATAATTCTCATTTCGTATAATTAAGTATAAAAGAACTATTACAAAAAAAACAATTCCAACACAGATGGAATATTTTAAACAAATATGTTCCTCTTTATTTCCACTTATGCCCGCCTTATATAGTAAACTTGTTGATGCCCACAGCAATATTGCCATAATAACAGACATTAACCAAATACTACTTTGCAAAACAACCTCCAACTTTATATCTAAATATTTCTAAACTAAGACTATATTTTTACCAGTCTCTGTTGTGGCAAGTCCTGCAAGAGAAGTCTCTTTTAATTCAGGACTCATTTTCATGCCAACTTGTTTTAGTGATGATATAACTTCATCTGCTGGAATTATACTTTTTATACCTGCAAGTGCCATGTCTGCTGCTAAAACTGCCGACACTGCACCACTTGAATTTCTTTTTATACATGGACATTCTACAAGACCTGCAACTGGGTCACACACTAGTCCCTCAATATTTTTTAAACCTATGGCGACTGCATCTAATATCATATCATTTGTTCCGCCAATCATCTCAACTATAGTTCCTGCTGCCATTGCTGTTGCTGTGCCGCATTCTGCTTGACAGCCTGCTGTAGCACCTGCAACACCCATCACATTTGCAACTACCATACCAATTCCTGCACTAGTGAATAGTGCCTTTATAACTTTATCGTGTGGGACCTTATAAAACTCTTCTATGGAAATGATACTAGCCGGCATAATCCCACACGACCCTGCTGTAGGGCTCGCACAAATTTTTCCCATAGAAGCATTTAATTCAGAAACTGCCATAGCACGAGAGGCAATAGTTCCAAGGACATCTCCGAGTAAACTTTTTCCCTCTTTCACATACTTCTCATATAATTTAGAACCATCTTGCTGCTCTATCTTGAGATTGCTCTTTCTACTAAGTCCGTCCTCAATAGATTGCTTCATCACATCATAGCGGTCTTGCATCATCTCAAATAACTTTTCTTCACTAAGTTCAAGTGTTCGCGTCTGTTCCTTTATAACTATATCACTAAAACTTAGCTTGCTACTATTCGCAAGCTCGGCGATTTTCTTGAGAGAACTATAATTTAATCTAATGTTTTCCATGTCATTACCTTATTCAACTTTAATGCTTTTAACAAAGAAACTTTAGTAACATTTGAGATATTGCTGAGCTCGCCAGTAACAATGCTGTCGCTTATGCTATCATCCACCTGCACCACTACTACTGCCTCGCCACCTTTCTCTGAGCGACTAAGTTTCAATCCATTTACATTGATACTATGGTTAGACAAGACTTCTGTAATTTTTGTAATCATTCCTGGTATATCTTTATGTGTTATAATGAACGTATCATACATACCATCAAGTTCAAGTGGCACATCATTAACTCTTGTAATTAAGATATTACCGCCACCCACAGATGAACCTATAACTTCCATGATGTCATCGGGCTCGCATAGCTCGCCCATACAATTTTGTTCGTCCCTACAATTTTGTTCGTCCTTACAGTTTTGTTCGTCCTTACAATTTTGTTCGCCCCTACAATTTTGCTCGCCCCTACTAGTTTTATTTGCTACGATGCGAACAGTGTTTGGGTGAGCAAGTTCTAGCTCCTCGCATTTAATAGTCACCTTCATCCCCATCTCATTTGCAAGTTTCAAACTATCGCGAAGTCTCTCATCACTTGCACTGAATCCAAGTAATCCTGCCACAACTGCCTTATCAGTACCGTGTCCCTTATAAGTTTTTGCAAATGACCCACTAAAATATAAAGTCACCTCACTAGGAAGTGACTCAAATATAATTCTTGCGAAATTACCTATTCTAC
>JAEEGL010202036.1_pt1 | contig 10366 bp, 8 predicted proteins | sample 9134231 | NCBI WGS metagenome assembly JAEEGL01 (sample SAMN16246548, study PRJNA631951) | gut metagenome | biome: gut microbiome; feature: rumen; material: fiber-attached | host: Bos | place: Iran: Karaj | collected 2018-10
ACCTAATAAATAATAGAAACCAACACCACTTGTACGTCCTGCAGATTCTTTATCTAAACCACCTAAGCGTTCTAATATATCAGCATGATGAGGAATCTCATAACTTGGAACTACTGGTTCACCAAATTTTTCATTCTCAACATTATGTGTATCATCTTCTCCAATTGGAACTGATGCATCCATAATGTTAGGAATCTTCATCATTATTTCTTTTATTCTTGCTTTATACTTTTCTTCTTTAACTTCACTATCAGCTAAATTTTGATTGATTTCTTCAACTTGCTTTTTTAATTTTTCAGCCTCTTCTTTTTCGCCTTTTGCCATTAATCCGCCAATTTGCTTACTAATACTATTACGTCCACTACGCCATTCATCACATTTTAAAGTAAGCTCACGACTTTCTTTATCAAGTTTAATTACTTCATCTACTAATGGTAATTTTTGATCTTGAAATTTCTTTTTAATATTCTCTTTAACTATATCAGGGTTTTCCCTTAAAAATTTTATATCTATCATTTTATTAATCTCCTATCAAATATAATTTTATTATTTATTTTTAAATTGTTGTTTTAATTATATTTGGCAGGATATGCTTGTGTATTTTTTCATACTCTCACCTTTTTTATATTCTTTTTAACAATCTTTCTTTTCCTATAACTTTCATAATTTCATATAAATCTGGTGTTTGCGAACGACCTGTTAAACGAATACGAATCGCAGTTGATACGTCTCCAACATGACCTTTATAGCTATCTGGATTTGCTTTATATTCTTTAACTTCTTTACAATATCCAAAGCTATCAGCTAATTCTTTAACTTTATTAAACCATGTCTCTTTATCGTCTGATTCATCATAATACTTATCTAAATATGTTTTAACAATTGTATTTACTTCTTCTTCATCATTTATTTTTTGATATTCATCATGACTTGAATAAGTAAACATATCATCATACATATAGCAAATTGCATCTTTTAAATCTTGCCATTTTGCTATATCTTTACGAGGTTTAACACCACCACGTTCAATTCCTAAAACTTTTAAACTATAATCTCTATTATTTTCAAGCATTTCCATTAATTCGCCGTCATATTGTTCTGCCCAATCCAATGCTTCTTCATAAACTTCTTCAGCAGTCATTTTGCTAATAACGCCTTTTGATACATCTTGAAGTTTTACCATATCAAATAATGCACCACTTACGCTCATTTTGTTTAATTCTAAATCAAATTCATCTATTGAACTATTTGGATTTTGCTTACGCCATTGTTCGAAATTACTATTTGCAATATTAAGCAAATACTCTTTAACTGCATCTTTTGGAATACCTAATTCATGATAAAAACTTACTGCCGCTTCTGGGTCTTTACGTTTACTTAATTTACGTTTATTACCATTATCATTTTTCATAATAGGACTTATATGAGCATATTTTGGTGGCTCATATCCTAAAGCTACAAATAATTGTATATGTTTTGGAACACTTGGAAGCCATTCATCTGAACGAATTACTATTGTTGTATGCATTAAATGATCATCAACAGCATGTGCAAAATGATATGTAGGTAAACCATCACCTTTAATAATAACTTCATCTACATCATTTTCTGGCATTTCAACTGTGCCTTTTATAATATCTTTAAATTTGATTTTCTTTTCTGGATCTCCAGGTGATTTTAATCTTACAATATAACGTTCACCAGCTTTTATCTTTTCTGCTGCCATATCTATTGGCATATCACGATATTTTGCCCATTTGCCATAATAGCCTGTACGTTCTTTTGAAAGCTCTTGATCACTACGAATTTTATCTAATTCTTCTGGAGTACAAAAATCAGGATACGCTTTTCCTTCTTCTAGTAACTTTTTAGCAAATGATTGATAAATATCTTTACGAAGTGATTGCTTATATGGTCCATAGTTTCCTTCTTCGTTAACATCATCACGCATTCCCTCTGTTGGAATAATTCCAAAATCTGCTAAAGATCTTGTAATTTCTGTAACACCATTTTCAATTTCACGTTTTTGATCTGTATCTTCAACACGTAAGAAAAATACACCTTTAGTTTGACGTGCTACTTTCCATGCAACTAACGCTTGATATAAACTTCCAATGTGAACAAATCCTGTTGGACTTGGTGCAAAACGTGTAACTATTGCACCTTCTGGTAAATCTCTTGCAGGATATTTTTCTTCATAGTATTCCCACCCTTTTACATCAGGAAATATTAAATTTGCTAATTCTTTATTATCCATTTCATACCTCAAAATTATTTTCTTTGATAATTAAAGATTATATACTATTTATAGCATTTTTGCAACACCTAAATTAACCATTTCTTAACAAAAAATCCAAAGTAGAAAACTACTTTGGATTTTTAATTATCATTCTAAATTTATTTTCATCATAGGCATTTTTTCCATTACTATGCCAGAAGTATCTGGTTCTACGTCTTCAGGTCTCTTATAAGCTTCAAACATTGGAACAATTTTTAATTCTGTATTTTCTTGCTTATTTTCAATCAACAAATATGATATATATTCTATAGTAGCATCATTAAAGTAGCTCATAGCCTGAATATCACCTGGTGCCCAATTTTCAACTACACCATTTTTCTTAAGCATTGTTCTTTTAACTTCATAAGACATATTTGATAATGAATTTCCATCTTTATCAGTAATATCATAATTAAAAAACATAGGCCATTGTGTTTCTTCATCTATATAATATCTAGTATCATTGTCTATTCCTGTAATAGTTGATTTAACTACCATTATTGTTTGATAAGGTGTTACGGTGATTTTTTCAATAGAATTAGTCATATTTTTATACTCTGAATTATAATCTAAATTTTCATAAACTTTTGTATTTTCATTAACTTTATCCTGATTAATTTCAACATCAAATCCTCCTGGAATATGAATAGTCCTTACATTAGCATTTGTCTGCATATACTCTTTTTTGCCGTTGGTTGATATTTTTTCACCAACATTTCTTAATTCAATATCTCCCGTATTTATATTAAAACTTGTTTTTTCTTCTAAAGACTCTTCTAATATTAAATATAAATCAAAAACTTTATAATAATTATCTTCAATTTTTTGTACTGTCTGAAAAGTTTTCATTCTAGTCTTTTCACCATCAATTAATAATCCATTAAAATTAAGCATTACTGTATTAATGTATCCACTCCAATTTTTTTCCATATTAGCATAAAGATTTTCTCTTGTATAAGCATTTTTCTTAAATTCATTTATTCTATTCTCATCCTTAGGGGTAAATCCGTAAAAATTTTCAATATTTAAATTATAATCTTCATACCATTTTACAGCTCTATCAATAATATCTTGTGGTGTTTTATCTAAATCAGGTTGATTATTTTCATCTAATTCAATAATATCTTTTATATCATTTGCTTCTTCATGTTTAGCATACATTTGTAAAGCAAGTCTAGCATATTTTTTATCTACTTCATCATATTCAGCTTGGCTTAATACACTTTGTCCTAATTTCAAATATTCTATATCTTTATCACTTAATTTAACATCAAATTCGAGTATTGTCATATAATTACCACTAAGTGTTGATACTAATTCTATCGAAGTTTCATCATAAGTTACTTTTTTATCTATAACTTCTTCCTTGTATTTATCATAATTGTTTAATTTAATTCCCAACCACTCAAACGTTGGAACATTATTAATAGTTCCACCAAAGCCCGCATAAACAACAAGTCCAGTAAAACCTACTATAATAGTTGCAAGAATAGTCATTATAGTATTTTTTATAGCAAACATTAGCCCTTTGTTTTTTCTTTTTTTATTAGCTAATGTATAATTGATTCTATTTTCAATTTTTTGAGGTATTTCAATATCTTGATAACTACTAAATTTTAGTAAATCATCAATATCCATAATTCTATTTTCCATTAATAATCACCTCCTTCATACTTATTCTTTAGCTTTTCTTTTGCTCGCTTCATTTTCGTTTTTATTGTATTTTCATTCATTTTTATTATTTTACTAATCTCTTTTACAGTATAACCACTTACATAATAAAGTGTCAAAATCAGCTGTTCATCCTTATTTAAAGAACTAATAATTGAATCAAATTGTATTCCAGAATCATAAAAATTACTAGATGTAATATTATCAATTACCTCGCTCTCAAGCGAAATACTGTCTTTATTTTTCTTATTAATCTTATTACACTCATTAATTAAAATTCTAATAATCCAAGTTTTAAAATATTTTACTTGATGCAATTTATGTATATTTTGATATGCATTTAAAATAGTATCTTGCATACAATCTGCAATATCATCTTCACTATTTAGCCTTGTTTTTGCAATAAGATACAATTCTTTTTTTATCATTTGTATTAACTTATCAAAAGAATCATTATCACCTTTTTTTGCTAACTTTACTAACTCTTCCAATTTTATTCTCCTTATTTTAGAATTCGAATTCAATTATTAGATATCACAAAATTTAAAAAAGTTTCATTTATTTTAAATTAATTATACTACTTAAAAAAAATAATTAAAAAGTCATAATAAAAAAGCGCCTTGGATTGGCGCTTTTTTTATTTATTATCATTTATTTGCTCAATTTGTTCTATTGCTTGTTGAGCTTTCATTTCAGCTTGCTCAACTTTTTCTTCAGCTTTCTTCTTTTCTTTTTCAAGCTTTTTATTTTCTTTTTCTAATCGTTTTAATTGCTTAATTGCTTCTTTTGCTTCTAAGTCTTGTTTTAATTTTGCTTCTTTTGCTTCTTCAGCTTTTTGATTTGGCTCTATTATTAAGTTTTTAATTAATATTTTCTTTAATACATCATCTTTTAAATCTGTTAATAATGTACCATCTTTTGCAATTGAAATTTTACCTGTTTCTTCACTAACTACAACTACGATTGCATCTGATTCTTTAGATATTCCAACTGCTGCTCTATGACGAGTTCCTAATTCTTTTGAAATAGATTTATCATCTGATAATGGAAGCATACATGCAGCTGCAGCAATTTTTCCTTTGCTAATTATAACTGCACCATCATGAAGTGGTGTATTTGGAACGAAAATATTGCATAATAGTTGTGGACTAATCTCACTATCAATTGGAATACCTGTTGAAATGATATCTTGAATTTTTATATCACGCTCAATTACCATTAAAGCGCCAATATGATTCTTTGATAATTCTTCTGCAGCAATAGCTATACGATAAATATTTTCTTTCTTTTTACCATCTTTATCATTACCAGTTTCAAAGAATTTTTTAAATCTATTAGTACTTCCTAGTTCTTCTAAAGCACGCCTTAATTCTGGTTGGAATACCACTATTAATAAAAATACACCATAAGTCATAATTGATGACAAAATAGAATATAGAATATTCAAGTTAAGTAATCCACTTAAAAAGGTAATAATAACAAGTACTAAAATACCTTTTAATAATTGCCAAACCCTTGTATCCTTAAATGATTTAACTGCTTTATATAATAAAAATATAACTATAATTAAATCAATAACAAGTGCAATTATTTTAATTGGTGAATCATATAATCTTATAAAATTTTCATTAAAAAATTGATCAAATGATTTAAAAAAATTATCCAATTATTTTCTCCTTTTTAATTTAATGCTCCCATAACAATGTAGTAAATTACTGTTCCCAATGTTGAGAATAGCATTAAAGCAACTAATATTCCAGCCATAACTCTTTTTGCAATATCTGCTTTTGAAAGAGGTTTTTTGCTTGCTTTTTTAATTTCTTTTGCTTGCTTTTTTTGCTCTTTCTTTAAATTTTTAGTTTGCTCTTTTAATGTTTTTTTATCTACATTTAATTCTTCTTGTTTTAATTTTTTGTTAGCCATTTTAAGTTTTACCTTCCTTCGTATATTAAAAATATCTTTTTTGTAAACGCTATTTCCCTAGCATAAACTAATAAATATTATAACAATTTTTTTGCTATATTTCAAGCATTTTAAAAGAAAAAAACAAAATTAACCATTAAGAAATTAATTTTGTTTTTAATCCTGTATTTCTTTTTTTATTTTCGCTATTTTGAATCATATTATTTATCAAATTATTATTACCGATAACTATTAAAAGCTTTTTAGCTCTAGTCATTCCAGTATATAATAAATTTCGAGTTAAAAGCATATTACTTGTTTGTGGTACTACTAAAATTACTACATCAAATTCACTTCCTTGAGCTTTGTGAATAGTAATACTATAACTATGTTCTAATTCTTCTAGCTCAGAAAATGCATACATTGCAGTTTTACCATCATCAAATTCTACTTCTAATTGATGAGCATCATTGTCTATAAAAGTAATTCTTCCAAGCTCTCCATTAAATATACCTGTTCCAGTTTCAATATTTGTTGGCCTAATAATACTTTTATCAATTCTAGTTAGACTACTATTACTTGCTACTTTTCCACTTGTATCAGTTATTTGCTTTTCCCAATAAATATCATAATTATTTTTAATTTGCATTACCTTATCGCCTTCACGAAAAGTAACTATACCATATTGTTTTTCTGTAAGTGCTGGCGTTAATGGATTTAATTCTTGTTGAAGCAATTTGTTTAATTCTTTAGTTCCAAGTTTTCCTTTTTTTGTTGGAGTTAATACTTGAATATTTCCAAAGAAATCATAATCTCCATAGTTTTTTAATCTTTCTTTACAAAGTGATACAACTAACTTTGAAATTTTGTCTTGATTAAATTCATTTACATAGTAAAAATCTTGCAAACTTTCTTCATCATAGTTTTTGTAACCTATAAAAGTTTCACCATTATTTACTCTATGCGCATTTACTATGATTTTACTTAACTCTGCCTGTCTAAAAATCTTATTTAAAGATATAAATGGGATTTTTTGACTATCTATTAAATCTTTTAAAATATTTCCTGGTCCCACTGATGGTAACTGATTACTATCTCCTACTAAAACCAGTTTAGTTCCATAATATAAAGCTTTTACAATGTAATTCATCAAGAATACATCTACCATACTCATTTCATCAATAACCATTACATCACAATCTACTGGACTTATATCACTATCAACATTTTTTAATTTATCATCATCAATTTTTCCAATTTCTAATAAGCGATGTACTGTTTTTGCTTCATGATTTGTTGTTTCCGTCATACGTTTAGCAGCACGGCCTGTTGGGGCTGCTAAAACAACCTTCTTTTGCTTACTTTCATAAATATCTATCAAACATTTAATAATAGTGGTTTTTCCAGTACCTGGTCCACCAGTAATTATACAAATATTATTATCATTTACTTGTTCTAATGCTTGTTTTTGCATATCAGAAAGCTTAATATCAAGTTTCTTTTCTGCCTTTTTTAATTCAACTTTAAAAGCTTTAATATGTTTAATATTTTCAAAATTTTGAAGTTTAATTAAACGTTCTGCAATATTTTTTTCAGCTTTCCAAATTGGATATAGATATACCCATTTATTTGGAATTACCTCACCTGAAACATCATCAACTAGAACTTCATCATCTCTTTCTTCTATTGTGATTTCTTTTGAAACATTTAGATTTATTAAATTTTCTTCTATATGAGTTCTATCCACATTTAATAAACTCATTGTGTATATAATTAAACTTTCTTCTTGAACACAAGTATTACCATTATATGATGCCATTAAAAGAGCATACTTTATACCGCTTTTTATACGACTATTGCTATCTTTTTTTATACCATATGCTAAAGCATAATCGTCTATTTTTCTAAAGTCTACACCATAAACTATATCTATTAAAATATATGGATCAGCTTCTATTTTTTTATTTGCTTCTGGTCCTAAAGCTTCGTATACAACTTGTGCATTTTGACTGCCAATACCAAACTTTTCTAAGAATCCTACAATTTGCCACAAGCCCCATTTTTCATTAAATTCTTCACCAATTTCAATAGCACGTGCCTTAGTTATACCTTTAATTTCAGCTAATCTTTCTGGTTCAAATTTAAAAATAGCTAAAGTATCATCACCAAATTTTTCAATTATTTTTTTACTAGTAGCAGGTCCTATTCCCTTGATAGTACCAGATGCCAAATATTTTTCTAAAGCTTGCTTAGTTTTTGGCATAAGCTTTTCAAAACTTTCTACTTTAAATTGTTCCCCATAATCTTTATGATGTACAATATTACCAGTAATAATCAAACTATCTCCAGGCGCAATAAATGGCAAATAACCTACTATTGTTATTTGCTCAGTTTCAAAACTATTCTTTTCAATTTGAGAATTATCAAAATCAACTGTAAAAACCGCTATTGTATAACTATTGCTATCATTTTGATAAATAAAATCTTCTACTACGCCTTGTAATTTCATAAAAGTATTTTATTATACTAATATATAAAAGTCAAACAAATATTTTAATAAAACTCATACTTTAAAATAAAACTTTTATCTACTTTACATAATTTGACAGTATCATCTATCCGTGTTATAATATAAGCGTTCCATGCGTTGGAATATTTTATAGAAAGAAGGGATGACAATGAATCGGATTGCTACTACTCGGTCTACCCAAAACAAAGTCGACTCCTTTTTCGGTGATGGCCCATTGCTGAACGAGTTTAAGGTTTTCCTTGAGCACCCGGAAAGCAAGCAAATCCTCGAAAAACGACTATCTGATGTGAAAAACATCATCTCTCGCTATGTCGGACGCGTGCCGAAAAGCATGCACTGGGATGCCATGAGAATGTACAGTCAGTTCCGCGAATATACCTTAAGTGACTTCAAAGCAGAAGTCAGATACGCACTCATGTATCGGTGGTATATCGCACTGACCCATTTACGGGCATTCGAAGGTGAAATCAAGATTTCCAATAATGACACCGCTCTTGTCAGCAGTCTGCTGATTACAAGAGACAAACTCATGATGGATGATCTGAAAGAAGTCGCCTATGAAGTTGCACTTCAGCTGCTCTTCAGAAACATGGGAAAAGCTGTAAGCAACATCGTATCGACACAGATTTCAAACTGACCAGAAGAAGCACTTCAAATGACACATTGTAAACCCCAAAACAAATCGGATGCGGTAATACGCATCCGATTTGTTAATTTTATTATTAATTTCAATTAAAATTTTTCAAAATAATATTATAAAAATTATCCAAATATACCACGTTTTTTAATAGGTGGTTGTTCATTCATTGTTTTAGCAAGTTCAACTAATAAAACTCGTTGATCATGTGTTAATTTTTTAGGCACTTGTACAATAACTGTAAATACAAAGTCTCCTCTATAATTACCATTTAAGCTCTTAAAGCCACGATTTTTAATAGTAAATTTTGTTCCTGTTTGTGTGCCCTCTGGAATATTATATTTTTCCTTTGTTCCATCAACCATTGGAACTTCTATTTCTGTTCCAAGAGTTGCGCCTGTAAAAGTAATTGGAACATCACACATTACATGCTCTGCTTGACGAGTATAAATACTATGCTTTTTAACATGAATTACAATATATAAATCACCCTTTGGACCACCATTTGTACCAGGTTCACCTTCTTCTTTTAATACTATAGTTTGACCTTCATCAATTCCTTCTGGAATTTTAATTTTGATTTTAACATTTTTACGAAGGTAACCTCTTCCTTTACAATCTGGACATGGATCTTTAACAATCTTTCCTCCACCATTACAATTAGGACATGGTCTTTGACTACTCATTTGACCAAATGGTGTTGTTAATACTTGGCGAACTACACCAGTACCCTTACAATTAGGGCAATCAACTGGTTTTGTTCCCTTTAAAGCACCACTTCCATGGCATGAAGGACATTCTTCATTACGAGTAATTGATATTTCTTTTTCAACACCTAAAAATGCTTCTTCAAATGTAATAGTAACTGTTGATTTTAAGTCTGCACCTTTACGTGGACCATTTCTTACACTTCCTCTACGGCTTCCACCAGTAAAAATTGATGAAAAAATATCACCTAAATCTCCAAAGTCACCAAAATCACTTGTGAATCCACCAAATCCACCATTACCATAAAATCCACTATAACCGCCTTGGCTACTTGCTGCTGCACTTGGATCTACACCAGCAAAGCCAAATTGATCATACATTTTACGTTTTTGTTCATTTGATAAGACTTCATAAGCTTCATTAACTTCTTTAAATTTAGCTTCTGCTTCTTCTTTATTATCTGGGTTTGCATCAGGATGATATTTTTTAGCAAGTTTACGATAAGCTTTTTTTAATTCATCATCTGTTGCACTTTTTGAAACCCCTAATACTTCGTAATAGTCTCTTTTCTCAGCCATTTCTTCTCCTTGTTAGAATGAAATCAGCGCATCTTTTCCAAAAGTAAAACTTTTGAAAAATC
>JAEEGL010689452.1_pt1 | contig 10366 bp, 5 predicted proteins | sample 9134231 | NCBI WGS metagenome assembly JAEEGL01 (sample SAMN16246548, study PRJNA631951) | gut metagenome | biome: gut microbiome; feature: rumen; material: fiber-attached | host: Bos | place: Iran: Karaj | collected 2018-10
CTGAGGTAAATTCTCATTAATCTTCAGGGCTTTGTTGCACAGGGAAATAACTTCATGGTATTTTTCATCTTTCATTTTTTCTTTAGCTTTTGCGAGATAGTCGAATTCGTTCATTGAGGTACTCCTTTTATTAATATTACAATATTTTTCGATGTTTACAAGGTAAAATGAAATTTTCTGATAATTTTATAATACACCACTCCTATGTCAAATTCGGACGCATTGAAATAAAAAATTTTTCAAAATTTGTACGACCGATTCTGACACATCTACAGTTTATTATGAGAATATAAAGAGTTTAGGAACAGGAAAAGGAGAAAAAATTATGGCACTACATTCACAAATCAGAGCAGAACAAAGATATGGGTTAAGCGAATTTAATCCGCTGAAGGTTATGAAAGAAATCATGGCAGACAGATGTGTTCAGGTCAGTGAAAACTTTGAAAAATTTTCAAGGACTTTTTATGTCCGTTACAATAACAAATACTTACAAGTTGTAACCGACTATAATGTTTCTTTTGTAAAAACGGTTTTGCCGGAGGCAGCCGATTTTAATCTGCTTGAAAAACTTATCACAAAACTCTCAAATCCATCTTTTATAGTGGCTTAAACATACGTCAGTATTTGACGCATCGCTATTGTATAATGTAATAGTAAAATAAAAACTTTTGTGCTAACTTGTAGAAAAAAGGGGATAAATATGAATAGAGAAGAATTTATAGAAAGATTTTCACCAGAAGCGTTAAATAAAATAGATGATAATTTAGAATTATTAAAACAATTAGTAGCACCTAAAACTGCAGATGAAAAATTAATGAAAAATTTGTTTGGCGATGACTTTACAAATGATTTTATTTCGTTAAAAAATGCTCTTGAACATAAGTTTAGCAGCGAATTTGGTAAAATAAGTGTAGGTTCGAACATGGTTTACGAGCTATCATATAGTGTTAAAAATGATGCTTGGTACATATTTAATGATAAGGTTTCTATTGAAGATGCTAAAAAAAGGGCTGTTGAGATAAAAAACAAATTATTACATGCATATACTTACCTTAAGAATAATAATTTTAATGATTTTTACAATTATTTAAAGAATGACCCTAAGACATTTGATAAAGTTTATATGCATAAATATTTTACTATTTTATTCCCTCAGTATATAACAACTTTTCATGCTAAAAAGTATCAAAAATATTATAAAGATTTTTTGGGTATAAACGATGACTTTTCTTATGAAATTGAGAAATATATATTAGATAAAAACTCAAATGCAAATATGCAAGAAGAAAGTAAGAAACTTGAAAATAAGTATGGGCGCCCACCGGAATATGACAAAAAGAAAACATGGTTATTAACGTGGAATCCAAACAATTGGGAATGGAAAACTTTTGAAAAAGATTGCAATGCTGTTAAAAATGGCATCCCCATTGAAGACAAATATTCTTGCCATAGTAAAGACCCTAAAATAGGTGATCGAGCTTTTGTACTAAAATTAGGAGAAAACTTGCCTAAAGGTATAATAGCTTCAGGTTATGTTGTACATGAACCTTATGATGATATGATGGAGCATGCGAATAAAACAGGAAGATGTATAAAGATAAAATTTGACAGAATTATAAATTTTAACAAAGATGCAATTTTGTCTCAAGACATTTTAAGAAAAAAAATACCAACAAAAACTGAATGGAGTCCTCGTAGTTCCGGAACTGAAATAAAGAAGGAAGATGCTAAAAAATTGGAAGATTTATGGAAAAATATTAAGGAGGTAGTTGTGAACCCTGCAGAATCTAAATATTGGCTATATCAACCGGGTCCGGGAGGCGATTTCTGGGATGAATTTTATTCACAAAACATAATTGCTATTTGTTGGGATGAACTTGGAGATTTAAAACAATATAATTCAGAAGAAGAATTAGCAGAAAAAATTACAGAGATTTATTCTAAAAAAAGTAATCCTGACAAATTGGCAAATTGGGAATTTGCTAATGTTATGAATATTGGGGATATTGTCTATGTAAAAAAAGGAGACAAAGGTTTAATTGGTCGAGGTATAGTTCAGTCTGATTATTGTTTTGATGACACAAGAAGTGAATATAAAAGTGTAAGAAAAATACATTGGACACATAAAGGAAATTATAATGTAGATATGAGTGAATTAGGACTAGAAAAATGGCCACAAAAAACATTAACAAATTATAGCAAAGATTTTTGTTTAAAAATTGAGGATATATTTATGAATAACAATAAAAATGAGCAAGATAATATAATACCACTAAACCAAATTTTATACGGCCCTCCGGGAACAGGTAAAACTTATAACACCATTGTTGAAGCAATAAAAATATTGGACAAAGATTTATATGAAAAATACAAAAATTCTCCTAAGAATAATGACGATTATAAAGAATTACGAGATAGGTATAATCAACTTAAAAAGTTAGGACAAATTGAATTTGTCACATTCCATCAATCCTATTCTTATGAAGAATTTGTCGAGGGCATAAAGCCTGATCTTGATGTTTCAGAACTAAAATATATAAGAGAAGATGGAATTTTTAAAAGAATTTGTGACAATGCTGGAACAAAAGTTGCGAATGATTTTGAGAAAATATATGCAAAATTCATTGAGGAATTTGATGAAAACTATGAATTTAAAACTTCAAAATCTTCTTTCAAAGTCAGAGTTAACGAAAAAGATGGATTGACAATAAGAACTGGAGAAAATTTCGATGTTGAAAATAGTGGCACCATAACAAAAGAACAAATAAAAAATCAGACATATACTTCTGAAGGCAGAAGAATAAAGTTGGAAACTATTACAAAATATTTGCAAGATAAATATGACTTAAAATTTAATCAAAATAAACAAAAGCAGCCATACGTTTTAATAATTGATGAAATCAATAGAGGCAATATCTCTAAAATATTCGGAGAACTCATTACTCTTATTGAAGAAGATAAAAGAGAGAATATGTCGGTAAAACTGCCATATTCTCAAGAAACATTTACTGTTCCTAAAAACTTATATATCATAGGTACAATGAACACGTCTGACCGTTCGATTGCTTCAATAGATATTGCTTTAAGACGCAGATTCATATTCAAAGAAATGATGCCGGATGTTGATTTAGTTCCAAATATAGATGTCTTTGGACAAAATTTGCAAAAAATATTCACGACTCTGAACGAAAGAATCTCGGTATTATTAGATAGAGACCATCAAATCGGTCATAGCTACTTTATGAAGCTCAAAGAGAGTTCAAACCCTAGCGAGGATTTCAAACGCGTTTGGTATGACTGCATAATGCCATTACTGAATGAATATTTCTACGGCGATTGGGAAAAACTTTGTGCTTTATTAGGCGAACCTCAAAAAGACGGAAAATCATTTATTCGAAAGACTGAAGATGTAGCCTTTGCTACAAGTTATGATTGCGACGATGATGACAAATATGATTTTGTTACTGAATCAGACATTAATTTTCAAGCCGCTTTGGAAAATGCTTTTTTACAAAAAAAAGCTAAGGTCAAAGATGAAAGTCAAGAAAATGAAATTCCCGGAGAATAGCATTGGCAAAACCTATTGTTGTTAAAGAATATGAGGAAAAAGTTTTAACGGATTGTGATTTAGTAAAATTACATGACTATTTGAAACGCCAACATTTAGAAAAAGCTTTAAGAGCCACACCTACCGGAGTGAAAGCATTATCTTGGGTTGGGGTTATAAAATATAAAAATACTCATTTTCAAATCTTGCCAAAATTGATATGCAATGATAACAATAACAAAGAGAATATCTTAAGAAATCTGATTTTCATGCTCTCTTATACAAAAAACTTGGATATAAAAACAGGCAGCGAAGCAAAATTATCATCGGCTAAAAATCCTTTTATTGAAGTTCTTATAAGAGAGTTTGCAAAATCACTATTTGATTGTCTGAAGCGCATAACTCCAAAGAAATATGTTCGAGAAGAAGATAACCTAAACTATTTAAAAGGAAAAATTAAATTTACTGAAAATATCCGGTATAACAGCTCAAACCAAGCAAAATTCTATTGCGAATATGATGACTTTTCAGAAAATAATATTTTGAATCAATTGTTTTTATTTGTTTCGACCTGTTTATACAACATTTCAAATGACAGTTACAACAAAAAAACTCTAAAATTTATAATAAACTATTATTCGGATATTAAATTGGTTCGTTTTGATAGGTTTAAAGCCGAAAAAATAAAGTTATCTCGCAATCAGGAGTTATTCAAAAAACCTTTCAATTTGGCAAAAATGTTTGTCGAAAAAACAAGTGTAGATTTATCTAAAAACAAGTTTGAAAATATTACTCTAGTTTGGGACATGAACAAGCTATTTGAAGAATTTGTCTTTGAAATAATGAAAAAAAATGAAAAAGATTTGGGTTGTGAACTCAAAGCTCAACGAGGCAGAAAATTACTTAAGGATGATAATTGCAAGAAACGCAATACTTTTGTAGATATTATGATTAAAAAAAATGAAGAACCTAAAAAGATTGTGTTAGATACGAAATACAAAGAATTTAAAAGTACAAATGATTTTTCAAATGCAGATGTTTTCCAGGTCTCAACATATTGTCTGTTGCACGATGCAGATTATGCCATCCTTTTATACCCACAATATGATGATGCAAGAGTTGATAAAGTTTATGACCTAAATAATTATTATAAAGATGATGAGGAAGATAAAAAAAGATACAAAATTCATTTTAAAACAATAAATTTACAGTATGATTATATTGGGAAAAAAGAAAACTTAGAAAAACTAAAAAATGAAATCAAAAATATTATTATGAGGTAAAAAATGACACTTACACCTAATGCAAAACAACAACAAGCTATTGATATTATTGACGGTCCGGTCATGCTTTTGGCTGGCCCCGGCACCGGCAAAACCTTTACAATCATAGAACGCATAAAAAAAATACTGGCTCAAGGTGTTGAACCTGAAAAGATTTTGTGTCTTACCTTTACCAACGCCGCTGCAAACGAGATGAAAAAACGTATTGAAGAAGAATTAAACGTAATATCTTGCGATGTACAGATTTTTACTTATCACAGTTTTTGTTGCAGTATTATCGAGGAATTTCCTGAGGATTTTGAAATCCCTTCAAACTACAAAACAATGAACGACTCTATTGCCAGAGCATTTATATGCGAATGTATCAGTGAAATTGATCCTGTTTATTTTAGAACAGATAAAAACGACCCCTACTATTATGTAAATAAAATCAAAAACAGAATTGATGCAATCAAACAAAACCGCCTGACCAAAGAAAAATTTTTCAAAAACTTAGAAAAAAATAAGGATTGGATGCCCGAAATTAAACGGTTCGAGGAAGTGATTAACGACGTTGAACAGGGCCGAAATAAAAGGATTAAAAAACCTCCTTATGACAAAAAAGAAAGTGCTATTAAAAAAGTTGAACAGGCAAAAGAGCTCTGGAAGTTTTATGAACTATACCAGCAAAAAATGGACAATGAAAGATATCTTGATTTCAACGATATGATTAATCTGGTGTTGGAAAAATTTGAATCAAGCCCATCTTTTTTGCACGAAATTGCCAATCGCTATGAACACATTTTGGTAGATGAATACCAGGACACAAACAAATCCCAAAATAACATCGTTATTGCTCTTTCTCACGCTCTTGATACTGAGAACATTTTTGTTGTGGGAGATGATGACCAGATTATTTATCGTTTTCAGGGAGCAAAACTTGACACCATAGAAAATTACTTGAAAGAATTTCCCAAAACGCAAATTATCTGCCTGACAGAAAACATGCGTTCAACCCAAAGTATTCTTGATGCTGCAAGAGGAATAATCGACCAGGATCCTTTGAGCTTGGCTAACTCCAACAAATTTAAAGATAAAGACGGAAACCCGATAAATAAAAATCTAACCGCAGTGAACAAAGAAGTTATTGCTAAAGATAAACCTGTCAGGTTCTACAAATATGCAGACGATATGCAGGAACTGACAGAAATTGTCAAAGAAATAGAAGAACTTATTAATTCTGACGATTGCCCAACAAGTTCAAAAACAGGGGAGAAATTGTATTCTGAAATTGCAGTTCTCACACGTTCAAATGCAGAAGCTCAAGCTTTTGGAGAAATGCTGAAATTAAGGAACATCCCTTTTGAATTGAAGGATGGAAAAGATATTTTCACAATTCCGGCTGTAAATATTCTTTATTTTTACATTCAATTTTTGATAGAACCCGAATTGTTTTCACACAGAATTTTTGAACTGCTTGTATCAAAACCTTTTGCAATCAACCCAAAAGATTATTGCATCTTATACAACGAAATTTCAAAAGAAAGTACCTTTATAGAAGTCTTGAGAAATATGGATAAAAGTAAAGTACCGGATAAATTGAAAGATTTTCTGGAAACGTATGATTATCTGACAGATTATAGAGCAAAAGAAAATATTAAAAATACAATTCTTGAAATTGGCAATAAAACAGGTATTTTTGACTATTATTTGAATACCGATATCAACAGAACAGAAAGTATTGCCGGAATCAAGAAATTTTTGGACGAAGCTGCCGGATTTTCCGAAGTTTACAAAACAAGTTTTCTGGAAGAATTTTACTGGCATTTAAAATCTATTATTGAAGACGATGAAAGAATTTGCACAGATAAAGCACCCGTAACATTAAATGCTGTACAGTTATGCACCTATCACGGTGCTAAAGGCCGAGAATTTGAATATGTTTATATGCCGACACTGGAAACAAGAAAATGGGAAAGCAGCTCTAAATCTATGAAGTCCGATATTCCGCTTGATGAGTCCGAATATAAAGACGATGATGAACTAAAAAACGAGATTAAACCGTCTGATTTGACAAAATTGATGTATGTTGCAATGACCCGTGCAAAACACACTCTTAGAATGTCGTATCCTGCAAAAATAGGCGAAAGTTCAAAAAAACCAACAAAATTTCTTGAAAAGATTCAGGACCAACTGGAAAAAGAACCCGAACCGTTTGAATATGATGAAGCTTCTTATTGGCAGCAGATTAACGAACTAATTGTAAAAAGAGATTATGACTACAAAAAAGATTTTAATGAGCTCATTGATGCCAAAATGCCGGAAAGGTTTTCTCCATCTGCCATAAACAAATATCTTAATTGCCCAAGACAATTTTTGTACGAATATATTTTGGACTTAACAACCAAAGATGGCAACCCGAATTTCTTAAGTTACGGTCTTGCGGTACACAAGGCTTGTGAAAATGCAATGCAGTACATTAAGGATAATAAAACGCCGCCTGATAAAGCCCAATTTATAAAATGGTTCAAAGATGATCTTGAAAACAGGCCCATGGAGTCCCACGACCAAAGAAAGAATTTCATGAAACGCGGTGAAAATAAGCTTAGTGAATATTATTGCCAGATAATAAACACCACTCCAACAAGTTTAATTGACCAGGAAAAGAAATTAGAATATGTTATGGAAGACGGTACAAAATTCTACGGAATTATTGACAGAATTGACATAAATGAAGACGGTACGTACACTATTTATGATTACAAAACCGGCAACAACAAGAACTCGGGAATAAAAATTGGCGGCGACCATGAAGATTACTATAACCAAATGGCATGGTACAAGTATTTTTACGAAAAAGCCACCGGCAAAAAGGTATCTTTAACCAAATTTATATACCCGGAAGATTTCTTATCAAAGAATGAAGGTATAAAATACTCGGATGAAGAAATTGATGCAGCTGTTGAAACATTTAAACAAGCCGTAAAGGGTATAAAAGCTCATGAATTTGAGCCTAACAGCAGTGACAAAAATTGCAAATATTGTGCATCAAGAGACTTCTGCGGATTAAACAGATTCTGATATCTGGTAAAATTATAAACCACCGTTTAATTTTGACAACGGTTCTTTTGCCTCGGGCGGAAGATACAACAGACTTTGTTTGTAATCATATTCCGTCGGAACTTCTCTAAAGCCGAGTTTTTTATAAAATGCCATTGAAGAATCAAAGGAACGCAGATGGATATTTCCACAGCACCCGGCTTCATCACTTCTGCGTTGTGCGATTTGCATAAGTCTTGTTCCAATCCCTTTATATTCGCTCAAGCCGGATTTGTGATATTTAGTATTTGGTATTGAATTGTTACTCAAAAATTTCACAAAAACCCAGCTTCTTTCACCCGTTAAAGGAATTTCACCCTCTTTTGGATTTTTTACTATCTCAATTTCCATATCGCCGATAATACGACCGAAGTTATCTTTCAGCATATATGTTTCAAGGTTACGAACCGTTGCGTCTTTTACAACGTTTAAAAAACATTCGTTCATATTTTTGTCAAACACGCTGACTTTGCCGATAATTCCGTCTTGCGCCGTCCCTATACACATACGTCCGATTTTCTGGGCAGGATAAAAGCCCTGAAAAGTCGGTCTTGCTTGGGTTTGGGTTCTGTAATTTTGATAATATGGATTAATTGCACTTATTTTCATACCACATATAAATCCCCTAAAAAATTTTTTTGCGGGTATGGGTAAATTTTGGGGAAATAAAATTTCAGGACGATTTTTATTATGGAATTTCGCATTCTGAAATATCAAAATTTGACTTAAACAGATGTTCTTTTTTATATTTTTCTACAGATCTTGATCTCCATGGATTCCTGAGATAAACATATTCATCATCAACATGATCTATCGTATATGCATGCGAAGATACTAATTCGGATATGCCTGCTTTGGCACTCGTTTCTCCATAATAACTTAAAGTAAAGACTTTTTTAGGATTATTAAAGTCAATTTTTTCAAAATCTTCTTGCGTTATGCAGCTATGATATTTGCTGTTACCTATAATAATATCAAATAAATTTGTTTCCTGCCCACCATCCATAACATCAGTATAGAAACCGTTTTTGTATTCACCTTTGTATCCTTGTTCTTTTAAATACTTGTCTATTGCTAATTCAAATATTCTAATTTTCTTATTACCTAAGGACATATAATTGCTGTGCCTGATTTCATGTTTTGGAACTACTATTTTTTCTCCGACGCCTTTTAGATTAACTGTATAATCACCGGTTTTGGGATCCTCTTCCAACAATGAAAGCAATAGTTTTTCCCCTTCGGAAGAACCGGCAATAGCATTTATTCCAGCCAATAACCAGCAATCACCTGTTTGCCCCTGAACCGAATGCCCCATTCCGGAACCTTCTGTAAATAAGCTTGGCAGCGACAAGGTCTTATCGCGATTTACTTTCCTTATGAGGTCAACGATTAATTTGGTCGGATCATCTTTATGTTCATTTATGTCATTTATTATATCTTCTTCGTATGTGTAAAATTTATCTTTGGTTAACTCTTCAACATCTGTTTCTATAAAAGCTTGTTTTTCTTTTTCATTATTATCATTAAAAAAAACTTGTATTAAAAGATTTTCAAGCAGCTCTGCCTTATCTTCTCTGGATATACCTTTTTCCTTGTATATCGCAGAAATTAATCCCTCATAGGGTGCAATCATATCAATGAGTTTTTTCTGGAATGGTAGTTTTATTACGAAAGAATTTTCCACTTTATCATGAATTTCTTTTGCTCGTTCACGATATTTTTCTATTCTGATATGACTATTTCTTGTTAATATTTTGTGTGCATATTCACCAAGATATTTATTTCCTCCAATACCATATATGGTATCAACTACTAAGTCCACAATATAATCATCACTAAGATCATCCATGTGATTCTTCATAACAAATAAAATATGAGTAGCTTCTACTTTATTTTCTTCATTATTTAATAGTGCTTCTATGCCTTCGCATTTTTTTCCATAAATTATTTGATCTTTGATTATGTCATCTACTTTTTTATATACAGCTCGTTTTTGGCCGGTGCTTGGAGAGTCAATCCCTTTTGGATTGTTAATATAATCGGCGGCTTGTCTTAATTTTTTAGTATTTGTACCAAGACCTACGCATCCGTCTAAAAATTTTCTTGCTGCAATCCGCGCGTTTGCATCGATTATGGCATTTCCTTTTATTATGCCATCTTTTAGCCATTTCCTTGTCATGTTCGTTACAACACTAATGTCATAGCTGTCCACCTTGTCATTTTTCAGATTTTTGTACATTAATTCTTCTATCGGAGAAAACAGTTTTTTCCCTTTATAACCAAGCCCTTTTACCCGTTTTTCAACCTCGATATAGAGCTCGTTTGAATCTATTCTGTTCAGCAGTTCGGGAATTTTTTCACTGTGCCCTGATTTGATGGCTTTTTCAAGATTATAAACAATATCATGAGACCTTCTTAAAGTCTTTTCCTCCTTAGTTCCTTTGTTACTTATAATTTC
>JAEEGL011170433.1_pt1 | contig 10366 bp, 6 predicted proteins | sample 9134231 | NCBI WGS metagenome assembly JAEEGL01 (sample SAMN16246548, study PRJNA631951) | gut metagenome | biome: gut microbiome; feature: rumen; material: fiber-attached | host: Bos | place: Iran: Karaj | collected 2018-10
CGTGGTAACGATCTCAAAGATATTTCGTGGCAAATGCGAGGTAATAACGATTATCTCTCACTTACGCGTCCCGATGTCATTGAAGGGATACACCGGAAGTATCTTGAGGCCGGCGCAGACATTATTGAAACGAACACATTCAGCAGTCAGCGCATCAGTATGGCGGATTATCATGTGGAAAACCGCTGTCAGGAAATGAACAGGGCTTCCTGTCGTTTGGCACGCCGGCTTGCTGACGAGTATACGTTGCTTACACCTGATAAGCCTCGGTTTGTGGCGGGGTCGATAGGGCCTACGAACAAGACATGCTCAATGAGTCCGGACGTGGAGAATCCTGCGTGGCGCGACATCACGTTTGACGTGTTGCGTGAGGCATATGCGGAGCAGATACGTGTGATGGTTGAGGAGCATGTGGATGCTCTGCTGATTGAGACGGTGTTTGACACGCTGAATGCCAAAGCTGCACTGACGGCGGCGGAGGATGTGTTTGCGGAGAAAGGTGTCGCGTTGCCCATTATGCTGAGTGTGACGGTGTCTGATAAAGCCGGGCGAACGTTGTCCGGACAAACGCTGAGGGCTTTCCTTGCTTCTGTAGCCCATGCCCCGATTTTTTCTGTGGGACTCAACTGTTCGTTCGGCCCACTTGAAATTAAACCGTATCTTGAAGAACTTGCGGCGTATGCTCCTTATTATATTTCGGTATATCCCAATGCCGGATTGCCGAATGAGATGGGTAAGTATGATGTTACTCCGACTCAGATGGCGGAATATATGAGAGCATTCGTTGACGAAGGCTTGGTAAACATCATAGGTGGCTGCTGCGGAACGACAGATGCTTTTATCGCTGAATATCCTCGCTTGTTACGCGACGAAAACGGCACATGGAAGACGCCACATCAGCCGGTACAACCGCCAACGTGTTTGCAGTTGTCAGGACTTGAGTTGTTGGAGGTACGGCCTGAGAGTAATTTCATCAATATCGGGGAACGTTGCAACGTGGCCGGGTCACGGAAATTCCTGCGTTTGATTGGTGAGGAGCAATATGAGGAAGCGTTGTCGATAGCTCGTAAACAAGTGGAAGACGGAGCGCAGATACTCGACATTAACATGGACGACGGCATGCTTAATGCCCGTGAAGAGATGGTTAACTTCATTAACCTCATAAGCAGTGACCCCGATATTTCACGTGTACCGCTTATGATTGATTCTTCAAAGTGGGAAGTGATAGTTTCAGCGCTTAAATGCATTCAGGGAAAGTGTATAGTAAACTCCATCTCGCTGAAAGAAGGCGAGGATGTCTTTCTCAGCCATGCCCATGACCTTCGTCGGCTCGGGGCAGCGGTCGTTGTGATGGCGTTTGACGAAGACGGGCAGGCCACTACTTATGAAAAGAAAATCGAAGTCTGCTCCAGGGCGTACAAATTGCTTATTGACAAAGCCGGATTCAATCCTAATGATATCATTTTCGACCCTAACATACTGACAATAGGTACTGGCATCGCCGAGCACAATGATTATGCGCTGAATTTCTTGAATGCAGTTCGCTGGATTCGTACTCATTTGCCTGGAAGCCATGTTAGTGGCGGCGTTAGCAATCTGTCGTTTGCCTTTCGCGGAAATAATTATCTCCGTCAGGCTATGCATGCTGTCTTTCTCTATCATGCCATTCAGAATGGTATGGATATGGGTATCGTCAACCCTTCTGCTGCGCTGATGTACGAAGATATTCCTCAGGAGCACAGAATTCTAATCGAGGATTTGATATTTAACCGCCGCCAAGATGCGACAGAGCGAGTTTTAGGTGTTAAAGAAACGTCTGATGCCGGTTCTGACACCCCAGACACGGTTTCTGAGAACGCTTTGGTCGGAGTCTCTGTTGAGGAACGCCTGAAGACGTCACTGCGAAAGGGACTTAGTGAGCACTTGGAGCAAGATTTGGACGCCGCCCTCAAAAAATACGGGCGCGCAGTTAGTGTTATCGAAGGTCCTCTCATGGATGGGATGAGTGAAGTGGGCGTCCTTTTCGGCGAAGGCAAGATGTTTCTTCCCCAAGTCGTGAAAACGGCGCGGACTATGAAGAAAGCTGTTGAGTATCTCCAACCTTATATCGAGAAGGAGAAGGTTGCAGACTGCAAGTCGGCAGGTAAGGTGTTGCTTGCGACGGTTAAGGGTGACGTTCATGATATTGGCAAGAACATAGTCTCAGTGATTATGGCGTGCAATAACTATGAAATCATCGATCTCGGAGTTATGGTCCCCGCGGAACAGATTGTGGAGACGGCACGTCGTGAAAAGGTAGATATTATTGGGCTCAGCGGCCTCATAACTCCCAGTCTCGACGAAATGATTCATACTGCGCGCATGCTTAAAGAGGCTGGGCTCGACGTTCCTATTATGATTGGTGGCGCCACAACAAGCCGTCTCCACACGGCATTGAAGATTGCCCCGGTCTATAGCGGGCCTGTGGTTTGGGTAAAAGACGCTGCGCAAAACTCCATCGTAGCCGGCAATCTGCTTAACCCTCGTGTCAGAGACGAATACCGACGTGACATCGAACAATCCTATGAACAGTTGCGCCATAATCTTCACGATGAAACCCGACCGCTGTCTATTGACGAGGCACGTAAGAATAAAATCGACTTATTTAATACTTGACGTTCTATGAAACAATTGTTCTGGTTTTCAATTCAAACAATCAGAAGAGGCATACTTAGTTTGCTGTTGACACCATTCGTTTTTTCTCCTGCCCATGCTGACGATGCGTTTGTGTCCACTTCGGGTACGCAATTCTATCGTGAAGGTCATACCTATTATTATATAGGTACCAACTTCTGGTACGGTCCTATACTCGCTTCCACCGGACAAGGTGGCAACCGTGCCCGTCTTGCCGCCGAATTGGACTCACTCAAGGCTTTGGGCATCGATAACCTGCGTGTTTTAGCGGGAGCTGATGCCGGCAGTGTCAATGCTAACACTGTCCAACCTTATCTTCAGCCCGTCCCAGGTCAGCTTAACGACACGCTTTTGATTGGTTTGGATTATTTTCTTGCCGAGTTGGAGAAGCGTCACATGGTTGCTGTCATCTATTTGAACAATTCTTGGGATTGGAGCGGGGGATATGGTTTCTACTTGAAACATGCCGGCGCCGGCGATTCGCCTTATTCAGGCGGCAACGGTTATGATAGCTACGTGAAATATGCCTCACAGTTCGTACGTAATTCGAGGGCGAAAGAACTGTTCTTCGATTACGTTCGGCAAATCCTTACTCGCACGAACACAATTACAGGACGACCTTACCGAGATGAGCCTTCCATTATGGCATGGCAGGTTGGCAATGAGCCCAGGTCTTTCTCAGACGAAGGCAAAGCCGACTTCGAGGCCTTTGTCAAGGCAACGGCACGTCTTATCAAGTCTTTGGACTCCCGTCACCTCGTTTCCGTGGGCAGTGAAGGCGCGATGGGTTGTGAAGGCGACATTTCGCTTTTTGAGAGGTTACACATGGAGCCTGCCATCGACTACTTGACTATCCACATCTGGCCTCAGAATTGGGGGTGGTGCGACCCGACGCGCCTCACGCTTGATATGCCCTATGTATATCAGAAGACTACAGCCTATCTGGACGAGCACCAGCGTCTGGCGGTCAAACTTGACAAGCCTTTGGTTGTTGAAGAATTCGGCTATCCACGAGACCATATGGATTATTCGCCTCTTTCCGCCACAACCGCCCGTGATGCGTTCTACCGTTTCCTGTTTGGTAAAGTCGTAGAGTCATTTCGTCACGACCGACCTTTGGCTGGTTGCAACTTTTGGGGGTGGGGCGGAGCCGGACGTCCAACTGACGAGACATGGCATTTAGGTTGCGATTATCTGTGTGACCCTCCGCACGAACCACAAGGCTGGTATTCTGTCTTTGATTCCGACTCAACGACAACAGACTTGATAAAAGTTGCAGTAAAATCGCTGTCGGAATAGCTTGATTTGTATTTCGTAAAGGATTGTCTCTGCGTGAAAAACACAGGAGCCACATAAACTTTTTTATGTGGCTCCTGCTTCAAATGATGTGGCTTGTTCATTATTCCATGTCCGATTTATTTTTCTGCATGGTGAATATATTATGGAAAAATCGTATTTTTGTATGATTAAAGCAGAACATGCGAAATGAAGATTTTGGAATTGAACAATGGGGCTTCGGAATGCAATAAAACAGGTGCTGTTTCGTTATTTGATAAAGTGCCTGCGGTGGCTTTACGTCCCGATTCGTCGTTGCTGAAAGACGGCAAGCCGTTTTTCGTGCCTGACATAATGGGACGTGTGTCGGGACAGATCTGTCTCTGTGCCCGTATAGGGCGTTTGGGTAAGGCCATTCCCGCCCGTTTTGCCTACCGATATGTCGATGCGTTGACTTTAGCTGCTTGTTTCACCGCTACAGCATGTGCAGAAACCCTGATGACGTGTGGCAGATGCGCAGATGTGGCCCGCAGCATGGACGGTGCTACCGCGGTGGGCAAGTTTCTGCCGACTACAGACGACTGCTGGCGCAATGTGTCGCTTCGTTATGAAGTAAATGGTGCTGAGGGCGGACTGCATGTCCTAAATGATTGGATTGACGGCCTGGATGAAATGATTGAAGCCTTGAGTAGTGTGATGTCACTCAGAGAAGGAGATCTGTTGTTGACATGTGGAATAGGCGATGCTTTTGAAGCGCGGCCGAATACGCATATCAGCGGTTATGTTGGTGAACATCGTGTGTTGAATTTTAATGTGAAATGATGAAATATAACTTCATAGTGTGCTGTACGTGCTTCTTGCTAATAACTTGTGGGGTGAGAGGTGACGTTTTTGTTCACTTTGACTGGACGCGTTTCGCTTATGACGGCGTATTACCTGAAACTGCGACACGCTTTGAGCTAGGTGGTGATTACGATGACGTATCTGCCTACAAGGTGAGCCTGGATTATCCCGAGTGGGTTGAAATGACGAAGAGCGAACGCGTACAATTGAAAAAACTGGAAGTACAGCCTGCTGACACTGTCAGAATGAATGTGTATTTAAGCGTCAGTCGCAAGCAGGGTCTTTTGGATGTAAATTACTTGCCCGTAATCCGTAGGGATGGTCGTTATTTGAAATTGCTCAGTGCCAAGGTTACGCTTCATAAAGCGGAATCTGCCAAGTCGAAAAACCTTGTTGGTGGAGCAAGGGCTCCACTTCCAGTGAAGAGTCGTTATGCTGCACATTCCGTTTTGTCACAAGGGAAATGGGTGAAGATACGTGTGAAGGATGAGGGCGTGTATAGCTTGACGCCGGCTTTTCTTAAGTCGTTGGGTTTCCAGGATGCGAGCAAGGTAAAGGTGTATGGATACGGTGGACTGCCGCTGAATGAAGTGATTGCTTACGATGGAAGTGAGAATGCACACTTTGATGACTTGGAAGAGGTTCCTCTGATGAAGCGGACGGATGATTATATTTTCTATGCCAACGGCACGATGTACTGGAGTGCTGATGCCAAGCGGAGGGTCTATAATCCGTATTCACAGTATTCATATTATTTTTTGACTGAGGGCAATGGTCCAACGTTGATGAAAGAGGATGAAAAGATAGAGGCGCCAGCAACAGTGCAAACCGTAAAGAGTGTGCCCTATGGGGGACTTGTTGAAACGGATGCCTTCAGTTGGTTGCAGAGTAGCCGGAATCTGTATGACAGTTATAATTTTGCTGACGGCAACTCGAAGAATTACACGCTGAATCTTCCACAAATAGATTCGACGCAAGCGACCAGCGTGACGATAAATTTTAGTGCGGGTAACTACACTCCGACTTCAGTGCAACTGTCTGCGAACGGCTATGCACTTGGTTCGTTTACCGTGGATAAAATTCCCGACCAGTATACATTTGCCCAAACTGCTTTGCGCACTTATACGACATCGCGTCTTGGAGAGCGCAATACGTTTAACATCAAAACGACGAGCGGCAATGCAGCTCGGCTTGACTACATTTTAGTTGCGTATCAGAGGAAATTGTCCCAACCTTCAACGTTTCTTACGTTCCGTACTAATGTTACCGATGTGGCTCGCTATAGTATGAGCGGGGCCAACAGCAATACACAAGTCTGGCGTATCGGTAGCGCAGGCCATCCTGCCGGCATCGTTCCTGCATCTTTGTCTGGCAATACCCTTTCGTTTGTTCTTGAGAAAGACCATGGGCAGCGTTATGTGGCTGTAAATACTGCAGCAACCTTTCCTCAACCTGAGAAGGTGGGGAGTATTGCCAATCAGGACCTACATGCCGACTCCCTATATGATATGGTAATCATTATACCTGAGAGCGGAAAACTGCTATCTCAAGCGGAGAGACTGGCAAATGCGCATCGTGAGAAAGACAGTTTGCGTGTAAAGATTGTAAAAGCTGACTTGCTATATAATGAGTTCTCTTCCGGAACACCGGATGCCACTGCGTATCGCAAGTATATGAAGATGCTTTATGACAAAGCGAATACTGAGGCAGACATGCCCAAGTATCTGCTTCTGTTAGGGCCCAGTCTTTGGGATAACCGCATGATTACTTCACATACACACTATTTAAAGCCCCAGGATTACCTGCTTTGTTACGAATCTGACGATCCTGGTGTGAGCGAAGTGGACAGTTATGTATCGGATGACTACTTCGGTTTTCTTGATGACGGTGAAGGCGCATCAATAACCCGTGATAAGTTGGATTTAGGTATAGGTCGCTTGCCATTGGTTGAAAGTGGTGAAGCCCAAATAGTTGTTGACAAGATATTGGACTATATGAACAATCGCCACGTCGGTAATTGGAAAAACAATGTCTACATCATGGCTGACGATGGCGATAACAATTCTCACATGATCGATGCTGATACGGTTCGTAATAGTATTGTTCGTTACAATCCCAATTTACAAGTGAAGCGAATCTATTGGGATGCTTATGAACGTGTATCTACTACGACAGGAAATACGTATCCTGCCGTGGTAAAGGCAGTGAAAGAAGCGATGAACCGAGGTGCGTTAATCATGGACTATTCTGGTCATGGCTCTCCCTATCAAATTTCGCACGAAAGAGTGCTTAACTTAGCAGATTTCAAAGAATTCTCATCAGCTAAAATACCTTTGTGGGTTGTAGCTTCGTGTGAGTTGACGCCATTTGACATGTTGGAAGAAAATATAGGGGAAACAAGTCTACTTAACAAGAAGGGCGCAGCAATTGCATTCTTTAGTTCTTCTCGTGCAGCCTATGCAACACAGAACAGATACGTGAACAATTATTTCACCCACTATGCTCTTGGAGCCGATAACGAAGGACGTAGATGTACCCTGGGGGATGCTGCACGTTTGGCCAAAGTTTCGCTGGTGTCTGATTACGATGCGTCTTTCAGTAAAGCACGTGATTACTCGTCAAACAAATTAAAATACGCGTTAATGGGTGATCCTGCGCTGACACTCGCTTCTCCTACTCACCGTGTCGTATTGGATAAAATCAATGACGTAGCTGTATCTACCACAAATCCTCCTACCTTGAAGGCAGGAAGTACTGTGAAGATTTCAGGTCACATTGAGAAGGAATCAAAAGAACTTCTGTCTGGCTTTAATGGTGTTGTTTCGTTGATTCTTATGGACACAAAAGACACCATCATTTGCAAAAATAACACGAATGCTTCGAAAGGTAATCATAAGTTCACTGAATACACGAAAACACTTTATGAAGGTAGCGATTCAGTAAAGAACGGTCGTTTTGAGTTGTCTCTAATCGTTCCTTTAGACATTAAATATAGTAACGAAGCCGGACGTATGAGTTTGTATGCCGTGAACAATGCACATACAATCGAAGCTAACGGTGCCTGTGAAGCTTTCCTGTTGGGCGGAACGGCAGATGTGAAAAAGGATACAGTTGGTCCGGCCATGTATGTCTATTTGAATGACCCGGACTTCCAAGATGGTGGCACGGTTAATCCGAGTCCCTATTTCTATGCCGTTCTTTCAGATTCGTCTGGCATAAACAGAACAGGCAATGGTGTAGGTCATGATATCCAACTTGTGATTGATTCGAAAGAAGAGTATTCTTTTGTCCTGAATGACTATTTCTCTTATGATTTCGGAAGTCATACGCGTGGTTCATTGGCATATAAGATTCCCAATCTCCCGGAAGGAGAGCACCGATTGTTTTTCCGCGCGTGGGATACTCGGAATAATTCTTCGGCAACTATATTGAATTTTGTTGTCAAAGGCGGCCTGGCTCCGTCGTTGTCGGATGTAAAATTGACGCACAACCCGGCCAGAAGCAATACAACGTTTATTATATCGTATGACAGGCCTGAAACAGATACCAAGTTCACCATAGAAGTGTACGACTGCTTTGGTCGTTTGTGGTGGAGCCACGATGAGGTGGGACAGTCTTCAGATGGTTATTACACGATCAATTGGAATTTGGTTTCTAATGGAGGTGTACCGATGCCCAATGGACTCTATTTGTTCAAAGTCGGGATTGCTTGCGAGGGTAGTAAAGAAATTACAAAAACAAATAAATTAGTTATCCGCAAACAATAAATGCGGCCGATTGTAGTTTTAATATTGAATCAAGCATGTCAAAGATGAAAAAGAGTATATCAATTATAGCATTTTTTATGTTGGTTATTGGCGTCGCTAAAGCCGAGGACATAAAAAAGAAGTTTAATCCAGTACAGACAGCCGTCGTTTCCCAGAGTATAGGGTCCGATGCGCGGGCTGGTGGACTTGGTGATATTGGTGCGGCAACCGATCCTGATGTGAATTCACAGGCTTGGAATGCCGCTAAATATCCATTTTGCATCAGCAGGGCTGGAGTTGCTCTGAACTATACGCCTTGGTTGCGCCAACTGGTCAATGATATCGACCTCGGATATTTATCTGGTTACTTGCGTCTGGGTAATTATCAGGCAGTCAGTGCCTCATTACGTTATTTTTCTTTGGGTGACGTAGAAATGGGTTCTGGAACCGACGATGCAGATGGGGTAGGCATGACATTTCGTCCGTATGAGTTTGCTGTAGATGCCGCATACTCACGAATGTTAAGCGAGACGTTTTCAGCAGCTGTGACTTTCCGCTATATTTATTCGGACTTGTCGGGCCATTATGACGACTCATCTGAACCAGGATCTGCTTTCGCCGTTGATTTGGGCACCTATTACAATACGTACTTGAACATGGGAGGACGTGAGTGCCAGTTAGCATTAGGTTTGGGCATTTCAAATCTTGGTAGTAAGGTTAATTATGGTGACGACTACTCTTTCTTTTTGCCTACAAACCTTCGTCTGGGTTTTAACTACATGGTTCCCTTGAACGAGTACAATCGTATTTCAATCTGTGCCGATGCTAATAAATTGTTAGTGCCGACGTATCCTACCGATGCACAATGTGCGAAAGCATTAGGCTATTCTACAGACGACGGTGAAGACCATACGGCAGAATATCAAGTATATCGCGAAGAGCATTATTATAATATTTCGCCCATATCCGGTATATTCAAAAGCTTTGGTGACGCTCCGAACGGCTTTAAAGAGGAACTCGAGGAGATACAATGGAGTGTCGGCATGGAATATACCTATAATGACAAATTTACTTTGCGTGCCGGCTACCATCATGAGAGTGAGAACAAGGGAGGTCGGAAATACTTCACGGTAGGTGCCGGATTCAAGATGAATGTATTCTCTTTGGACGCAGGATATGTGATTTCGACGGCATCACAAAACCCTCTCGATCAGACATTGCGCGTCTCACTCGGATTTGACTTTGATGGTATCAGAGATTTGTTCCATCGCGGTCGCTAAATATTGTTTATATGAAGATTAGGGTGGGATTCGGTTACGACGTTCACAAACTTGTGAACGACCGTGCCCTTTGGTTGGGTGGAATTCTCATAGATTCGCCTGCCGGTCTCCTAGGTCATAGTGACGCAGACGTACTTATTCATGCCATTTGCGATGCTGTGCTCGGTGCAGCCAATCTTCGTGACATCGGATTCCACTTTCCGGATACCGATGAGCGTTATCGTGGTATTGATAGCAAACAGTTGCTTTCCGAAACGGTTCGAATGATAGAGAACAAGGGTTTTCGTATTGGAAATGTCGATGCTACGGTATGTGCCGAAGCACCCAAACTAAACCCATACATACCCGAAATGCAAAAAACGCTGTCTGCGCTGATGCATGTCGAGATATCTGATGTTTCTATTAAAGCTACGACAACGGAACAGCTGGGTTTTGTGGGCCAACGCGAAGGTATGGCTGCATATGCCGTTGTTTTGATAGAAAAAGAGGGGTAAGGTTATTCCCAAATTTGGGGATGTTGCTTCAAAAAGGCTGACAGTTCCTTCTCTA
>JAEEGL012168966.1_pt1 | contig 10366 bp, 5 predicted proteins | sample 9134231 | NCBI WGS metagenome assembly JAEEGL01 (sample SAMN16246548, study PRJNA631951) | gut metagenome | biome: gut microbiome; feature: rumen; material: fiber-attached | host: Bos | place: Iran: Karaj | collected 2018-10
ACATTGAATAATGAATTTCAAAAAAACTGAACAAGAATACATAAAGGCTATTGTAAAGTATAGTGACGATGCAAAGTCTTTGGCTGATGCCATCAACAAAAGTCATCTGTTGGAAAAGCGTGGCTGGAGCATTGCTGCAAGTGATGATAGGAAGTATTATTTGTTCTATCGTCAGGATAAATACGACTATGAAGACGAGCAGAAGGTACGAGGATTTTTAGCCGAGTTGTTGGCTCTTCTTTATAAGCTATATAGTGAACGTTTGCTCGTAGCATTTCCATCCTCCCACAATCGCCCGCTTGTCATAGGGAAAGAGAATGTTACAAGATATAAAATTGACATAAACACCGTTGACAATGGCAAGGAATACATTGTATTTTTCCAAATGGGCTTTGGCTGGTATGATAGTAACAACAAAACATTGTATTATTGGAACGAATGCACGCAAATGGTTAGCCCTCTTGAAACGCAACTTTTTTCTGCCTATCATGTAAGCCAAGATTTAATAGATCTGATAAAATACGATTTCAAATCGGAAGAGGAAATCCGTTTCAGGAAACAACAATGGCTTACTTGGATATCTCTTATTGTTGCTACTCTAATTGGCTTAGCAAGCCTTATTATTGGAGTTATTGGAATATATAAATGCTGATTATGGAGGAATGGAAAGAATATAGGTTGGGAGATGTTTGTATGGTCATTAATGGCCGTGCTTACAAACAAGAAGAATTGCTTAATGAAGGCAAATATAGAGTTCTTCGTGTGGGTAATATCTTCCAAGGTAATAACTGGTATTATTCTGATATTGAACTTCCAGAAGATAAGTACTGTTATTATGGCGACCTACTTTTTGCTTGGTCATGCGGTTTTGCTCCGTATATATGGGAAGGTGAAAAGACAATTTATCATTATCACATCTGGAAACTGAAAGAAAACAAAGAAATCGTAAATCGTAAATTCCTTTACTATTATCTCATCATAAACACAAAAAACTTTCTTGGTGGAACTCATGGTAGTGTTATGCTTCATCTAACCAAGAAAGATATGGAGAATCAAACCTTAAAATTACCTTCATTATTTACGCAGCACAAAATTGCTTCTATTCTGTCTTCCCTTGATGATAAAATCGAGGTGAACCGTCGAATTAATGAGAATTTGGAGGCTCAAGCTCAGGCGTTGTTTAAGTCTTGGTTTGTGGACTTCGAACCTTTCCGCGATGGTGAGTTTGTCGATAGTGAATTAGGGATGATTCCGAAAGGGTGGAAAGCAACAATATTAGATGAGCTGTGTTCTTTCATCTCTCGAGGATTGACCCCAAAATATGACGAAAACATAGATGAATTAATTCTTGGTCAAACATGCGTGCGGAACAATATAGTAACACTTAATAATGCACGAAAACATAAACCCAAGATAAAAAACGAGAAATGGGTTAAGCAGTGGGACGTATTGATTAATTCTACGGGCATAGGTTCACTTGGACGCGTTGGAATTGTATACTTCAATAAGGACAATGTTGCAATCGATTCTCATATCACGGTTGTACGTGCTAAATCACCTTTATTTAATCACTACATAGGTCGTAATTTATTGAGCAGACAGTTAGAGATTGAAAATATGGCGGTTGGTAGTACAGGACAAACGGAATTGCCTAGAGATAGAGTTAAAGCCTTACCAATTTTATTACCAACAAAAGGTGTATTGGAGCAATTCAATAACATTATAGAGCCTATCGCATTGCAAATGTATAAAAACATACAGGAATGGAAACACCTTGCTGAGATGCGCGATTTGCTTCTTCCTCGCTTGATGTCGGGAGAATTGAATGTTGAAGAAATAGAAAAGAGCCTATGAACAACGACCGCTTCACAGAAGACAGCTACGAACAGACGTTGATAGAGCTGTTCCGGCAGATGGGCTACGACTATGAATATGGCCCAGAAATAGAGCGCGATTATAGGGAGCCCTTGGACAGGGAGGAACTGCGAAAATGTCTGCGCTGGGTGAATGGGCTATCGTCTATTGCAGAGCTGCCGCGAGAAACCTACGATGAGATCATCGAAGAGGCGGTGCATAAAATAACCAGCATCCATGACGGCACACTGGCGCAGCGTAACGAGCAGTTCACGGACTATCTGCAGAACGGCGTGGAAGTGAACTATGTGGATGAAGGGCGTAGCTGTACTACATTGGTGAAATTGTTGGATTTCAGCCATGTGGCTCAGAATAACTTCAAAGTGGTGAATCAATGGTCGGTGGAAGAATACGGAAGGATTCGCTGCGATATGGTAGTCTTTGTGAACGGACTGCCTCTGGTGGTGATAGAGCTGAAATCCCCTTCGCGCGAAGAAACGAACGAAGAGGATGCCTACCGCCAGTTGCAGCAATACATGCAGAAATGCCCTTCGCTGTTTGTCTATAATGCTTTCTGCGTAACAAGCGACATGCTGACCACAAGGGCCGGAAGCATCACTGCACCCGAAAGCCGCTTCATGGAATGGAAATCGAAAAATGGCAAACTGGAAACAACAGCCGTTGCCGACTTCAGAACATTCTTCGAGGGCATCTTCCCGCAAGATCGACTGGCCGACATCCTGCAGAACTTCATTTGCTTCGACCACAAGGACGGAAAGGCAGCAAAGGTGATGGCGGCCTATCATCAATACTTTGCCGTGAACAAAGCGCTGAACAGTGCCGCCGGAGCCTATCAGAGAGGGGACGGAAAGGGCGGCGTTTTCTGGCACACACAGGGCAGCGGCAAGTCGTTCTCGATGGTGTTCTTCGTGCAGAAGCTCATGAAGCGCGCACCGGGCTTGACGGTAGTCGTAGTGACAGACCGCAACGACCTTGATCAACAGCTCTTCGAGCAATTCTCCGGCTGCAGCAAATTCGTCCGTCAGATTCCGCAGCAAGTGGGTTTCGACCTGAACGCACAGGGAAAGAAGGTAAAGGCAGAAGGCGGCGGAAGGGCCGACTTGAAGACAAAGCTGAAAGACCTGGAAACGGGCGGCATCATCTTCACCACCATACAGAAATTCGAGGAGGGAACGGGATTGCTGTCGGACCGCAAGAACATTGTCGTCATCACCGACGAAGCGCATCGTTCGCAATACGGCGACGAACATTGGGACTGCAAGGCCGAGAAGATGAAAAAGGGCTATGCGCAACTGATGCGCGAAGCATTGCCCAATGCCGTTTTCGTCGGCTTTACAGGTACGCCCATATCAGACAGAGACCGCGACACCCAAGAGGTGTTCGGCAGCTATATCGATGTCTATGATATGACGCAAGCAGTGGCCGACGGAGCCACACGCCCCGTCTATTACGAAAGCCGCGTCATCAACCTGAAACTGGACGAGAAAGCCCTGAAACAGCTAGACGATGAGTTCGACCGACTGGCTGCAGACGGAGCTTCAGAAGCACAAATCAACAAGGCGCGCCATGAGAACAGCGGCATTGGGGGCATCCTCTGTAAAGATACGACCATACGGAGCCTCTGCGATGACATCGTGAAGCATTACGAAGAGAACCGCCAATATCTGCTAACAGGCAAGGCGATGATTGTGGCCTACAACAAACTGGCTGCCTACAAAATCTACAAGCGTCTGCTGGAAATGCGCCCGGGATGGACGGAAAAGGTGCACATTGTCGCAAGCCCGGACAACGGACAGAACCCGGAACTGAACCAACTCATCAACGACAAAAACAACAAGGAGTTTGCCAAGCTGTTCAAGGACGATGACAGCCCAATGAAGATAGCCATTGTGGTGGATATGTGGCTGACGGGATTTGATGTACCATCGTTGGCAACGATGTACATCTATAAGCCCATGAAGGGGCACAACCTGATGCAGGCTATAGCGCGAGTGAACCGTGTATTCAGGGACAAGGAAGGCGGTCTGGTTGTGGATTATGTGGGCATAGCAAGCGCACTGAAACAGGCGATGCAGGACTACACGAATCGCGACCGACTGCGATTTGGTGACCTTGACATCCAGAAGTCGGCAAGGGTGAAGTTCCAAGAAAAGCTGGAGCTGTGCCGCGATTTGCTGCATGGGTTCGACTATAGCGGATTCTTCGACGGAAGCAACCCAGTAAGGGCACAATTGATAGTTGAAGGTACGAATTTCCTGCTGGAACCGTGCAGAGAGGCCAACCTGAAGGACTTCCAGCGCGAAAGCCAATTGCTGCATAATGCAGACACACTGTGCCGCTCGCTGCTGACCCAAATGGAGAAGCAGGAAGTGGCCTTTATGGATGCCGTGAGGGTGATGCTGAGCCGCTTCACGCAGAAGGGCAAGATAAGCAAGCAGGAGATAAACCAACGCATCGCCACCCTGCTGGAACAGAGCATACAAAGCACTGGGGTTATCAATCTGTTCGAGGGCCGCGAGTTCTCGCTATTCGAGAAAGGCTTTCTGGAGGAAATCCGCAGGATGAAGGAGAAGAACCTGGCCGTGCAGCTGTTGGAGAAACTGCTGAAGGAGCGCATCAGGAAATTCGAGCGCACCAATGTGGTGCAAAGCCAGAAGTTCTCGGAACTGATGAACCAAGCCCTTTCGAACTACCTAAAAGGAATGCTCACCAATGAAGAGGTGATTGAGGAACTGCTCAATATGGCAGCGGAAATCAAGAAGACAGAAGAAGAGGGCAACAAACTGGGGCTTACCCCAGAGGAAAAGGCCTTTTATGATGCTCTATCGTCACCGGAAGGAATAAAGGAAGCATACAGCAACGACCAGTTCCTGGCCCTGACAAAGGCTTTGACAGAAAAGCTGCGCGAGAACCGCACCATCGACTGGAACAAAAAGGAATCGGCGCGAGCCAGTATGCGCCGCATCATCAAACGACTGCTGCGCGAATATCACTACCCGCCCGAGGGTTACGATAAGGCACTGGAGACAGTGATGCAACAGTGCGAGAAGTGGGCAGATGATTTGCCAGAAGAAGACTGGCAGCCGAACATCTTCATCCCGAAGTCGTATGAATCGATGGAAGAACCAAGATTTCTGATGGCAGCGGAAGACGAAAAAGAGTAGGCGTTACCCGCAGCCTTTGCATTTGACCTTCGGTCGAGTGCTTCACTCGCTCGGCATAGCCCGTAAACAAGCTTCCGGCTCTGCGCTCACTCGTTTTGCATTTTGCATTTTGCATTTGACCTACGGTCGAGCCTGCTCCCGCTCAGGAGAGATCATGCAAGCATGGCTCTCCATTCGCTTACCCGCAGCCTTTGCAAATAGAAATTTTTTATCAAGTTCTGCCTGCGAGATTTATTTGGCTTTTTTCTGAACACGTTTTGAGACACGGATGGCGCCAGTGGGGCATACGAGGCGACAGAGGTGGCATCCGACGCACTTCGTGCCGACGATGCGAGGCTGGCGAGTGGCGAAATCGAATGCGATGGCCTGATGCCCGCCGTCCATGCAGGACGTGTAACAGCGGCCACAGCCGATGCAGCTGTCACGGTCTATCATCGGATAGACGATGGTATCGCGGTCGAGGTCGGAAGGGGTGACGAAGTTGGGGACTTCCTCGCCGACGAGATCGGCAAGGTTGCTGATGCCTCTTTCCGCCATGTAGTTTTTAAATCCGAGGATAAGGTCGTCGATGATGCGATAGCCGTACTGCATGACGGCCGTGCACACCTGCACATTGCGGCAACCGAGCTGGATGAATTCCAGTGCGTCGCGCCATGTCTCGATGCCTCCGATGCCGCTGAGCTCTACCGCTTTCCCGTGCGTACCCATCAGTATGGGGTTCTTGGCCATATCGAGGATGAAGCGCAGGGCAATGGGTTTTACGGCACGCCCCGACAGCCCGGAAACGGTCTTCTGGCCTGATATCTCGGCACGGTCGCCCATGGTCACGCTCTTGATGGTGTTGATGGCCGAGATGGCATCGGCATCGGCAAAGTATGACGCTATGGCGGGTTTGTTGATTTGCGTGATATTGGGCGTCATTTTGGGTATGACGGGGATGCTGACATTGTGCTTGACGTATGCAGTGTAGAAGAGGACCAGCTCGGAGTCTTGTCCCACATCACTGCCCATGCCAGCTAGTCGCATCTGGGGGCAGGAGAAGTTGAGTTCCACGGCGTCGCAGCCTGCTTCCTCGGCCATCTTTGCCAGCTTTATCCACTCTTCCTCGAACTGTCCCATGATGCTTGCCACGACAATCTTTTGGGGGTAGTTCTGCTTCAATCGGCGCAGGATGTCGAAGTCCACCTCGTGGGGATTCTCGCTCAGCTGTTCCATGTTGCGGAAGCCCGAGAAGTCGCTTCTGCCTCCTTCCTGCATGGCATCGAAACGCGGCGACACCTCCTTGATGTCCTGCATGCAGATGGTTTTGTAGAAGACGCCTCCCCATCCCATATCGAAGGCCCGAGCCACCATCTCGTAATTGGTGCAGACGGCCGACGAGGCGAGGAAGAAGGGGTTCTCGCAATGGATGCCGCAGAAGTCGATGGCGAGGGAGATATCGCTCCCCTCCCCTTTTGGCGCGGCGTCGGGTGCGAGGCTTCGCGCAAGCTCCTTGATGCGTATGGGGCGGTCGTAGTGGATGCAGGCATTCTCAGCGGCTTCCAGTTCTTCGTCGGTGCAGCGTGCCACCCACTGTCCAGCAAAGCATTCGTTACCAAAGCGAATGGCACGGATGGCGCGCGCGGGATCGCCGTTCTTACATACCTTACTGCATGGTGCGTCAGCGCAGAAAAGGCAGCGCATGGCCTCTTCTTGTAGTCTCAGGCTTCTACTTTTCATAGTCCTTATTTGGGGAGGTTAATTTCTTCTGTTTGTTCGAGATGCTTCGCAAAAATAAGCTTTTTACTTTAATTCACAAAACTTTTGACGAACTAAGACGCACTATTTCTCAAAAATTACGTATCTTTGCCATGTCTTTCAGCTGTTTTGACCGTTTTTTTAACGCAACACTGAAACAAGTGGGATTTCGGACATGGTAAAAAGTATTTTGGCTGTATAAGGTAATGAGAAAGATTCTTTTCGTAGCGATGCTGTTCCTAGGCGCCCTGACGGGACGGGCACAGGAGAAGGTCATGTATGTCCTGAAAACGGATGGAACAAAGAGCGAGACCCGCGTGGCCGACGTGAAGCAAATCACCTTCCTCACTCTGGAGGAAGGGAACAAGGAGATGCTGAATTGGCTCAACAACGGCGCCCTTTTCCGCACAAAGGTGAACGAGGTGGAAGATATCACTTTTGCCGACACGACGTACAACCTCAACAGCACCGGCTACCGCATCCTCGAGGCCAACGATTTATGCTGGCCCGACGACCGCCTGCTCCCCTACTTCCCCACTCCGGCAGCCTCAGTCAGATCGTTGGATATGAATGCGGCCTCGCTCAACAATGAGGAGCGCGTCATGTTCTGCACGTTGCAGGGCATCATCAATCGCACCCGCCCGCGCATCCTTCTCTACAATCACAACGAAGAGCCGCAGAGCACATGGCCCTCGGCCCACAGCCTCAGAACAGCAGCCGTCACCGCCTCGAAGCCCTACGACCTGGTGAGGCAGTACAGGGAGGAAATCAATGGTCTGGTGCTCTACAGCAACGCGCTCAGCGGCCATTATTCGAACCTCGCCGTCACCATTGCCGGGCTGGACCGCCTGCTCCCCGTCACTGCCGAGATTCGGAGTAAGCTTGTGGCCAACGGCATGGACTTCCCCGTTGTCGAAGACCTCACATCGCTCACCATGTCCTCTGCACTGGATATTTATTCCTATCTCTACAACAACTACTGGAGCCGCTGCAACCACCGCCTACTCATCAGCCTCAGCCCCAACATTCCCTACGTGCATGACATCGGAGCGGCCTGCGGTTCGGCATGCGTTTGGCTCGACCCGCGCGTCACAAACGAACGCCTGTTGCTCGACAAGATGCTCAAGGACATGACACCCGGTCGCGACTTTGTCCTGGGCTGGTATCCTGAGGAGCGTTCCGGCGTGGGCGAAGCCACCAAGTATGGTCTCTCGACCGTGCCCGCCGACTTCTTTGAGAACACCACCATCTACACAGCCGTCAACAAACCCGTCAAGATTGCTCCTGTGCCCAAGCGGCCGAAGCTGGAGAACAAGATATACGCAGCCGTATATATCAGCGACGGCGACAACATCCAGTACTGCCAGCATGCCATGGCCAAGATTTTCGAGCAGAGCGGACGTGGCAAGATGGCGATGAACTGGACCATCAGCCCTGCACTGGCCGACATCGCACCCATGATGCTGAACTATTACTACCGCAAGGCAACCACCAACGACTGCTTCGTCAGCGGCCCCTCGGGCCTCGGCTATGCCATGCCCTACGATGCCCACAACGCGCGCTATTATTCCAATTCCTCTTCCGGCAAAGTGATTGCCCCCTACACTCAGCTCACCCAACGCTACCTCGAGAAGTCCGGACTGCGCGTCATCACCATTTGGGACGACATCAGCGCCGTCCAGCGCAGGGCATACGCCGAGAATTGCCCTTATCTGTACGGCCTCACCATCAACGACTGGGAACGCCAGACGGGCCGACTGACCAGCAAGGTGCAATCGGGATGGCTGCCCATCACTCCCCTCTACCCCTGCTATGCCAACGGCGTGGATGTCATCACCGACTTCTTCAACCGCGACATCAAGAACTTTAAAGGCACAACACCGATGTTCGTCACAGGACAGGGCACCGTGTGGGATGTAGGCCCCGACAAGCTCATCGCCCTGAAAGACAAGCTCGAAGCACTCTCGCCCGGCAATGTCAATATCGTCCGCGCCGACCACTGGTTCAGCTACTACAACGAAGCGCATCACCTGCCGTTCAACCTCACCCTTCTGCAGGACATGGAGATTACTTCCTCGCCCGTCAGGACAAATGTCAAGTATGCTGCCAACGGCTCGCCCTCGGACGGCTATATGTGGATTTCCAAAACCGCCGACGGCACAGGCTGGGTGCAGCTGGACTTCAAGGAAGCGTACCAGATTTCCCGCTTCGTAGTGCGCCACGCCGAGGCCGGAGGCCTGGAACCCGAACTTAACAACCGCGACTTCACCATCGAGACCAGCCTCGACGGCGAGACATGGAATACAGCTGCCACATTCGCAGCCAACACATTGCCCGTGACCGACACCTCCATCAGCTCCGTCGAAGCACGATTCGTCCGGGTGACTGTCACAAACGGCGGCAGCGACGGCTACGTCCGCATCAGCGATATCGAAGTCTATGGTGCACACTAATCAAGAAAACAAAGCAAAATAAACAGGAAATATGAGAACACGTTATTTCATCGCACTTCTGGCCACAGCCCTGTTGACCAGCTGCCAAAAGAAAGAGGATTTCTTTACCCCCTATGCCAAGAGCGACCTGCGACTGCCCGCTGTGCCACTGGTGGTCAATGACCCGTATCTGTCCATCTGGTCGCCCAGCGACAAGCTGAACGAGAGCACCACCATCCACTGGACGTGCCGCGAAAAGCCCCTGACGGGTCTGCTGCGAGTGGACGGGACCACTTATCGCTTCATGGGCGCTCCGCAGAAGTACATCCTGAACACCATTGCGCCCATGGCCAACGAACGCCGATGGGAAGCGATGGTATTGCGCAGTGTGCCCCGAAACGGCTGGGAGAAGGTGGATTTCAACACGGACGGATGGACGAGAGAGGTGGGCGCCTGGGGCTCTACCGACCACAAATACATCGGCACCCGCTGGTCGTGCGAACCTGGCGACATCTATATCCGCCGCGAAGTGAATCTGACAGCCGAGCAGCTGCAACAAGACCTCTACCTGAAGTATTCACACGACGATGTATTCGAGCTTTATGTCAATGGCACTCAGGTGGTTTCCACGGGCTTCACTTGGGTGGACAATGTCCTGCTGCATGTCACCGACTCGATTAAGAGCCTTTTCCACGAAGGCAAGAACCTGCTGGCCGCTCACTGCCATAATACGATTGGCAGCCAATACGTTGATTTCGGCCTCTTCCAGAACGTGGCACCCAAGGGCGCAGAGGTGCAATTGGCCGAGCAGAAAAGTGTGGATGTCATGGCCACCAACACTTATTACACCTTCGCTTGCGGCCCTGTGGAGCTGGATTTGGTCTTCACCGCCCCCATGCTCATTGATGATTTGGACCTGCTTTCGACGCCCGCCAACTACATCTCTTATCAGGTGCGCGCGACCGACGGAAAGAAGCACGATGTGCAGTTCTACTTAGGCACAAACTCCCTGCAGGGCGTTGATCAGGAAGTGCAGACCACTATCTCGACCATCGGCACTCAGGAGGGAGTGAAATATGTGCGCACCGGCACACTGGAACAGCCCATCTTGATGAAGAGTGCCGACGACATCTGTATCGACTGGGGCTATTTCTATCT
>JAEEGL012912243.1_pt1 | contig 10366 bp, 10 predicted proteins | sample 9134231 | NCBI WGS metagenome assembly JAEEGL01 (sample SAMN16246548, study PRJNA631951) | gut metagenome | biome: gut microbiome; feature: rumen; material: fiber-attached | host: Bos | place: Iran: Karaj | collected 2018-10
AGTTTTATCCCAAATTTTATCCTTTTTGACGGATAAAATAAGCCTCGATAAGGAACAAAATGCCAAGCTCCATAGAATCAAGGATAGTCCGGAAACCCTTGTATATATGGCTTAGCTTGGCATAACAGGGTAAATCGTAACCATGATAAAAATACTGTTTGTATGCCACGGCAATATATGCCGTTCGCCGATGGCGGAGTTTATTATGAAGGATATGGTGGTTCGTGAAGGACTGTCAGATAGGATCTATGTCGAGTCGGCTGCGACTTCGACCGAGGAGATCGGCAACGATATGTATCCGCCTGCAAGAAGGAAGCTTATGCAGGAGGGCATCCCTTTCTCGAGGAGGGGAGCACGCCAGATCACGCCGTCGGATTACTATGACTTCGATTACATTATCCTCATGGAGGAGTACAACATAAGTAATGCCCTCAGTATCTTCCGTGAGGATCCCGAGGGCAAGCTTAAGCTTCTATTGGAATTTGCAGGGGAGAGGCGTGATATCGCGGATCCCTGGTATACCGGCAATTTCGACAGGACTTACGATGACCTTGTCGAAGGCTGCTCGGTGCTTCTGTCATTCATCAAGGCAGGCGGAGTTTGAGTTCTTATACTCTTTCCATGCCTTCTGGAACTTGAAGGTGTAGAAGACTGCATACACGCCGATGATGGCAATCCACCATCCGCCGAATCTTCCCGTCAATACGGTTACATAGATCACGTTAACTATCGCATACAAAGCTAGGATGACAGCTGCTACTCTGCTCTGAAGCAGCTGTATGAACAGTGATGCAACGACTATCAGGATGCTGTCTAGTATTCCCCAATAATTGTCCAGCATAAAAATATTAACGGCCAGTGAGATAGCTGCAATTACATAGCCGGTTATCGCACACGAGTTGATGTTTTTTCTGTTTAAAGACTGTTCTGGGGTCTTGAGAAATTCTTTTCTGGTCATGTTGAGGCTCCTTATTCATTATTCTTTAAAATTATAGCATTTGTTGTTTTTTCTCCCCGGACATATTAGACTTGAAAGAGTGATTTTAATAAGGTAGGTACTACTAATGGATATAGTTTGTCTTGATATGGAAGGCGTTCTCGTCCCCGAGATCTGGATTGCATTCGCTGAGGCTTCCGGTATTCCCGAGCTTAAGAGAACAACAAGGGATGAGCCCGATTACGATAAGCTCATGAGATGGAGATTGGGCATCCTTAAGGAGCACGGCTTGGGCCTTCCCGAGATACAGGCTACTATCGCTAAGATTGACCCGCTTCCGGGCGCAAGAGAGTTCCTCGATGAACTTCGCAAGGAAACACAGGTCATCATTATAAGTGACACTTTCACGCAGTTTGCAATGCCTCTCATGGCTAAGCTCGGTTACCCATCACTTTTCTGTAACTCTCTTGTAGTTGCCGATGACGGTGAGATCACCGACTTCAAGATGCGTATCGAGAACTCCAAGCTTTCCACTGTAAAGGCACTTCAGAGCATCGGCTTCGATACTATCGCCGCAGGTGACAGCTACAACGATCTTGCCATGATCAAGGCTTCTAAAGCAGGCTTCCTGTTCAGATCCACTGAGCAGATCAAGAAAGATAACCCCGACATCCCCGCCTTCGAGGAGTTCGATGACTTCCTTAAGGCGATCAAGGGCGCCCTTTCTTAATGCAGGCTCCGGGCAACTACATCTCCTATGCACAGTCTCTGAGCTATGAGTCTCAGAGTATGTATCTTGAGTGCGGCCAGGCTGCGAGAATCTGCGTGAAACTCAGAAGCCTCGGCACCAAGAGGGTTCTACTCATGAGCAGGGAGGAGAACGTCCGGGGAAAGAATGCATCTGACTTTATCCGTCAGCTGGGTGAGGAAGGCTTCAGGGTTTTCCACTACTACATTAAGCAAAGATACTCGAGCTCCATCGACATTATGGCGGCACTCGAAGACTACCGCGGATATAACTGCGACACCATAGTTGTGCTTGGTGGCGGCGCCGAGATTTTCTGCGCGAAAATGGTATCCGCGATGGCCCTCAATAACATGACCAACCCCGTCGAGGCTGAAGGCTTCGGCAAGCTTAAGAATGACATCTCAGTCCTATGCTGCGTAAGCATGGATAATTCGACTGCGATATCTTCCAATGTCGCAGAGTTTAGGGATGAGACTACGGGCAGATGGGTATCGGTAGTATCCGAATACCTCGTACCGCAGATCGTAGTTGTTGATACAGATATCGCCATGAGAGCTTTTACACAGGTATCCATCACATCAGCGCTCGCATCGCTTGCAATGGGTATCGAGAGCTGTCTGTCACCGGCATCGGCATTCTCTCCTGCATATAAGGCTTGTGCACGTAATGCCATAAGCCTTGTTGTCGACAATGTTCTTGATATGAAGGAACAGCCTGACGAAGGATACTTAAGAAAGAAGATTGCCGTTGCAGGTATATATGCCGGCATGGGTGCGAGGATGTCCGGATTAGGTTATTCGCATCTTGCGGTTCATTCATTAAAGACAAGATTCGGCCCCGACTTCGGAAAGTTCTACTGCAGGATCTTATCGAGATTTCTTAAGGAGAGCTATGACCTTACCAAGAATGAGCTCGCCGATATTTACAGTAATCTTGTAAGGGATGAAGTAAGACCGGGATACAAAGTCATTCAGGGCATTCCTGAACCGCTCTACACGGTTGACTCCGCAGCAACAGCACTTATCGATCTTCTCGATAAACTCTATGATGCTGCAGTTCCCAATGAACAGCCGTTCCCTGATCTTCCCGCTGATACGATCGCTCTGATATGTGAGGAGATAAAGACGGAGGCTATGGCATACGGCTTAGACCGTCTGGATGATGCCCTTATAATGAGGACTTTGAAGCGTATATGATTCCTGAATACATAAAGTTGACTTTGAAATCATTGGAGGAAGCGGGGTTCGAGGGATACATAGTCGGCGGAGCGGTAAGAGATACCTTAAGAGGTGTTCCCGTACATGACTACGACATAACCACATCGGCTCTTCCCGAACAGACGGCGAAGATCATGACTGATGCGGGCTTTAAGACGATAATCGATTCATCTGCCAAGTATGGAACGGTTGTGTTTATCGATCCTGAGGATAACAGCAAGAGAGTCGAGATCACGACATACCGCAAGGATGATGACTACTTGGACAGCAGACATCCCGATAAAGTAAGCTTCACTTCCTCGCTTGAAGAGGATGCTGCAAGACGCGACTTCACGGTTAATTCGCTTTACATGGATTCGGAAGGGAGAATTAAAGATCCTTACGACGGAAAGCGTGATATTGAAGCGGGAATTATACGTGCAGTAGGAGATCCGGAACGAAGATTCGAAGAGGATGCTCTCCGTATATTGAGAGCGGTAAGATTCGAGGCTCAGACAGGTTTTGTCATCGAGTCCGAGACTTCGAAGGCTATGGTAAAGACCTGTAACCTTCTTAAGAACATCTCCTCCGAGAGATTATTTTCAGAACTTACGGGTATTCTTACTTCACCTAACGGACCTTCTGCCATAAGGCATAATCTGGAAGTTATATCCGTAATAATACCGGAGCTTCTTATCCAGAAAGACTTCGATCAGAAGTCCAAGTTTCACGACAGAGACCTTCTTACGCACACACTCGATGTGCTTGACGGAATCCCCGTAGGAGAGGACGGCAGGAAGGATGTCGCATTGTCCTATGCGGCACTGCTTCACGATATCGGTAAGCCTGCTATGTTTACGATAGACGAGAACGGCGTGGGACACATGAAGAGACATAATGAAGCGGGTTATGCGATCGCCAAGAGGATTGCAGCCGAGCTTAAGTTCTCGAATAACCTTAAGGAAGAGGTAATGGATCTCGTTCTTTATCACGACACGTTCCCGGAACCTGAGAAGAAGACAATCACAAAGTTCGTGGCTGCGTTGGGTGTTCCGCTTTGTGATAAGCTTTTCGAGCTGCAAAGGTCAGATGTAGCAGCGCACTCTTCTTACGGCGAGCCCCGAATGAAGCGTCTTGGCAGGATAGTGGAGCTTTATAAGGAAGTGCTTGCAGGAAAGCCCTGCCTTAATGTGTCAGGTCTTGAGATCAACGGCGACGACCTTATCAAGATGGGTGTGACCGAGGGTCCCGGAGTGGGAAAGATGCTTAAGGAAATCCTTGATAAGGTCATGGATGAGGAGCTTGTAAACGACAGGGAATCTCTTATCCGCTACGTAAGAGAGAACCTCCCCGTATAATTGTGGGGAAAATGTGACTAATAATGAAATTTTTGTGAATATAGGACTATCTTTTCACAAAATACCGTTGTATAATGACGATGTATAGTTATAACCTTTTATGTGGAGAGGCTGATTATGAAGAAGATTAATAAGATGGACAGAAAGGGATTTACCCTTCTTGAGGTAATGGTTGTAGTTGCAATCATTGTTATTTTGGCAGGCATTTCATTCATCAATGTAAGTGATGCTCTCACAAGAAGTAATGCAAGTAAATCAGCTGAGGAGTCAAGATTCGTTACTCAGGTTCAGTCTCAGGGTGACTTCATCAGATATAGTATGCTCTCCGGCACGCCTCGTTTCTCATCATCCACATAATCTGAGTTAAGAGTTTAACTGAATCAAGAAAGATCCGCGAATAATTCGCGGATCTTTTTGTTGCTTATATGTGGCCTTCGTCTGCCTTGATAAGGGCGAGTGTCGTGTCGGAGGAAGGGTTGTCCAATACCTTGTCGGTGTCACCTGCCTCAACGATTTTACCCTTATCCATAACGAGTACCTTCGAGCACATCGCGCGAACTACGCGGAGGTTGTGGGAGACGATGAGCATCGTTGTGCCGCGCTCTTTGTTGATGTCAGACAGCAGCTTGATTATCGAAGCCTGGCTTGAGGCATCGAGTGCAGAGAAAGGCTCGTCTGCGATAAGCAGGGAGAGCTCCTGTACAAGGCACATGGCGATGGCTGCCTTCTGGCGCTGGCCTCCCGACATCTGATGCGGGTAGCGCTTAAGGAACTTGCCTGACAGTTCCACGTCTTCCAGTATCTTCGTAAAATATGCTTCCTGATCTTCCTTCGGGATCTTACGGCCTGAAGCTTTCATCGCTTCCTTAAGGTGCCACATGACATTATGTGCAGGGTTAAGACTGCTTAAAGGATCCTGGAATACGGCGGTGACTCTGCCTTCTTTATGAATCTCTCCCGAGACCGGCTTGATGAGTCCGAGAATCGTTTTTACAAGGGTAGTCTTACCGCATCCCGATGATCCGATAAGACCCACGCATTCGCCCTCCAAGATCTCGAAGTTGATGTCCTTGATAACGGCATTCGTGGTCTTACTCATGGCGCTCTTGTACTCGTAAGAAGCGGCGATATCCTTCGCCGTGAGAACAGCCTTGGCATCGTTCTTGGCATAGCCTTTGGAGATGCCGAGAGTCTTTGTATCGAGTTTTGATTTCATGAGAAGTTCTGCTGTGAAGCTCGACTTCGGCTGGCCCATGATATCCCAAGCGGTGTCGGAGTCGATTATTACGCCTTCCCTCATTACCATGACGCGGTCGCAGAAGTTTCTTACCGCATTTAAGTTATGCGAGATAAACAGGATAGATATTCCCATCTCCTGACACATCTCGTGCAGAAGCTGCATGATGGACATCGAAGTTACCGTATCAAGGGAAGATGTCGGCTCGTCTGCGATAAGAAGCGCCGGATTCATGAGAGCTGCGCCTGCAATGAGAACACGCTGCCTCTGGCCTCCCGAGAGACGGTGAGGGTAACGCTTTGCTATCTCCTCAGGGTTATCGAAACCTACTGTTTTAAGCATGTTAAGGATACGCTCGCGTCCTTCCTGCTTGTTCTTGCTTCTGATGCTTATGATCTCGTTAAGATTCGACTCCACTGTCTGAAGCGGATCCAAGGCAGAAGACGGATCCTGGAAGATAACGCCTATCTTCTCGCCGAGAAGTCTGCGTCTTTCCTTGGCAGGCTTCTTAACAAGATCCTCACCTTCGAAAAGTATCTCTCCCGATTCTATCTTCGCGAAGTCGGAAAGAAGTCCCGATATGGCAAGTGCCGTCATGGTCTTGCCTGAACCCGAGTCTCCGATAAGGCCTAAGATCTCGCCGGACCTTACATTGAATGTGAGGTTGTTTAAGATCTTTGCCGGTACTCCGTCCTTGTTGTCGAGCGACAATGTGAGATTGTTTACCTCAAGAATGTGACCCTTATATCTCATAGGCTGCCTCCCTTCACGGAGGTTCTTATGCCTTCGGATAAGAAGTAAAGTCCGAGGATATAGAAAATGAGCATGAGTGTGGGGAATATGATAAGCCAAGGGGCTGTAGTCATGTAGCTTTGGCTGTCAGCGAGCATCTTGCCGTAAGATGCTGCAGGGGGCTGAACACCAAGTCCCAGATAGCTCATTCCTGATTCGAACAAAGTCATATTGGCAAGTCCCGTTATAACCGCGGGAAGTACCTGCGGAATAAGGTTCGGGAGAATGTGCACATACATAATGCGGTGAGGCTTTACGCCCATTACCTTCGCCTGAAGGATATAGTCTCTGCTTAATACTTCGATGGTACCTGTTCTGTAGACTCTTGCGAATGTCGGCGCGAATACGAGCCCCAGCGCCAGGATGACGTTATAAAGCGACGGACCGAAGACTGCTACTGCAACTAGTGCGAGCAGGATTCCGGGGAAGCACATAATGCTGTTCGATAGTGCCATTATCGCCTTGTCACGCCAGCCGCCGAAGAAACCTGCGGCAAGACCTGCAAGCGTGCCGAGAACAAGTGCTACCGCTACTCCTGCGAATGATACGAGGAGTGTATATCTTGCTGCGGAAAGGCATCTTGAGAAGACGTCTCTTCCTAAGTTATCTGTTCCGAATAAGTGTGCGGCACAGGGCGCCATCAGCTTGGATGAAGCGTCGGTCTCGTTGATGCCGTAAGGAGTCCATATCATGCCGATGATATAGAAGATCACGACGATCGAGATAAGTATCGTGCCTGCGGCAATATATTTCTTAGGCGTATCAGAAAGTTTCATTCTGCACTCCTATCCCTGATTCTCGGGTCGATCAAAGCCGAGATGATACCAGACAAGAAATAAAGGATTACCGTTATGATCGCAAGATAGAAGACGATGCCCGAGATAAGGGGAAAGTCTCTTCTTGATATAGCCGAGAGCAAAAGTCTTCCGAGTCCCGGCAAATTAAACACCTGCTCAACGATAAGGGAACCGCCCATGATGTCTGACAGGACGAGGGAGATTATCGTAACGGAGGAGACGGCCGAGTTCGGGATGATGTGCTTTATCATGATGGCAAGATCTGTGAGGCCGTGGCTTTTCGCTGTTCTTACGAAGTCTCCCTGGGAGTACTCGATCATGGAAGCGCGAAGGAACTTGAAAGTCATGGCGATCTTGGGAAGTGCAATGCAAAGTGAAGGCAGAAGCAGACTTATGATGTAGCCCACGAAGTTGTCGGAGGGGGAGATGTAGCGTCCTGCCGTGAAGATGTGAAGTGCTTTCGCGAAGAATAAGATGAGCATCATCGAGAGCGCGAAAGGCGGGATGGCGAAGAGGATGTGTCCTGCAGAAGAAAGTGTCTTGTCGGCGATGCTGCCGGGCCTTCTGCTGCATAGAGCTGCCATCGGAAAAGAAACAATAAGCACGATGATGAGTGCAATAAGGCTCATGCCGAGTGTAACGGGAAGCCTTGATGAGATGAGTTCGCCTACGGGCTTGCCGAACGACAAAGACTTGCCGAAGTCGCCTCTGACGGCGTTGCCGAGCCAGCTGGTGTAACGCGTGATAAGGGGCTCGTTAAGTCCGAGTTCTTCTCTTAACTGCTCTACCTGACTCTCGGAAGCGTCGGGTCCGAGCATAACTCTTGCGGTGTCACCCGGGATTACCGAGAACGCCGTGAACGTAAAATAAGACACGAGCAGCGCAGTGAGGAGGAACTCACAAACTTTTGCAAGAGTCGACCTTAATGCGCTGCCCATGTCGGGAAGTCAATTAATTTGTAGAAGCAAGATGTACCGTGGACATATCCTGAACATACATAGGATAGAGCTCGTAGCCTTCGAGGCGACGATTTACGGCACAAGTGCTGTACGGATCCTGGATGTAAACGGAAGCGGCATCTTCTGTCATGTTAAGGAGAATCTCTCTGTAAATGAGGATGCGCTCGTCTTCATCGGGCGTGAGGGGGAGGCTTGTGATGCACTCATCAACTCTGGGATTGCTGTAGTTGATGAAGTTGCCGTCTCCTGTGGAGATGTATCTGCTGATGACATCGTAAGGAGCGTAATCGCTTGTAAGGCAGATTACCGTGGACTGGAATTCTCTGTTTGTGTAAACGCTGTCGAGCCATGTAGCCCAGTCAACCTGCTCGATAGTAGCGTTAACGCCGATTGCAGAAAGCTGGTCAGCGAGTGCAACTGCAGTGTTAACGTGAACAAGGTAGTTGGAAGGAACTGTGATAGTCATGTCGAAGCCGTTAGGAAAACCTGCCTCGGCAAGAAGTTCCTGAGCTCTCTCGATATCCTGGTCGTAAGTGCCGTCGAGGCTTGTGTCATAAGCCTCACCCATAACAGGGCTCATAGCTGTAGTGAGGGGAAGACCTGCACCGTCCATAGTGAGGTTGATGATCTCCTCTCTGTTGATAGCGTAGTTAAGAGCACGTCTTACTCTAACGTCATCGAAAGGAGCTACTGCGTTGTTAAGGAACAAACCCTGTACCATGTTGGAACCGAGGCTCAATACATCGAAAGTCTCAGTATCGAGCTGTGAAGACTTGTCTGTTGTGAGGTAAGGGAAGATGTCGATGGCACCGCTCTGAAGCTCGAGGAAACCTGCATCCATGTCAGCACATACCTTGAAAGTAACTCTGTCGAGGTAAGGGAGCTCGGGGTTCCAGTAGTTCTCGTTTCTTACGAGAACGATACCGATACCCGCTTCGTAGCTCTCGAAAATAAACGGTCCTGTACCGATTCTTGTCTCGCCGATAGTGTCACCTGAATCCTCAGGGATGATGGCAGCAGTGAAGTATGAAAGCATCTCGCTGTTAGGGCCGTCGAGAGTAACTGTTACCGTGTTATCTCCGTTATCTGTTACGTCTTCGATGAAAGAGAGCTCCGGCATAAGTTCGGATGCTCTGTTAAGTGAATATACGACGTCACCGGCATCAAACTCGGAACCGTCATGGAAGGTAACGCCTTCTCTTAATGTGAATGTGTACTGGGTTGCATCATCAGAGATGGATACGTCAGTAGCAAGGCAGGGGTTAAGTGTGCCTGTGGAATCAAACTTCATAAGTCCTTCGTAGACGTTGAAGAGAATCTCCTTGTCTCCAGCAGCCTCAACTGTATGAGGATCGAAGATCATAGGCTCCTGTGTAATACCAACTACGGCCTCTCCGCCGTAGAGTCCTTCGTTGCCGTGTTCGTCGCTGTTGTAGCATGCAGCGGCTGAAAATGCGAAAGCAAGTGAGAGTGCACCTGCTAAAACCTTGTTTGAGGTTTTGTGCTCCATTTCAATAGTCCCCTTCGTTTTTAAATGTTAAGGTATATTACAGCATTTGTCCTGATTTTTCGATAATCAAAATAATAAATGTACCAAATTAACAAATAATTACATAAAGTAATAATTATTTTATGACATCTGGTGTATAATTAACTCACGTTTTACTAGTTAAGGAGCGTACAGTAATGAAGAAATGTCCTGTTTGCGGAGTTATGATGGGCGATAATGTCGCTCGTTGCTCCATGTGCAAGTACGATTTTCAGAAGGCGTCTGGCGGCGATGCCACAGCAGTAATGGCAGAGGCTCAGAAGGTTCTCGATAAGAAGGAAGAGGAAAACCTCGCGAGAACAGAAGCAAGAAGATCCGAAGAAGAGAAGAGACTCGCGGAGATCAGAGAGAAGATCAACCGTGAGATGGAGACACTTACAGCTCAGTTTGAATCTGAGAAGTTAAGACTTGATGCCGAGTATGCAGCAATGCAGAAGCAGGCTATCGATGAGAAGCTTAAGCTTGAGAAGGAGCTTGAGCAGGCCAGAGAGGAAGTTCAGGTCGAGCGTAACAAGATCGCTGAAGCAAGGTCCCAGGGCGAACAGGCTAAGAAAGAGAAAGAAGCTGAAGGTCAGGCTAAGTACGATGAGATGATCAAGCAGGCTGAGGCTGAAAGACAGCATATGCTCGATCAGACTCAGAAGGAGATCAACGAGGCTGCAGCCAAGATCGATGCTGAGTACGCTGAAGTAGTTAAGAAGAGAGACCAGCTTGTTGCTGAGGCGCAGGAAGCTCAGGCTTTCCTCGAGAATTCCGAACAGATCAAGAAGGAAATGGAAGAGGCGAGAGCTGA
>JAEEGL013243883.1_pt1 | contig 10366 bp, 7 predicted proteins | sample 9134231 | NCBI WGS metagenome assembly JAEEGL01 (sample SAMN16246548, study PRJNA631951) | gut metagenome | biome: gut microbiome; feature: rumen; material: fiber-attached | host: Bos | place: Iran: Karaj | collected 2018-10
CCGTCCAGATAGAACTTGATCTCGCCTTCGCCCCACCAGCCGTTGTTGTTGGTGCCCCACGCCATGTAGGTGCCCACGTACTGTCCCTTGCCGCGCACGCCGTCCAGGATGGTGTACACGCTCTTGTAGGGCAGGGGATTGACGCGCCGGAACTGGGCGTGGAAGTACGCGATGTCCTCCATGGGCTCGGTGAGCACGTAGTCGATCTGATAGAAGAACACCATTTCCTCATCGGCTCGGTTTTCCAGGGTGACGCGACAGTGCTTGTTGAAGGGCATGCTCCAATAGCAGTTGAACGCCCGGCCCGGATTGACGCACACCGCAAGGGAATTGATCTGCGCGTACCGGTTCCAGCCCATGCAGAAGAAGTCGCCGATGGGGCACTCCACGGAGGGGTTCTCCTGGCCGTCCCAATAGATGCGCAGGATAGCGTTGCGCCACTTGCCGTCGGGCGTCATCCACATGTGGTTGATGATGCCCGGCCCGTCGATGGACGCCAGCGTGCAGGTTGTTCCAGCTGCGATGCGGTAATAGGGGTTCACCTTCCATCCGGTGCCCAGGTCCCGGGCCGCGTTCCGGGCGATGCCCTCCTCCAGAGGACACATGCCGCCTTTGCCGGCTTCGCCGGTGGGGTTTTCGGCGCATACGGATCTCGAACGATTGTCGGTAAGCCTGAAGAGATCTCCCAAACCGTTCATAAGAACATCCTCCCGTCAACATGTTTTCACATGTATTTTACAGGATTTCCGGTGAAATGTCAACCGGAGCGAGGCCCGGGCATAAAACAGCGGCCGCATCCCGTAGGATGTGGCCGCGCTTTTGTTCCTTCGCCGCTGTGTCAGGCAGCCTGGCGCTTCTTGGAGGAATGCTTCTTGTGCTTTTTCTTCTTGGGCCACACGGCTTTGATGACCCGGCGCGCGACGGCGGCGGTCATCAGCCCGATGATCGCGCCGGCCAGCACGTCGGTGGGGTAGTGCACGCCCACATACAGTCGGGAAAGGGCGATGAGTATGGCCAGCAGGAACGCGGGAATCCCCCAGCGCTTGGGCATCCAGGCGATCATGACCGCCGCCACGGCGAACACGCTGCCGGTGTGGCCGGAGGGGAAGGACCAGTCCCCGGGATCGGTGGTGATGAGCAGATCCTTGATGTTTTCGAACAGGTTCAGCTGCACGCCCAGGTCATAGGGGCGGATACGCGCCACGATGTTCTTGATGAGCAGGTTGACAACGATGAAATCCAGCGCCAGGGACAGCGCGCACGCCACGCCTGTCCGGCGGTACTTCTTGATGGCAATGAGGATCAGGGTGAACAGGATGGCGATGGCGCCCTTGTCCGCCAGGTGGGTGATCACCTGGACGATGGGCGTCAGCCAGTCGATGCGGAAATTATCCCGGATGTAGATCAGGATAGGCAGTTCAAATTCGTTCAGCCAGGCCATGCGGACAACTCCTTTTGTAGTGATGCGGGGTTAAGGGGGAAGCGAAGGGCCCCGGAATCACCAGGGCCCGATGGTTCGATTGCGGGCATGAAGTCAGTCTTCCTCGGAGTCATCCTCCGGCAGTTCGGCGTCGTGGTAGACGGCCTGGGTGTCGTCATAATCCTCCAGCCAGTCCAGCAGCTTCTGGACCTTTTCCGCCATCTCGGGGTCGCTCACCTCTGTGGTGGTGGTGGGCACCATGGCGCGCTCCGCGGACAGGAACGAGCAGCCTGCGGTCTCCAGGGCGTCCCGCACGGCGGACAGGTCGTTGGGGTCGGTGTAGACCACGCAGACTTCCTCGCCGTATTCCACGTCCGCGGCGCCGGCATCCAGGGCCAGCATCATCATCTCGTCCTCGTCCAGACCCTTGCTGTTGTCCAGTTCGATGACGCCCTTGCGCTCGAACTTCCAGCTGACGCAGCCGGACGCCCCCAAAGAGCCGCCGCACTTGTCGAAAATATGGCGGATCTCGCTGGCGGTGCGGTTCAGGTTGTCTGTTACGACCTCGACGATCACCGCGATGCCGCCGGGGGCGTAGCCCTCGTAGGTGATCTCCTTGTAGTTCGCGCCTTCGCCCTCGCCGGCGGCCTTCTTGATGGACCGCATGATGTTTTCATTGGGCATGTTGGCGGCCTTGGCCTTGGCCACGACGTCCTTCAGCTTGCTGTTGGTGGCTGGGTCCGCGCCGCCGCCCTCGCGCACCGCAATGGCGATTTCGCGGCCGATCTTCGTGAATATCTTGCCGCGCTGGGCGTCGGTCTTTTCCTTCTTGTGCTTGATGGTTGACCATTTGTTATGTCCTGACATGGACAAATCCCTCCCAATACAGGTATGAAAATATCATAACACAAAAACCCCTCCTTCGTCAAGAACAACCCGGCAGAAAGAGGTACAATATATGAAAGAGATAACATAACCGGGGGCGATTTTGATGGCAATTGTGACGGAGACCAGGGAATTCCGTGGGCTGGTTAGCCTGTATCTGGACGGCGTGTTCGCGCTGAAGCTCCGCCAGAAGCACTTTGCGCTGCGCCCCCTGGCGAAGGGCGACGAGGTCGACCCGGAGGAATATGTCGGCTTCATGGCCTCCCGCCAAATGAACGAGGCGTATGAATACGCCCTCACCCTCCTGGACAAGAGCGACAAGACCGCCGCGGAGATCGTCCGTCGGCTGACGGAGCGAGGCTTCGTCCGGCCATGCGCGGAGGCCGTGGCAGAACGCCTGGCAGGCAACGGCCTGCTGGATGACAAACGCTACGCCCGCCGCCTGGCTGAAAACAATGCCGGCAGGCCCGTGGGAGTGTACGCCGTACAGCGCAAGCTCCGCGCCCGGGGCATCTCCGAAGCGGACGCTGAGGATGCCATGGCCCTGTTCGACGAGGATCAGCAACGGGACGCCGCCCGCCAGGCCGCCCAGTCGTTGGCGAGGAAATACCGGGACCTGCCCCGCCGTGAGGCCCGGGCGAAGCTGTCCCAGGCCCTGGCGCGCCGGGGTTTTGCCTGGGACGCGGTCCGGGACGCGGTGGACGCAGCGCTGGAGGATGATGACTTCGACGGCGCGTTTGAGTAGACGATCAAATGAGAATTTGGAGGAGGCCGCGGCCTCTCCTTTTTTATAGAGAAAATCAATTCCTGACCGAATGAAAAACAATAGCATTCACATAGTTTTCGTGTTTTCCTGTTTCATGAAAAACCATGCTATCAAAAATAAGGGCCGGACGTTGTGCGCCCGGCCGAAATCATGCAAAAAACCTTCAGCTTAGTGTATGGCCTCCCGGAACATCCGGAATATGGCCCGGGAATATTCGTCCGTCTCAAAGCTGCGCTCGGGATGCCATTGTACCGCCAGGATGAACTGCGGCCCGACGCCCTCAAAGGCCTCGATAAAACCTTCGTCCGCCCGTGCGGCGGGTGCCAGCCCCTCCGCCAGCGTGTCCACGCACTGGTGGTGGGTGCTGTTGACGGGAATCTCATCCTCTCCCAGCGCGGCGTGCAGCCTGGTGTCAGGCTCGATGCGCACGTGGTGCATCGGCGTTACGCCGTCCCTGTCTGGCAGCCAATGCGTCGTACCACCGTATTTCAGCGGGATGTGCTGGATCAGCGTGCCGCCCATGGCCACGTTGATGAGCTGCAGTCCCCGGCAGATCCCCAGCATGGGCACGCAGCGCGCCCGGGCGAGATCGGCCAGCGCCAGTTCCAGCTGATCCCGCCGGTGATCCGGCTTGCCGCATTCGGGGATGGCCACCTGGCCGTAGAGGGAGGGATTCACGTCGCCGCCGCCGGGGAAGAGAATGCCGTCAAAGGACGCCACCAGGGGCAGCAGGATGTGCAGCGGCGTATCGATGTCGATGGGGAAGGGTTCGCATCCGGCGGCTTCTATGGCGGCCAGGTAATTCGGCCCGACAAAGGGTTTTCCCTCGTCGTAGCCCGTAGAAGGGGTGATGCCGATGCGGGGCGTTCCGTTCTGTCCGTTCATGGCGCGTTCCCCCTTCAGATTGCGATGTCGAGCTTTTTCGGCTGGCCGCAGGAGAGCTTCCCTTCCGGGCACACGCCGGTGACGGCGCAGCTGGGGCCGTATGCGCGGAAGATCATGGGCTCGTGGTCCCGAAGCTGTTCCAGCATGGATCCCGCCGCGTCTCGGATCTCCCACTGTGCCCGGCTGCAGGTGCGCAGCTTCATGAAGTGCAGCAGTTCGCGGCCGTTCATGGCCATCAGGAAGTCGATGGTGTGGCCCGCCATGGCGAAGTATGCGGCGTCCTCGGCACGCATGCCTTCCCGCAGCATATTTGTGGCGATGGCCGCTTGCGTGCGGAATGCTTCGGTATAGCGGTCCCGGAGCTCCGGCCGCGCAGCGATGCTCTCCGGAAGCACGTAGCAGCCGCCCGCGAGGCCTTCCGCCACGCAGGGCAGCAGCAGCGTCTGCATCCTGTGCCGCGAGAAGTGGGTGACGCAGGCCAGAGATGCGTTTTCCACCCGGAAGGTATAGTTGATCATTTCCAACTCCCGGGGTCGGGCGTCCTTTACCAGGCTCAGCAGGTTTTTCGCGGTGAGATAGCCGCCCTCCTCCGCCTGGAAGCGCCCGGAGAGCCGCATGGCCATTTCCAGCGTGTGCTCGGCGTTTTCGGTGGCCTCCATCAGCGTGGGCTGGATGCGCACGGCCTCGCCCGCTGCAAATTCCTCTGGCAGGCGCTCCTCCAGACAGCCGGCATAGCGCTTCCCTTCCGCCTCCAGCACGCCGGGGTAGAGCTCGTCAAACTGCTTTGCCAGAGATTCGCCCAGGCAGCGGATCTCCGCGAACCGCGCACCGCGGCCGTAAATCATGGAGCAGATGACATGGATCAGTTCCCGAGCGTTCAGGGATACGAAGAAGTTGCTGCGGAAACAGTAGGGCAGCACGAACCGCGCGTCCTCACGGGGGATCCCCTCGCCCAGCAGGGCGGAGTACAGGTCGAACAGCTGCACCATGCGCAGGTTGTACGCGGGGAGCAGCCTGTCCGGCAGACTGTCCGGTACGACGAACCCCGCCTGGGAAAAGTCCACGTACCGGCGTGACTTTACAGTGAAGGAGGCAAGGCGGAATTCGATCATGAACTGCTCTACGAACACGCTCACGTTGTCGAACGCAATGGAAAAGGACTGGTGCTCGATCACGGACTTGTGTCCGGAGGACAGTACCTTTTTGATGAGCTTGATATCCTTTTCGCCGCCCTGGCTGTTTTCATAGATTTGCAGCGCGGTCCCGGGCTGGGTGGATATCCTCGCGGAGGCAGCGGCGACGCGCAGCGCTCCGGCGTTTTCCTGAATGATGGTCGCGGATCCATGTCTCATGTTCGCTTCTCCTCCCCGGCGGCTGCCGGTATGGGTTTTCCGGTATTGCGCGGCGGTCTGTCTGGCCGCGCCCCAATATATTGTATCACATTCCCGTCCTCGCATCAAGAGTGTTTCGCTCCAGGAGCAGGACGAGCGAAATGTTCTCTCATGGCGCCAAAAACATTGTCATTCCAAAAGTAAAGCCAATCCAATCATAAAAGTAATCCATTCAGCTTTCGCATCGATTTCCTGGGCTCAGCGCGCGCCCATTCCCGCGTCTGTCGTCCCTGGCCAGCGGGAACAGCATGGTCGGGGGATTACCAAATCGCTGCCGCGCTGTTATGTCGCGCTTTCACGCAAGACTTCGATCCCCTCCGGCGCGTCGATGTCGCTGCGGACGTTTCCGTCCACGTCACGCCTGTGCGCCACGCGAAGCACGCCCAGCGGGGTGGGGAAGGCCCCCTCCGCCCAGTCCAGGCCGCACAGCTCCGGCCGGACGCGGATCTTTCTGCAGCCGGGTTCGATAACCTCGATTCCCAGCACGGTCTTCGTAAGCCAGCTGGTGGGCCCGGAGGCCCAGCCATGGCACAGGCTGTGTCGGTGGCCCTTGTAGCAATGTCGGCCGTAGGTACCGTGCACGTCCCTCTCGCCGCGCAAAGGCAGCCGGTCGATGGGTGCGGCATTCTTCATCCAGGCGATGTCGAAGTCCTCCCAGAACGTAGTCGCGCCCAGTTTGAGCATGCCGCCCCAGTATGTACGGATGGCGTCCAGCGCGCCGGCGGCGTCCCCGGCCATGGCCCGGGCCAGCAGGATGTAGTATCCCATGAAGCAGGTCATCCCCTCCGCGCCGCCGGGCCGCAGGCTGGCTTCGTTGATGGCCCTAGCGTCCTGTAGTCCCGCCAGGGCCGCCAGGGCGTCAGCCTGCTTGAAGCCGGTGATGTTGGGCCGGACCAGGCGCTCCAGGTCGCGGCGGCACTGTTCCGCCTCAGCCTCCCGGTGGAACAGATCGAAAATGTACCCGGCGCGTTCAGCGGCCATGGCGTGCAGCGCCTGCAGTCCCGCGTCCACGGCCTCCGGGTGACCCACGGTGGGCCAGTCGATGAACCGGTTCCCGGGCGTTATATCCCTGCCGTCTCCGTCGATGCAGGCGCTCAGCATCCCGCACAGCTGCTTAAGGTAGGGCAGCTGCGCCTCCAGATACGCCCGGTTTCCCGTGTGGAGGAAGTAATCGTACTGTATGATGATCCACCACATGGAATACGACGGGATGCCGTTCATCCACTTCCCGTCGGGCGTCTCCGCTGCCACCATATCCAGGCTCTTTCGGATGATTTCCTGGTCCCCAAATACGGCGAGGATGGTGGATACCTCGGGGTGCATGTCGCCGATCCACACCAGGCGGTCGCGCTTGATGCCATCCCAGATGCAGCGCTGCATGTTCAGGTGCACGGTGTACGCCCCGGTGCCCCATATGTCGTTCAGCAGAGGGTCGCTGCACCGGAAGCTGCCGAGGTAGGGAATATCGAGGTATAGCAGTATCGCCCGCACTGCCCGAAGAGAGATTGTCACCCCTTCGGAGAGCAGGTCGATACGCGCAAACCGAAACCCCGTTTCTCCCACGGGGTTCATGCTCAGCCGCCGCAGCGTCACGGTGAAGTCCCTCCGGGCGTGGTCGTTGGTGGCGTTGGTCGGCCCGCCGACGTCGCTCATGGCTTCCGTGGCGGATTCGCCGAACCGGACACGCAGTATGGCCTCCTCCGCACCTATGACGGAGTCCACCGTGATCTCGATGCCCCCGTGCAGCTCCCGCCCGAAGTCCAGCAGGATGGCCGGCGCCTGCCCTTGGTTGGCCAGGACGCACTCCTCACCCGGGCAGAGGGACGCCTGCATGGGCGCGTCCGTCAGCAGAGCGGCGGCGTTCTCCACCAGGCATCCGCCTTGGGAGCGCTCCCACACTACGCGGACGGGCGACAGAAAAGCCCGCCGTCTCGGATCGCGCTCCACATCGGACTTCCACTGGAATCTCTCAAACAGTCCGTCTCCGGTTGCCTTCTCCATTTGCTCGCCTCCCAAGATACGAATATACCACATTTCCGCGCCGCCTTCAAGCAGAAATCCAGGCCCTGTCCGGAGTTTGGTAAAATGCGACAAAAATGTGCGGAAGGGTTGAAATTATGTCACGATCGGAGTATAATATGACACGTCTGCGTCGGGAGATTTCACCCTTCCGGGCAGGATATGACAATTTGATGAACTGTGTTTCATTTCAACATTTTGTGTTGACATATAGGGTCAGACACAATATAATGTGTCACGGAAACACTACGGAGGCGAGATACATGGTACAGCAAAAGATGATCAAAAAGCGCGACGGGCGCGAAGTCCCATTTGATTCCGAGAAGATCACCAACGCCATCATGAAGGCGTTTGAAGCCAGCCACAGCGCGAAGACGGAGGAAACCGCCCGCGATCTCACCCGCCAGGTTCTGGACAGCCTGAACCGCGACGAGTCCATCGGCACGCCCACCGTAGAACAGGTGCAGGATACCGTCGAGAAGGTCCTGATCGAAAACGGGTTCGTCCGCACCGCGAAGTGCTACATCCTCTATCGCGCGGAGCGCAGCCGCGTGCGCGAGCTGAACACCCGCCTGATGCGCATCTATGACGACATCACCAACAAAGCGGCTATCGACAGCGACATCAAGCGTGAGAACGCCAACATCAACGGCGATACCGCCATGGGCGCCATGCTGAAGTATGGCTCTGAGGGCGCGAAGCAGTTCAATCTGATGAACATCATCAAGCCCGAGCACGCCGAGGCCCATCGCCAGGGCGACATCCATATCCACGATATGGATTTCCTCACCCTGACTACCACGTGCTGTCAGATCGACCTGATCAAGCTGTTCCACAACGGTTTCTCCACGGGCCACGGCTACCTGCGCGAGCCCAACGACATCTATTCCTATTCCGCCCTGGCCTGCATCGCCATCCAGGCGAACCAGAACGACCAGCACGGCGGCCAGAGCATTGTGAACTTCGATTACACCATGGCCCAGGGCGTCCGGAAGACCTTCCGCAAGCGCTACCGCGACAACATGATTCGCGCGATGGAGCTGAAGCTGGACAGGGAGGACGCAGAAAGCGTCGTCCGCGCCATGATGGACAAGATCAACCGGGAGACCGGCGCCATCCCCACCCTGGTGCAGAACGAGGAATACCGCCAGGCTGAGGCCGCCGCTCTGGCGGAGATGGGCATTTCCGAAGCGGACATCGAGACCCTGCAGAATTTCGCCCACAAGAAGGCCGTGGAGGAGACTGACCGCGCCACCTATCAGGCCATGGAGGCGCTCATCCACAACCTGAACACCATGAATTCCCGCGCCGGCGCACAGGTGCCCTTCTCTTCCATCAACTACGGCATGGACACTTCCCCCGAGGCGCGCATGGTGATGCGCAACCTCCTGCTGACCACCGAGGCCGGCCTTGGCAACGGCGAGACGCCCATCTTCCCGATCCAGATCTTCCGCGTGAAGGAAGGCGTCAACTATAACCCCGGCGACCCTAACTATGATCTGTTCAAGCTGGCCATGCGCACCTCCGCCAAGCGCCTGTTCCCGAATTTCTCCTTCCAGGACGCGCCATACAACCTGCAGTATTACAAGGAAGGCCATCCCGAGACGGAGATCGCGTACATGGGCTGTCGTACCCGCGTCATCGGCAACGTGTACGATCCTGAGCGGCAGATCTCCAACGGCCGCGGCAACCTGAGCTTTACCTCCATCAACCTGCCCCGCCTGGCTATCAAGGCCAACCACAGCGTGGACGCCTTCTTTGAGAACCTGGACCACATGATGGAGCTGGTGCTGGACCAGCTGCTGGAGCGCTTCGAGATTCAGGCCCGCAAGCATGTGCGCAACTATCCCTTCCTGATGGGCCAGGGTGTGTGGATCGACAGCGACAAGCTCAAGTGGGACGACGAAGTGCGCGAGGTGCTGAAGCACGGCACCTTGTCCATCGGATTCATCGGCCTGGCGGAGACGTTAAAGGCGCTGGTAGGCCAGCATCACGGCGAGAGCGAGACTGCCCAGAACCTGGGCCTGGAGATCATCGGACACATGCGCGAATTCTGCGACGACGCCAGCAAGCGCCTGCACATGAACGTGACCCTGCTGGCCACCCCCGCCGAGGGCCTGTCCGGCCGCTTCGTGGCCATCGACCGCAAGAAGTTCGGCGTGATCGAGGGCGTCACGGATCGCGATTACTACACCAACAGCTTCCACGTGCCGGTGTATTACAACACCAGCGCCGTGCACAAGATCCGTACCGAGGCCCCCTATCACGCGCTGACCAACGCCGGCCACATCTCCTATGTGGAACTGGATGGCGATACCACCCAGAACCTGGAAGCCTTCGAGAAGATCGTCCGCCTGATGAAGGAGACCGGCATCGGCTACGGCTCCATCAACCATCCCGTGGACCGAGACCCCGTGTGCGGCTACAACGGCATCATCGGCGATACCTGCCCCCACTGCGGCCGCGGCGAGGATGACATCCGCTTCGAGCGCATCCGCCGCATCACCGGCTACCTGGTGGGCACGCTGGACCGCTTCAACAACGCCAAGCGCAGCGAGGAAAGGGACCGCGTGAAGCACAGCATGAGCGGCGTCACGGAGGAATAAATCCGTCTCAACGCAAAACGAGGCCGTCGGCATTGCCGACGGCCTTTCGTTGTCCCGCTATTTCCGTTCTCTCCCGGGAACTATTCTACGCGCAGCCTGAAATACAGCGTGTTCAGATCGGGGAAATAGACGGCGAGCGTGTAAGCCATGGTGAGATGTCGATTTGATTGATAGATATGGAATGTTCCGTTGTAGCTCTCGGGATCGTCTTCCCGATAGAGCCACCAGTGATCGTTTTGCGCGGCGAGGTCCCTCAGCTGTACATCGAAAGGATCGTCGCCCAGCAATCTTTCCTGATAAGCTGTGTCCCCCAGCAGCGTGTGCTGCCATCCGGCCTTCTCCAGCATGGACACGACTGTCCCGGCGTCGTCTGCGATGCTGTATGCCTGCCTGA
>JAEEGL013258580.1_pt1 | contig 10366 bp, 5 predicted proteins | sample 9134231 | NCBI WGS metagenome assembly JAEEGL01 (sample SAMN16246548, study PRJNA631951) | gut metagenome | biome: gut microbiome; feature: rumen; material: fiber-attached | host: Bos | place: Iran: Karaj | collected 2018-10
GGTGGCTGCTGGCATTGAGGTGACTTGCCTGCCGGGCGCCACGGCATTTGTACCCGCATTGGTGGCATCCGGTCTGCCCTGCGACCGTTTTTCGTTCGAGGGGTTCCTGCCGCAGAAGAAAGGGCGCAAGACGCGCGTGGAGGCACTCGCCGACGAGACACGCACCATGGTCTTTTACGAGTCGCCCTACCGCGTAGTCAAGACGCTGCAACTATTCGCCGAGACCTTTGGCGCCGAGCGTCATGTGAGTGTGGCACGCGAGATATCCAAGGTGCACGAGCAGCACGTCAGAGGCACCCTCGCCGAGGTCATCGACCACTTCACCGAACATGAGCCGAAAGGCGAAATCGTCATCATTTTAGAAGGAAAAGAATCAAAACACCATAAACAAGAAGAACAATGAAAAAAATCATATTCGTGTTAGCAGCCGGACTGCTGGTCATGGCGGGTTGTAAAGATGAAAAGAAACCCGCTGATAACAAACCTCAAGTCAACGAGAAAGCTGACTCTCTGGAGCGTGTGTTAGAGCAGGAACGCAATGAACGCGCCGACATGGCTGCCATCCAGAATGAGATACTTGAGGGGTTCCGCCTCATCAACGAGGCCGAGGAGCGCATCACCATCGCGAAGAGCGGCGAGGGTGCCGACAAGGCTGAACAGATACGCGAGAACATGGCGTTCATCCAAGAGAAGATGAAGACCAACCGCGAACTGATTGAGAAACTGCGCCAGCAGTTGCGCGAGAGCAGCATCAACGGCGAGGAACTGAAGAAGACCATCGACGGACTGGTGAAACAATTGGATGAGAAAGACCGCCAAATCAAACAGTTACGGGCTGAGTTCCAAACCGAACTGGAAGCAAAGAATGAGCACATCTCACAACTTGACCAACAGGTGACAACGCTCAACAACGACGTGGAGAATCTGAAAGTTGAGACCACGCAGAAATCAGAGACCATCAAAGAGCAAGACAAGCAACTCAACACCGCTTACTACGTGTTTGGAACGAAAAGCGAACTCAAAGAACAGGGTATCCTTGACAAGGGCGAGGTGATGAAAGGCAACTACAACAAAAATTACTTCACCAAGATAGAAGATATCCGTTTGGAAAAAGAAATTAAGCTTTACTCAAAATCGGCAAAGTTAATGAGTTCGCATCCAATGGGTTCCTATTCTCTCGCTCCTGATGCCACCGGACAGTATGTGCTCCGCATTCTCTATCCCGATCAATTCTGGAGCACCAGCAAATATCTGGTGATTTTGGTGAAATAAGCCGTCTCTGCAAGAATTTACAAAAACTCACATTTTTTCAATAAAAGTGCATTTCATTGAGTGAAAATGCACTTTTTTTTCATTAAACTTGCACGAATTATAAAAAAATGGTAACTTTGCAACCTTAAAGACAATAATTTTAACAAAATAACGAGAGAATTTATGAGAAGACTCATCTTGATGATGGCCGGCTTTTTCGTATCTATAGGAATAGCTATGGCCCAACACACCGTCTCGGGTACTGTCATCTCAGCGGACGACAACGAGCCGATTATCGGCGCCACCGTCACCGTGAAAGGCACCAAACAGGGTGCCGTGACCGACATTGACGGTCATTTCAGTTTTCAGTACAGCCAGGCGAATCCGACCCTCACCATCAGTTACATCGGCATGGAAACAGTCAATGTAAAGGGAGGCAAGGACATCAAAGTAACTTTAAAATCTGAGACCGCCGTACTCGATGAAGTGGTCGTTACGGGTATTCAACAATTAGATAAACGTCTTGTGACGGGCGCTACTGCCAAAGTTGACGCGAGCAAGACTCAGTTGGCCGGTGTGGCCGACGTCACCCGTAGCCTTGAAGGCCGTGTGGCAGGTATGTCTGTGCAAAACGTGTCGAGCACCTTCGGTACCGCACCGAAAATCCGCGTGCGTGGTGCCACCTCCATCTACGGTAGTTCATCCCCCCTGTGGGTGGTCGATGGTGTGATCATGGAAGACGCCGTCAACGTGTCGGCCGACGACCTGTCGTCTGGTGATGCCGAGACCCTGATTTCCAATGCCATCGCTGGTCTGAACTCCGACGATATCGAGAGTTTCCAAGTGCTGAAGGACGGTTCCGCCACTTCTATCTATGGTGCTCGCGCCATGTCGGGTGTGGTGGTCATCACCACTAAGAAAGGACGTGCCGGACACAGCAACATCAACTATACTGGTGAGTTCACCTTCCGTCAGAAGCCCTCTTACCGCGAATATAACATCAGCAACTCGCAAGAACAGATGGGTATCTACAAAGAGATGGCTGCGAAAGGTTGGCTCGAGTTCTCTCAGGTGGCCAACAGTGCCTCTGCCGGACTCTATGGCCGCATGTACTCTCAGTTGGACAAATACGATCCTGTCACTGGCGAGTTCGGACTGCCCTACACCGAGGCTGCCATGAACGCTTACCTGCAACAGGCTGAGTTCCGCAACACCGACTGGTTCGACTTGCTGTTCAACAACAACATCATGCAGAACCACTCTATCAGTATCTCTTCCGGTACCGACAGGTCGAGCATGTACGCCTCTCTCTCGGTGATGAATGACCCGGGATGGTCGCGCGACAGCAAGGTGGAGCGCTATACCGCCAACATCAACGCATCGTACAACCTCTCGAAAAACGTCACCCTGACCCTGCGCACCAACGGGTCGTACCGCGACCAGAAAGCGCCAGGTACGCTTAACCAAAGCCTCGACGTGGTGAGTGGTAACGTGAGCCGTAACTTCGACATCAACCCGTTCAGTTTCGCGCTGAACACCTCACGCACGCTTGACCCCGACCAGACCTACACCCGTAACTACGCACCGTTCAACATCTTCCATGAGTTGGACAACAACTATATCGATGTGAATGTGATGGATATGAAATTCCAGGGCGAAATCTCTTGGAAACCTGTTTTCGGACTGGAAATCAAGCTGTTGGGTGCCTACCGCATCAACCAATCCAGCCGCGAGCACTTTGTGCTCAACTCCTCCAACCAAGCAGAGGCCTATCGCGCTGGTGTGGGCAACCCCAACATCATGTACAACAACAAATACCTCTATACCGACCCCGACGTGCCCAACTCTCTCCCCTTCTCGGTCATGGAGTCGGGTGGTATCTATACCATCAACAAGAACCAAGTGAAACAGTTGGACTTCCGTGCCACTGCTAATTATAATAAGGTGTGGAACGACACACATATCTTCAATGCCCTGATCGGTTTCGAGGCCAACCGTGCCGACTACGACGCTTCGGAGCACAATGACTTCGGTGTGGACTTCGACAATGCCCGTTTGGTGACCATCACCCCCGCATTCTACAAACAAGCCAAAGAAGAAGGCACACAACTGGAGTCGTTCGCCAAGGCTTGGAACCGCCGTCTGGCTTACTTCGCCAACCTCAACTACTCCTACAAAGGCCGCTACCAATTCAACGTGACAGGCCGTTACGACGGTAGCAACCGACTCGGCAAATCGCGCAGCTCGCGTTGGCTCCCCACATGGAACATCTCTGCAGGTTGGAACGCCCACGAGGAACCGTTCGTGCAGAAATGGATGGAAAAAATCAACTACGCTGTGTCGCACGCCTCTGTGCGTCTCTCCTACTCACTCGTAGGTGAGCAGACCGCAGCCTCTAACGCACTTCCCATCATCACCGCCACCAACATCTGGCGCCCCACAGGCGACCAGCAGGAGATGGGTCTGCAAGTCAACCAGTTTGCAAACACCGAGCTGACATACGAGAAGAAACATGAGTTCAACATCGGTACTGAGTTAGGTTTCCTGAACAACCGCTTGAACCTTGTTGCCGATTTCTACTGGCGAGACAACTTCGACCTGATGGGTTACGTGCAGACACAGGTGTCGGGACAGAAATACGCCAACGTAGCATCGATGCGCTCACACGGTATCGAGGCCACCATCTCGTCGCAGAACATCCGCACCAGCGACTGGCAGTGGAACACCGACCTCACATTCGCTTATAACAAGACGACCATCACCGACCTGCTCACGCAGGCACAAGTCATCCAATTGGTGCAGCCTTCAGGCTACACACGCGTGGGCTATCCGCACCGCTCTCTCTTCTCGATTCCTTTCATGGGATTGAACGATGAAGGTATCCCCACCATCATGAATGAATTCGGAGAGATTACGACCACAGACATCAACTTCCAGGAGTATGAGAAACTCGACTTCCTGAAATATGAAGGTCCGACAGAGCCGACCATCACCGGTGGTCTGAACAATATGATTCGTTGGAAGAACTGGCGTCTGAATATGTTTATCACCTATTCGTTCGGCAACAAAATCCGCCTCGACCCGGTGTTCTCCGCCGGCTATTCCGACCAGAGCGCTATGCCGAAGGAGTTCAAGAACCGCTGGGTGATTCCCGGCGATGAGAAGGTGACCGACATCCCCGCCATCGCTTCCGTACGACAGTACTACAACGACAATCAGCTGGGCTATGCCTACAACGCTTACAACTATTCTACAGCGCGTGTGGCCGACGGCGGTTTCATCCGTATGAAAGACATCTCGCTGACTTACGAGTTCTCACCGACGCTCATCAACAAAATCGGTCTGAACTCCGCTTCGCTGAAGTTCGATGCCACCAACCTCTTCTTGATTTACGCTGACGATAAGCTCAATGGTCAGGATCCGGAGTTCGTCAACTCTGGTGGTGTGGCCTCGCCGCTCTCTAAGCAATACACGTTCACAGTAAGATTGGGAATCTAATAAACTCAAAAACTCAAAATATGAAAACCATCAAATATATCGCCATGTCGGCAGCCGCAGCAGCCCTCACGCTCACCTCGTGCAGCGAGAGCTTCCTCGACAAATTGCCTGACGAGCGAACAGAAATCAGTAGCGAGGAGATGTGCGACAAACTGCTCATCACTGCCTACCCCTCAGGCAATTACGCCTGGATTGCCGAGTTGTCGAGCGACAACATCATGGACAACAATGCTCCACACCTGCCCTCCAGCCCTAATGTGGAGCAGGTGGTGACACACTACAACTTACAACCCTACGACCGTGTAGATGAAGAGATGTACCGTTTCGAACCGGCCAAGTCAGGTACCGACCAGGACACGCCCGACTTCCTTTGGGAGACCTATTACTCCGCCATCCAACAGGCGAGCATGGCGTTAGACATCCTTGAAGAAATCGCTGCTGAGAACCGGGCAAATGGCATCGGCGATAACGGAATGACCGAAATGATGAAAGCCTCAAAGGGCGAAGCCCATCTAATTCGTGCGTTCTGTCACTTCATCCTGGTCAATGTCTTCTCACAGGCATGGAAAGATGACAATGCCAGCCGCAACGATCCAGGTGTACCCTATGTGACGAAGGCTGAGGACAAGGTGCTGCACGAATACAGCCGTGAAACGGTGGCCGACACCTATAACCATATCGAGGCCGACCTCAAAGAGGGTCTGGCTTATGTGAGCGACCGCAACTACAAAATGCCGAAATGGCGTTTCAACCAGAATGCAGCCAATGCGTTTGCAGCACGGTTCTACCTCTATAAGCGTGATTGGGAAAAGGTCATCGAATACGCCGACAAGGTGTTGGGTACCGACCCTGCAGCCTTGCCGTCGAAGTTGATGAAATACGACAAGTTCGATGAGTGCACCTACAGCGATGACTATGCCAAGGAGTGGCAGAACCCTGAGTATTACAACAACATCATGCTCATGGACACCCATTCGCTCATCTTCCGCCATGGTTTGGGCAACCGTTTTGCCCTGAATGGCACCGTCGTACGCGACCTGTTCTACCACAACTGCCCCTTATGGGACTCTTGGGTGGTCAACCCCACGGCCTACGTATCGGGCATGACGTTCTGGACGGGTGAGGACTATGGTTACTGTTCGGCCAAGGTGGCCGAGGAGTTTGAGTACTCCGACAAGATTGCCGGTATCGGCTTTGTGCACACCATCAAGCGTGAGTTCAATACCAATGAGCTGCTCTTGGAGCGTGCCGAGGCTAAGATTATGTTGGCCGACTATGCTGGGGCTTTGGAGGATATGGCCGCCTATCTGGCGAGCAACCAGTCGTTCTCCGACTCCAACAAAGTGTTCTGGGGCCGCAACAACGGTATGGCTCCGCTCACCGATGCCATCATCAAGAGCTACTTCGCCAAAGCCGGCAACCCCAACTGTTTTGAGAATTGGGATTTCGTGACCAACATGAGTTCGAGCTACGTGATACCCGCCGAGGCGGTACCCTATATGAACTGTCTGAACGACTTCCGCCGTTTCGAGACGTTGTGGGATGGGCTGCGTTTCTTCGACCTGAAACGTTGGGGCATAGAATACGAACATCACTATGGACCGGAGAACGATGTCATCCACCTCGCTTGGAATGACCCGCGCCGTGCCATTGAAGTGCCTCAGGATGCCCTGGCCGCCGGCATGCAACCGTCGCAACCCACGACAACAACGTTTGAGGATGCGTCGAAACACGCCACTATGCTGCCACGTACAGACAAATATATCTACTTTAAATAAAGGAGGATCCAGAATATGAACATGAAAATCAAAACCTTGCTCATAGGAGCAACCATCGCCATATCGGGAGGGTTGATGTCGTGCAGCGACGATGATTTCACCCCTACTATCTTCGACACCCATGACTACCCGCTCGACAAGACGGCTTTCACCTATCCGCTTGACACGTTCTTGAAAGTCAATTTCCTCAAGCCTTACAACCTGCGGTTCATCTACCGCATGGAGGATGTGGGAAGCGACATGCAAAAGAATCTCGTACCCGCTACTTACGAGAAGAGCATGCAGTTGGCTGTTTTGGCGAAATACTTATGGTTTGATGTGTATAAACAGTTTGCCGGCGAGAGATTCCTCAAAGAGAACTGTCCGCGCATCATCCACCTCATCGGCTCACCCGCCTACAACCCCACATCAGGAACGGAAACATTGGGTACTGCCGAGGGCGGTTTGAAAATCACATTGTATAAGGTGAATGTCTTGAACGTGAACGATATCGACCTGATGAATGAGTATTTCTTCCACGTGATGCACCATGAGTTCGCACATATCCTCGACCAGACGCACCAACGCCCGACAACCGTGTTTGACGTCATCTCCAACGGTCACTACGACCCGCTCGACTGGCAGAACAAGCACGACTCGCTGACGGCCAGCTGGGGTTTCGTCACCCCGTATGCGTCGGAAGCCGCTCGTGAGGACTGGGTGGAGACGCTCTCCTGCTACCTGACCGACAACGAGGACACTTGGAACAACCGCCTTGCCACAGCACACTTCGACTGGGAAGATGTGGACTTCAAGGATGTGGCGTTCGCATTCTCCGCTGCCGACATCAAATGGCTGTCTCAACGTGGTGTGATATTCATGCGCGACGGCGAGGAGGTCAATGATGTCGAATTGAGCAATTTGAAGAAAAACGGAGGCACCGTCTTCGGTGCTGACATGACCATCAATTCACAAGACGAGGACTTTGACAACGGTAGCATCTTTAACCGTTATATCTCATCCCGACAATATGATGTGGACAGCATCGGTTACCTCGCGCCACAGGCCAACGGCGACTACCACGTCGTGAGAAAAGTCATTGCACGCAACGCCAATGGCCTTGCCATGACCGATGCCGAGGGGCACATCTCATTCGGCGATTTGGACGGCGGTGGTTCCGACGGCATCGACGGCAGTGCCATCATCCTCCAAAAACTGGACTTGGTGCGCACATGGCTGAAACAATATTACAACATCAATATCGATGAGATGCGCGAAGAGATCCAGTCACGCCAATATGCCCGCAACCCCGACGGCTCTTTCCAAAGAGACAGCAAGGGAGATTTTGTCAATAACTTGACATTGTTGCAAGAGGATGGCACCAACATCATATCGCGGTTGCTAATGGAGGTATTGCAATACAGTTCAGAACAATAAATATGATCCTAAGACTTCACGAATATGAATAAGATATTATCAATATCCATGATTCTGGGTGCCGCGGTGATGTTCACCGCTTGCGCGGGCGAAGAGGAAGACCTGTTCGACAAAAGTGCCGCTGAGCGCCTGAATGAGATGAAAAGCATCTATTCCGCCCGCCTCGAGGCACAGCCGGCAGGTTGGGCCATGCAGTACTACCCCACAGCAGAAGGTGACGGCTATCTGATTTTGGCCGACTTCAACGCCGACCATTCTGTGAAGGTAGCCATGCGCAACTCATATACGGACAACAAGTATGCAGAAAGCCGTTCGGTATGGGATGTGATTACCGACAACGGTCCGGTGCTCTCGTTCAACACTTACAACGACCTGCTGCACATCTTTTCCGACCCAGACGACTTCTGGGGCGGTGAGTTGGGCACAGGCATCGGCGGCGACTATGAATTCGTCATCGTCGATGCTCCGGAGGATGCTTCGTATATGATGCTCAAAGGCAAAAAACGCGGCACCTACACATTGCTTACGCCGCTTGAGGAAGGCACTGACTTCGAAACGTACTTTGAGGATGTCATCAATTATCAGAACGCATATTTCGCCTCCTCCGCCCCCAACCAGTTATACCTGCGCAAACATGTAGGCGATCCTGACGCGGAAAGGACTTACACCTTCGATGTCAACAACGCAGCAGGCAACATCCGGGCGATGATTACCCTTGAGGGATTAGACGCTATCACCTATGGTAATTTGCATTCCTTCATCGTCACCAAACGAGGCGGGAAATATTATATCCGTTTCAAAGACGATGTGAGCGTGGGCGATGGTGAGATCGTACGCGAAATGGTTTACGACGAGGCCAATGACCAATTCGTTGACACAGCGGAGGGCACCGTTGTCTTGTGCAGCAGCGCTGCACCGGAGTTCCTGCAAGAGAGTTGGGAAAGCGGTCACGCATGGTCTATCCAGAAAAAGAATAACACCTCAGAGAAATACAATGAGCTCATGACAGCCGCCAGCAGCGCACTCACCAAGATTAACCGTAAATATAAAATCGGAGATATCACGATGACCCAATCAGACAATGGCCTGAGCGAATTGAGCATTCAATACGGTGATTCAAAACAATGGGCTAAATACCTGTTCAACTATGAACTCACTGGCAATCAATTGGTGTACACCTACAACCGTCCCTCTAACGATGGATCGGAAAACATTAAAAACGCTAATGTTGCCATCGAGCAATTCATCATGTCCTTCAGCGGCACTTACACAGTCGCTCCTGAAGTGACCAATCTCAACCTCTCTAAGATTAAACTGACCTCTCAAAACGACGCCAACTATTGGATTATTCTCAACTATTAAAATATTATAATTATGAAAAAAGCATTACTATTATTGACCTTGGCCTTGATGGTCTCGGTCGGAGGATTTGCTCAGACGAAAGCACATCGTGCCAAGTTGCAACACAAAATGGAGCAAATGGTGAAGTACAATGCCCAGCGGTCCTTTAAAACGGTTCCCACTGCCGCAGAAAAAGCGAAACGCGCTAAGAACAGAGCCGACGGCACATGTACCGTCACACTCTCTGCCGGAGATGTATGGGGTGATGGTTCTGGCTACCAGATGCTGTTGGATGCCGACGCCACCATGCTTGCTTCAACAGGTGGTGAAGCCAGTCAGGCATTGTTTGACCTCTGCGAATACAAAATTCCTGAGAATGCCGACTTTAACGTGAATACCCAAAACATTATTATCAACAATAGTGTCACCATCACGATTCCTGCCGGCACCTACGATTGGATTATTTTCAACCCGACCCCAGGGAAGAAATATTACAAACCATACAAAGGCAACACCGAAAGTTTTGCACAAGGATTCGTATTCGAAGCAGGCAACTCCTACGAGTTCACAGTGCAGTCTTACAATGGCAAGGACGGTGTATTTATGACCATCAACGGCGAAGAACCCTTTGTGACCGCTTATAAGCGCCCTGCCGGCACTTTCTTTACGGCTGATTATCCCGAAGATGCGAGTTACGCATATTATTATCTGTATGCACCTAACTCTGTTCCCATTACCTTCGAAAACAAATCCACTGATCCCGCCGTCACCACATGGACCTATGGTGACGAGCCCATCGCCGAGGGAACCTCAGGTGATGCCTATGTCGAAGACAACAACGCGGTGATGACTTATTCCCCCATCGTTGGCGGTTACATCGACAAATTACCTGTTTTACATCATGATGCTACCACCTATACCTGCGCCGACGGTGACTATCATACCTCTAATGGCACCTACTTGGATTTGGACCAAGCCGGTGTTTACGTAACACGCGAAATGGGTTTGTTAGGTATTTTTGACGACGTCAGAGGTGATTCCTATTATGGTTATGCCGCACCGTCGGGAACAATGCCGGCGCA
>JAEEGL014471779.1_pt1 | contig 10366 bp, 6 predicted proteins | sample 9134231 | NCBI WGS metagenome assembly JAEEGL01 (sample SAMN16246548, study PRJNA631951) | gut metagenome | biome: gut microbiome; feature: rumen; material: fiber-attached | host: Bos | place: Iran: Karaj | collected 2018-10
CAAAAATAAAAATAACAACCACTCGCCAAGCTTGCTTGAAGCGATGGTTGTTATTTTTTATTTTTATAGTGCGAAGCACTGCGGCTTAGGATTACGTTAGTAATCCTAAGATGCATGCATTGCGGAGTATAGCACTCCAAATATCCGCCAAGTTTACTTGAGCGGTAGACTATAGACTTTATTTTTTATATCGCGCGCCAGCGCGGATTAGGATTGCGTCAGCAATCCTAATATGCATCATTTGGCATGAGCAATGCAAAAATAAAAATAACAACCACTCGCCAAGCTTGCTTGAAGCGATGGTTGTTATTTTTTATTTTTATAGTGCGAAGCACTGCGGCTTGGGATTGCGAAGCAATCGCAAGATGCATACATTGCGGAGTTACAAATTCAATCCCCACCACATCACTACGCATATCACTGCACTTCCAGCCAGCATCATCGCATAAGATCTCTTCCACTTTCCATCCACATTAAACTGGTAGAAATCATCCCACTGCATCGTCAAAACAACCTTATAGAGATAAAGCGGTGCATACAGAGCCACCGGCAACATCCCGATAAAAGAAGTCAAAAATCCTATTCCCCTTCTTTCGAAGAAAAACAGCGAAACAATGGCCATCAGCGGTGTAAGTAGATGCATAAACAGATCTGCGCCCTTATACATAGCAAGATATCCATAAATCGGCCCCAGAAAAAAGATAACCGTAAGCATCGTCACTATTACTGCCGCAGTTCCAATTATCTTTAAATAATACGCCCACTGTTCCCCGGGGAAGAAGCACATACACAGCGATGCTATGGCGCACAGTACATTACTTTGGGTTGTAAAGAACCTGAAAGCCCGCTTCGGCCTCGAAAGGTTAAACTTCCCCTCTTCCCTGAAGAACATCGCCACCAGCACCATCGTAACAACAAAGATTATAAGATTTATCAAAAATGAAATTGTAAATGTATTATTTTCCATAAATAAATTATACCATTCATTTTATCTTAGCGAAAATTTAGTGCCGTAGTTGAGAAAGCAGACAAGCCTCCTCAGCTACGGCACCCACAAGGCACTACATTATGAATTTTCATTAACGTATATGGTCAATCTGCTCTGGATTATGTCGGCAACCTCCTTGGCGCTCTTCTGGCCGCTGAAAAATGCCGATGCTTCCTCGAAAATAATGTTATTAACGCTCTCATTGTAGTTGCTGACCAGTGTCAGTGACTTGATATAATTTGTAAGCCTGACAACATCTTCATTGGTAAGAGGTCTGGCTATAACCTCCTGTCCTCCTACATAGTAGGTATCATCGTACTCTACCTTCTTATCACCATCCATGTAGAAAGGCTTATGAGTTGCGGTCTCTGCCTGTTTCTCAAAGCTTGACTTTCTAACCGGGAAACAATACTCCATATTATCCTGGAATTCCTCGGAAAGGAAGAACTTCAGGAACTCCCAGTCTGCTTCCTTGTACTTAGACTGAGAACTTATAGCAAGCCTTAAGGAAGGCAGTATAACCGAGTTATTGATTCCAAATTCGTTGGGATAGCCAACAAATGCAACATCCTCACCAAACTGAATATCTCTGAGATAAGAGTATGACTGGAAGCCATTCAAATTAATGATTGAGAAAAGAGCTTCATTTTCAAGATATAGAGTATCCTTATAGTCTTCCCATGCAGAATCAGGATATTCTTCAGGGAACTTGCTTGCAAACTCAAGGAATTCAATAAAGGAATCACTGTCAAAACTACAGGATTTATTCTCCCAGTCAATATAACTATTGCCTGAATAGTTAATGCCCTGCTCAAGGAAGGTGTTTCTTGGCATGATACCGAAAGCTGCATCAGTGCTTACACCGTATTTCTCCATCAATGCCTTGCAGTCCTTGAAGGAGAAAACATCCTTTCCACCGGTAAGGCTTTCCTTTACTCCCATTGTGCCGATATAGAAACCGGGAACCAGCTGATAAAGCTTATCACCTGTTCTCAAAGCATCCATAACATTTGTAAGAAGTGCCACATTTCCAATTTCAGGATCATTACTGATATATGAACTGAGATCAGCAAAAAGCCCTTTATTTATATAGCTTTCCACAGGCATCTGATTGGAAAGGACCATTATATCCGGGGTATTTCCTGATATAATATCCATGTTCATCTTCTCAATTCCGGCGCCATAGTCGCTTTCATCGTCATATGACGAATAATCAACAAACTTGATCTTATATTCCTGATTATTTTTGTTGAATTCAAAAGCCTGTTTTCTTACATCATAATCAATGTAATAACCGCCCATGGTGATGATTTTTCTCTCTTTTACCTCTTCCGGAGGAATCTTTGTAAGCCTTGCAACGTACATTTTGTAATCCGCATCAGGTAAAAGAGCTATAAATTCCATATCACTTATGGCAGTAATAAGGCCTGTGGGAGAGGTAATCTCAATATCTGAATCTATGAAATCAAGAAGCTTTGTGGATTCACTTTTTGCAAAATCCAGGCCATAGATTCCATCACTCTTGCACATGTAAAGGTCATAACCATTGCCGCCAAAGAAGGCTGCATCGGTGTAACCGGTTATAATAGGGGACGGATCTCCGATTTTTCCTGTTTCAGGGTCAAAGGTACAAAGCTCAAGCCCCTTATCTCCATAGCTTTGTACATACAGCTTATTGCCAAAGCCTTTAAACAGCTGATAATATCGATAGTCATTATTATTCCTAAGATCTACCAGAGTCTTAAAGCCGGCATTCTCATCATAGCTAAAGATACCCTGATCGAGGCTTAGTATGAGTTTTCCTTCATCAGTAACCACAAGGCCGTTTGAGGAAATATAATTCTCCTCGTTGGGAAATTCCTTTAAAAGATCCAACTTATAAATCTGGTTTCCCTCAGAGTCATACTTTACGAGGTAGACTTCATCATTTTCATTTGAATCCATCATACCTTCATTTTCCGCATCAGTAGCTGCCACTTTTTCTTCAGCTTCAGCTACTTCCCTCTCGTCCTCGGTTGCAAGAGTCTCTGTACCTTCCAGGTCTTCCTCTTTTGACTCTTCCTCTTTTCCGGTTTCCTCTTTTGCTTCGTCCTTTTCGGTTACTTCACTTCCGTCTTCAGAAGTCTCTCCCGTTTCTTCAAAGAGATGCATATCCTCGTCATCATAAGACCAGTGGTAGATGTAATAAATACCGTAGATATTCCCATCCTTATCAAAAGTAAGGTATGAGTAATTTTCATTGTCTGTTGATTTTATCTTTGTACTCCTAAGGTCACTTCCGTCAGGGTAAAAAGAATGGATATTGATATAGCCGTCCCTTCCATAGGTGCTGGCATAAACTCTGTCTCCAGCATATTGGATTCTGGAAAAATCCGCATCCTTCTCAATATCCAAAAGTTCCATGGCAAATACATGATCCTTGGAATTCTGTGTAGCCTTATCCACAAGGCTCTCTTTATCACCGCTGCCTTTTCCACAGCCGGTGACAGCGCCGACCAAAAATGTCATGGCCAAAAATGAGGCCAGTCCTCTTTTTACCATTCCTCTCTTAATTTTCATAATATCTCCTCTCATGACTACTTATTCTGCTTAAGTAGTTTTCTTTTTGCCTCAAAATCATATTTTCTATCTGCCAGATAGTACATGACTCCTCTGACGGTCCAGGTCTTATTCCTGTATGCCTGTACGATCAAAGTAGCAACTATAATAAAGATCGCGACTCTGCAAATCATCCTTATTAGCCAAAACCTGCAAAGAATATCTTCCCATCCCCGGGCAACATTTTCCCAGTACGGGTAAAAGATAGGCTGAGTCCACATACTCCTTATTCCAAAATCCAAAACCACTGAAAGAAGGGACATTCCTTCAAATCTCTTTGTATTATCGACAGAAGAGATGTACTTCTCTTCCCTTCCCGAACTTTCCCTAACCAGTCTTATAGCGAGGCCATCTACAGGCTCAGGCATAACCACTTCATAGCAGTTTATGCCGCCGGTCTGCATTTTGGCTCCGTCCTCGGACACTTCAACTTCCTGCACTCTTCCGCTAAGGATAGTGCCGTATTTTGCAAGGGAATCGTAGGACATGTAAACTGTGCTCTTTGAAAGCCCCGCAGCCACATTAAATCGTCCCTCGGAACGTCTTACAACGCCGCAAATATAGTGGTTAACACCGCCTATAGTCACACACTGACCAATAATGTCATTGGAGCCAAATAGCTGCCACGCAAAGTCTTCATCCACAACAATCCTATCCTTCATAAGATCATCGGGGCCAAAATATGAGCCTGTTATGATCTCTAATGGATGGAACAGGAAAAAATCTCCGCCAACACCGATGGTATCAACATTCTCAGCCTTCTTATTTTCAAATAGAACTGTACTTATTCCCTGGGCACTGTAGCAACTGTCATAGAGCTTTATATCTTCAATTACTACTTCTTCCGTGTTTGCAGAATTGCCTTTTTTATCAACAGGAACAGTATCCACTATCCCGGAAGTCTCCTCCTCGTCTTGAAGTATACCTGCTTCCTGCATCTTTATTTCCAGGTTATACTCCAGCCTTCTGATGTCCTCATAGGTGATCATCTGATCTTCCGTGTAAAAGAGACTTACCTGAGCGCAGGTCTCATCAACCTGCCACCTGTCTGCCGCATGCTGATCGGGTAGTTTATTTACAAAGTGCCTGCTCAAAGCTCCCATAAGAAGATCGATAAGAAGAAGGCATGCAATGATGATCAGTGCAATATTTCTTTTTTTGTTTGAAAAGAATTTCTTAAAAATCATTACTGGTTTGCAAGCCTCACCTGATCTCCTGCATTTACAGGTTTATTTGAAGTAGTGATAACATACTCATCCCCATCCAGGGCCGCTGTTATGGCAGTGTAGTTGTCATCGGAAGCAAGGACACTGACCTCTACGTTTGAAGTGATATATCTGTTGCCAAGAGGACTTGACTTACTTCTTACCACCAGGAGGTATTTTCCGGTAGAATTGGTCTTTATGGCACTGTTTGGAACCACCATGTCATAGTCAACGGATCTCTCTCCTATGGCAAGAGAAATGTTCTGTCCCGGAGTTACTTCTTTACTCTCTATCTTGAAGGTAAGAACCTTCTTACCTGCAGGATCGGTCTTGTCGTTCTTGATAGAAGTGAGGGTTGCCTTGAAATCATTGCTGAACATCCAGGCATTCTGGGGCTTTGCAAAATCTCCCACCTTAAGCTTCTGAGCCTGGGCATTGGTTACAGAAAAGCTGGTTGTCATATCTTTTCCGTCAATCTGGATAACAGCCACTGTCTCGTCAGCAGAAGTTGACTCTCCTGCAGCTTTTGAAAGGCTTGAAACAATTCCTGCCACCGGTGACTTGATGGAAGCGCCTACGGAAGACTCTTCAAGCTCTGCTATCTTTTCCCTCTGTTTTGCAATCTTATCTCTTGTATCGCAAAGGGATATCTCTGTCTTTATGGAAGTCAGAAGCTTATCCTTTTCCTTTTCTGCATCCTCAAGTTCTTTCTTTGCTTTGGATTCATTTTCCTTAGCTTCAAGGAGCTTCTGATCATAACCTGTCTTAACCTGGCTTGAATAGGTTGAGAGTTCCTTTGTTTCTCTGGTGTTCTCATCCTTAATGCGCTGCCAGTATTTCTTTGCTTCATTCTTCTCTTCAGCTGTCATACTCTGATTGCTGTCGATAAGAGTTATCTGATAATCAGCCCATGCGTCTTCATAGTTGTAAGAATCCTTGTTATAGCTTATCTCATTTGTATCATGGGACTGAAGCTTTGTCAGATACTCAGTAGCCTTTGTGGCTGCATCCGCTACTGCTTTTGCAGCATCATACCTGTCATTTACTTCCTTAAGCTTTATCTGATAGGCATCGTAGCTGACAGTCCTGCCGCTTCTTACTCTTGAAATGACATCATCAGGGATTTCTCCGGAAAAAAGAGCCTGCTCGTAGGAAAGTTCCATATCATCCAGCTTCTCTCTGGCTGTTTTAAGTACCTCCGACTCTTTATCCTCCAGATAATAGATAACATCCCCAATTTCCACATGGGCGCCCTCTTTAACAGCCACGCCGGAAATCTTTCTGGTCTCTTTTACGGTCACATTATATGGATCCTCTGCCGTAACAGTTCCGGTTCCTCTTATCTGAGGGCTTATGGAGCCGCTCTGTATCCTCTGGGTGGCAACCTGAGGCAGTGAATAATTCATGCTAGTATTGGAAAAGAATGTAAGAAGAAGCATCACTGACAAGAAGGCTATAGCAATATTTTTTATCATATCCTTCTTATCTACCGGCTTCTTGCCATCCTTCATAAGATTATTTCCATTACTGTCAACTACTTCGATCTCTGTTTCTAATAAATCTGACATCTTCCTTTTACTCCCGTTAAAACAAAACTTTTTTATCTATCTTTTACCCCTTAATACCGCCCTGGTAGGATATTCCCTCAACCAGATAATCCTCCCCATAAAGGAATATCAAAAGCGGCGGAACCAGATATATTACAGCCACAGCAAATGCAAGACTGATTTCTCCTGAATTTATCTTGGACAAAAATACGGAAAGCGGATGCATATCCGAATCCGGCAAAAGAATCAGCGGCTGCTCTACCATATTCCAATAATCAAAGAAAACAAGAATTGCTATTGATGCAATACCTCCCTTGCAAAGGGGCATACATACCATTGTAAAAATGTTCCATTCATTTGCCCCATCAATTGAAGCAGCCTCCATAACTTCAGTAGGAATCCTTCTCATAAACTTGGTAAGAAGATAAACCGCAAAGGGCGAGAACATTCCCGGAAGCCATATAGCCCATCTGGTGCCATAGATTCCTATAGTCTTTGCCACCAGAAAATTAGGCACCAGAGTTACCTGATATGGCATCAGCATTATTATGATATAAGCAAAGAAAATGAAATTTTTAATTTTTGAACTGTATCTTGCAAAACCATAGGATGCCAGCGTTGCAATAAGGAGCTGTACCACAACAATGGGCCCCACATAAAATACCGAGTTCCAGAATTTGAACAGATACTCAGGACTTTTAAAAAGAACCGTGTAGTACTGCGAAAAACTAACCATGTCCGGAATGAACTTAAGGTTCACGGTCTTTGAAACAAAGACCTTTCCGCCCTCCTTGGTGGTCGCAAAGATACTTCCGTAATTTGCATTTATCTCCGCTGCCGACATAAAGGAATTTGTGATTGTCAGAAGCGTTGGCAAAAGAAATATCGCTGCAAAAACAACAGCTGCAAAAGTAACTATACTCGTCTTAATTATATCTATTCTGCGTTTGCGTCTTATAAGACGCTGCTTGACCTTAGCCTGCATTCTCATAAATATCAGCCCTCAACATCCCTTCCGAAGAAATTCTCAACCGCATACATGACATAGACCAGTATCGTAACCACTATGAACATGATGATGGCTGCTGAGGAAAGCTTCTGATAATCCAGCGAAGCAAAAGTATTATTCATAAAGTGCTGCAGCATATATAAGGTCGAATAAGGATAATCCCCACTCATAAGGTAAACTTCCCTGAATACCTTAAAAGAACTGATAAGGGACATTATAGCCACAAATAAGATGGTGGAGGAAAGATATCTCACCTTCACTATCCAGAACACCTGCCACTTATTGGCACTTTCAAGAGCTGCTACTTCCAACAGATCCTTTGGAATACTGGCCAGGGCTGCCATAAAAAGGATCATGTTATAACCCAGGTTCTTCCAAAGAAAAAGCGCTATGATAACTATGCAGGCCTTATCCGACTTAAGGAAATCTATTTTGTCCCCACCAAAAAACATTCTTATATTATTTACTATGCCATTATAATGGAACATAACCTGCCAGATAAGTACTACGGATGCAGTTGGAACCATCAAAGGACTTAAGAAAAAGGTCCTGAAATAACTCTTAAAAGGTATCCTGGATTCCATTACAGCCGCCAGAAAAAGCGACAGCACCACTGCCAGTGGCACAGCAAGTAGCGAAAATATCATAGTATTCGAGGCCGCCAGTTTAAATGCGGAATTTTTCCAAACATTTATGTAATTGGTAAGTCCAACAAACTCCTGCTGAATCGGATTGTTGATCAGAGAATAATAAATGACCACCCCAAAGGGAGCCACGAAAAATACCATTACTCCAATCAAAGATGGCAAAAGAAAAAGCCAGGATATCAGCTTTCTCTTTCGCAGACTATTTAGTTTTTTAATTGGTATCCTTGATGACAAATTCAGGTACCTTCCCCAACAAAAATTCGTAATATACAGAGGTAGAGCCATATTGATCTATTGGCTTTGAACTCTTTACCTCCACACTGTACTGATTATCAAAGTGTCCCCGATAATCAAACCACTGTCCGTGGAATTCGTTCTCACATGTATATGCAAGAATCTCCTTTATCTTATCCGGATCAGTATATTCTTTTTCCTTAATCTCAATATCCAGGTCATTCAGTTCTGAGAGTTCCATACCTGTTATGTCAATGCCCGGATATCTATTTGTTACTACAAGACTCTCAATACATTCTACATCCAAAGTGTTCTCGGAATAAATACCATATTTTTTAAGAACGTCTATCGTATTTATAAAAGACTCGTAAATATTCATACTGTATTCGCCATACAAAGAAATGAATCCCTGAGTGTCTTTGTGGTCAACAGAATATTCAACCTGCCCTATCGGAAGATTGTTTCTTGCCATTTCAAAGCTGTAATTTTCAAGTATATCCTTCCTATAGGCATCACTGAGCTCGCTGTAAGGAATATTATTAGCAACTTCATAGCCTGTGGCCGTTCTGTATGCAGTACTTCTGCTAACAGCTGTTTTATCCGCTTCTCGAAGTTCATCATCAAAGAATGCTGCAAAGTACCCTTTTTTATACTCCTCAGAATCAATTATGGAGGACATGAGCGCAGAATCTACATCATAAGGAATCGTGATTTTTCTGTATACATCCCTGCCGTTCTTAAGTCTGTATCTGATATTAAGGTCACTCCAGCCCATATCGGTGTATCCACTGTTTCTGCTATGCTTTGCATACTCCTTCTGGGTTTTCATTCCGATCTCAGCCAGTTTAGTGAAGTTTTCTATATCTGTGATCTCCATGTGATCATTGGTAATATCCAGATATTCATAATCGATCATATATGAGTAATCGCCGTTTGTTATGGCACAGCACTTGATCTTTGAAGCGTTCGGAATATAGCTGTCATAGCCAAGAAGATCTCCCTTAAAGATCACAAATATTAGGGCCACCACCGCAATAGCCATAATTGTCTGAGTCTTACCCGCGAATACCTTTTTAATATTGTTGTCGAGAATAGCCTCGATAACACAGCCGCATATAAAGGTTGAAAGCAGCATTATAACAAGCATAAGGCCAAAGAGTCTGTCATTCCAGACGTAATCATACACAGAATAAACAACATATCCTGCAGCAAGCCCTACGATAACACAGCCTGTAATCTTTACAAAATATCTGAAGGGCATGTACACAACAGTCTGTCCTGCGTGCTCTGCTCTCCTTGATCTGCTGAATATAACCACCAAAACAAGAGCTGCAATTCCTGTCAAAAGAGTATCCACAGTTCCCGGGATCACTGCCTTAAGAGATTCATTAAAGCCGTCAAAATTCCAGTAATACCCAACGTCATCCGTCATAAATTTAAGACCAAAGTACTGACTGAACCTGTCATACAATGGAGATGCTATTATTCCGGGGTTTTCATTGTAAGCAAATGTTGCATAAAAAATCCCCTTAAAACTATAGAGTTCATAGCCAATAACAAGTGAAACGAACAAAAAGAACAAAAGCACCAGCAAAGCTATCGGAAAGGTTCCGCTAAGAAGAATTGCCAACAGAGTAATATTATAAACAGCAAAAAACAGGATTATGTTCCTTACTGCTTCTGCAAGTGCTGTAGCCAGGATAACGTCATTAACTCCTCCCATGGCAGCTGCAATTATAAGGGCAAGAACCTCAACGATTCCATACATGATAAGATATGTGGAAAAAGCTTTGAAATAATTTCTCCACAACCGCTGAGCCCTTGTGGTGGGCTGACTCATGTAAAAGTCCAGCTTTTTTTGCTCAAACACATATCCAAAGCCCTGGAATGCAAAAGCAATAGCTATAAAGATCGTTATAACAAAGCCAATCTGTTCAAAACCCAGAATCCTTCCTACAGCATTTAACTTATAGTGAAATAGAACCTCTGCTGATTGGTTATAGATTATTGAATAATTCACGCTTCTTGATATCAGCATTATTACACCGAGAATGTAATAAGCCGCCATCAGAAGAAATCCTATTATGGAAGTCCAAAGGGTTCTTGTGATGTACTTTTTATGATTACCCATTCTTTCA